>Ga0180007_10000908_pt1 | contig 43745 bp, 38 predicted proteins | sample MM_PC_MetaG_FD_121122 | JGI IMG/M metagenome (GOLD analysis project Ga0180007, IMG submission 121122) | Groundwater microbial communities from the Aspo Hard Rock Laboratory (HRL) deep subsurface site, Sweden - MM_PC_MetaG | ecosystem: Environmental > Aquatic > Deep subsurface > Groundwater... | reverse complement strand
TACTGATTACAAGTCAGTTGCTCTACCAGATTGAGCTATTTCGGCATGGTGGAGGTTGACGGGATCGAACCGCCGACCCTCTGCTTGTAAGGCAGATGCTCTCCCAGCTGAGCTAAACCTCCAAAAAAGTGAATTTCAAAAATGAACATAGTAATTAATTAATGCAAATGTAGATCACGTAAGAATTGAATCTAATTTTTTTGATTTCCATCTTGCATTACAATTTTACTATTCATTAAATATAAAGTCAAGAAAAAAATTCTAAAATAAATAAAATAATTACTTAAACTAAACTATTATCAAATCTATAAAAAAATTAAAAAATATAAAAGGAAAAAATAATAAAATATACAAAATGAATAGTAACAAATAAAAGAGCAAGGATTGAATATTATATAAAAAATCAAAAAAATAAATATAAGCGACAAAAAGTTGTTAAAAAATAAAAATGAATAAAATTAAATGAAAACCATCTATAATAAAATTAAAATATTGATCAAACAATATTCAAAATATCACTACGGACAATGGCCATATTTAGCGTTTATCACATTAAATTGGAAGCCAAAAAATAATAGAAATCAATAATCAAATAGGTCTTTAATTTTGGTCAAAAATATACTAGCTACTAATAAATCGGCACTTCCCCCAAAACTAACATTTTTTTCAATACATTTCGAGGTTATATTAATAAATAAATCTTCATCAAAATTTCTTATACCTTCAAACATTCGCTTTACCGTTAAATAGTTTTCAAACGTTTTACATCTCTTCAAACAAATGGAATCTTCGGAAAGTTGAATGATTCTAATTAACGCAAGAATTCTTGTTTCTCTTAAGTCATCAATCAACATAGGCAACACCTCTTGAATAGTCAAATATCCTCTTTCAGCTTCTCCTCTCGCTCCAGTGAACTCAAAATTTGGGTGGTCAATCATGTTGCGTTCTCCGGAAATCACTTCAATTTCGTCTGTTAAATCTTTTGCCATAATCTTAACAATATCAAATATAGCAATATATGGATAATGGCCAAAAAGGCCGTATCCGCAGGCTGTTATAATTAGACCTAAATTAAAGATTATTCCTTTGTACGTATTAATTCCTTGAGTGAATTTGTACATTTTGCCTTCTGCTATTTTTCCAATTTCTCTAATAATTTTGAATGTTTGGTCTAAAGGCAAATTTCGACTCCCAACCAGAAACATTTCTAATAAGAACGGTTTAACAATTTTAATTGAGTTTCGCAATAATGAATATTCCATGTCAGTATGTGAACCATTAGAGGTAGGAGTGACTAATCCAAATTTTGGAGAAAGTTCTAATTCTGACAATAAACTATAATCAATTAAATTTTCTATCTTGACGTAAATATATCTTTTCACTTCATCTTGAATCTTATTAAAAATATCATTTTTTGAATGTTTTTTTAACCTCCTACAAATTACTGGATTTTGTTCACATAAAAAACAATTTCTAAAACTTTCTCTTTTGAAAATTTTGTTATATTGATATACATCTATATCAATGAACCTTCCCAATTCATGCGTGTCTTCAATGGCAATCATATTTTCTTTTATTTCTTTTCCTGTCGCGTTACTCAATACATATAAAAAATACGGTCCATCAAGACCGTCAAATTTATTTTGAAATACTACATTTGAAAAATGAATCGCTTTTGAAAATAAGTGAACTAAAAAATAAGCAATTGAAATTTGTTTGTTTTCTCCTGGAATATTTGCTTTTATTGAGACAACAACATTCGAATCAATTAGATGATTTTTAATATTATTATTTCTTGCTTCACGAGCAAGTAAAATTTCATCGAACTGATTGTTCATATTTTTCCTTTGCCATTTTTTCAAATACGCTTTTTATTTGTTCGGGGACAAAAGTCATAGCCTCGTTTATTTTATTTTCAAATATTAATTTTCTAACTAAAGATGCACTAATAATTTCTTTCTTGAATTTAAATCTTTCTTGAATATTTATTTTGTCTTTTAAAATTTCTTTTAGAATCGAATTGTACATTACCATTACAGAAGTTGTTTCGCTTCCAATATATCTCTTTCTTATATTTAATGATTTCATAAAATAATTTTTAAATATAATTGCATCTAATTTTGCATGTTCTTTTTCAACTTCATCAAGTGATTTTAAAAAATAACTTGGAAAGGTTAACGCCGATACAATATATTGTGTTGATGGTAGAATAATAATATTTTCAAAAGAAGTCAATGCAAGATAAATTAATGAAAATCTTTCTTTAAAGGAAAAAATTGATTGATCTTCTTCAACTACTAAAACTATAAAATATTCATGTTTTTTTGAGGCTTCTTCTATTAAATGATAGTGACCCAAAGTGATAGGATTACAATTTACAACAATAGCCCCTATCGAGTGTTCCAACACATCGATATGAAATCTCTTTTCAATTTGCAATTTCATTTTTTGTATTTCTATTTCTATTGAAGGATTACCCGATTCTAAAATACATACTTTTTCGGTTTTAGCCAAAGTATTAAATCCCATGCTTGTAAATACAACTTCATATTCTGTTTTAGTATACACTTGAAAATGATAAACATTATTATATCTCATAGAATTCATGACTTCACTTACAAGAATGTTTGCAATATTTTCTCCTCGATAGTCTATATCAACTGCGAGAGCTTTTATGATGTCTTTGCTTCTAGAAATAGAACCAATTATTTTATCGAATTCTTCAATATAATAGGTTTCAACTATATCTTCATCGTATTTTAAATTGTTTTCTTCTAAAAATAGAATGATTTTATATATTTCATCTTCTAATAAAGCTTGTTTAATCAACATACTATTCACCTCGATTTATATAGACAATCAATAATGCTTCCATCTCTGTATTCAACTAGTCCGATAATAGAATCACTTTTCTCGATTGCTTTCGGAATTCCAGTAATTTTATACGTAATTTCCATTAATTTTTCAATCGTTACTATTTTTAGTGATGAATGAATTAATTTACTTATTAAATCTTGTCTTTTAGGGTTGATTGCAATTCCTCTTTCGGTCACTAGTATATCTACATCTTCTCCAGGCGTAGAAATTGTGGTCACACGCTCTTTTATTATCGGAACTCTAGATTTAGTAAGCGCAGACGTAATAATCGTTATATTCGCTCCATTTGACGTGTCAGAATGACCTCCGCTTCCACCTATAATATTTCCCAAGGAATCCGTTGTAACATTTACATTAAAATCTAAATCAATTTCAGTAGCTCCTAGTATTACAAAGCTTAAATCATTTACGATAGGACTTTCTTCAAAAGGATTACCATATTTTGAAGCAGAAATAGCGATGTGATTCGAATTTTCTTTAAATGATTTGATTGCTTCTAAATCAAAACATTGAACATCATAAAGCCGACTAAACAAATTGTGTTTCATCATATCTACATAATGGCCGGTAATTCCTCCTGAAGCAAAAGATCCTTTAATTGATTTTTTAATCATTATATTTTTTATATAATCAACTACAGCAAGAGATGTTCCTCCTGCTCCGGTTTGCATTGAAAAACCATTTTGAAGTACTCCTAATTCATTCAGTAAAATGGAAGTATCTTTTGCTATTTTTAACCCAATGGGGTCTCTGGTGATTTTAGTTGTTCCGGAAACAATTCCAGATGGGTCCCCTATAGAATCCACCACAATAATTCCATCGACATACTTATGATCAAATTGAAATTCATCTAAATGCTCTATCACATTATCTGTGACTAATAATACTGTTTTAGCATATTTTAAATCGCTTATTGCATATCCCAAAGTCCCACAAGCGCTTTTTCCTTGTGATCCACTGCCATTTCCTAACTTATCAACAGTTGGACAAGCTAAAAACGCAACATCAATTGGTAATTCTCCGCTTTCGATTGATCTAGCTCTTCCTCCGTGCGTATTCATAATTAATTTCCCTTTTAGAAATCCATCTTTTATGATTGAAGAAACAGGCCCATTAAGATAATTGGTATGAATATTAGTTATTTGTTCGTTTTTTATCAAGTCAATCAACCCAATATAACTTGGAAAAATTGAACTTGGTGCAAAATGCAAATTTGTTAGCCCTTCTTCTTCTACTGTTTTGCACACTTGATTCAGAACATAATCTCCGTTACGCAAATGATGATGAAAAGAAAAAGTCATTTCAGATTTTAACTTGAAATGATGAAACGCATCTTTGTAAGAGGAAAAAAACAGTGTTTTTTCACCCTGCTTCTTTTCTTCAATGAATTTTCTTTTTTCTGTTAAATAGTTATGACTTGATATAAAAGGTTTCGCATCATCTGGAATCCATCTTCCAAGACTATTTTTCATTATATTTCCTCATTAAATTGTATTTTGAGGCTTTCTCAATTATTTTACTCGCTCTTTCAATTATTGGTTTATCAATCATTTTCCCATCCAAGCTAAAAACGCCTAATCCCTTTTCTTTCGCTTTTTTTTCACCCTCTAGAATTTTCATTGACCATAAAATTGATTCTTCACTTGGAGAAAAAACAGAATTGATTCCTTCGATATGTCTTGGGTGAATAGCTGCCTTTGAAGTCATTCCAAGAAGGCAAGCATTTTTTGCATCTCTCATAAATCCTTCGTCATCAATTACATCAGTAAAAGGAGTGTCAATCGAATCTATTTTATATGCTTTGCAGGCCATAATTACCTTTGATCTTGCATATTCTATTTCTCTTCCTTCTTTGGTTCTTGGAATTTCTAAATCACTACATAAGTCTTCTGCTCCTAAAAGCAATCCATTCACTCTATTAAGCGAAGCTATCGTATCCACTTCAAGTACCGATGAAGCCTCTTCAATAATTGGAATGATTCCAATTACTTTTTTAAGATTTTTCTTTTTTTCTATACTTGATAATATTTTGTCTAATTTTATAATTGAATCAATCCTAGCTTTTGGTAACATGATTGTATCAATTTGATCACAAACCATGCTTTCTAAGTCATCTTCAAAATAGGGAGAATTTTCTCCATTTATTCTGATGACAATCAAACCACTAAACAAACTTGGTAAAGCAAGGTAATTTTTTATCAACACTCTAGCATTATCTTTTTCAACAACGTTTACAGAATCTTCTAAATCAAATATGATTCCATCTGCGCCAAACACATCTGCATTTTGAATCATATTTGGGTTGTTTCCAGGAATAAAAAGTAAACTTCTTAACATTTAAGTCACTCCATTCTTTTTATTGCAGTTATAAGTCTTGATTTAATCGTATAATCCAAAGCACCTTTGTCTTCACAAAGAACATCAATTTTATTGATGTTTAATTCTTTTAAAGTATCAAAAATGACTTTTTCAATTTGATCATGAAAAAAATCATCAACAGCACTATGTATTGTTACTTTTAATTCTTGACTTGTTTTAACGGTGATCATGACATCGCTTGACTCTAACGTTCCTGCAATACCTATTTTCATGAATATTCCTCCTAGGATTGATTGGCTCTTGCGATAACTCGATTCATCTCATTTTTTACTATCATGTATCCAGCATCAACGCCCATTCCAGGTTTAGCTAAACATTGGTTGGCTTCACATGCAATTGCTATATTAGTTGTGACTTCAGCTGAAATATTGGTTTCATTACAAGTACCTCCGCAATAACTGCCAATATTCTTTTTATTGCAATACAGAATTGCTTCGATTACATTGTTGATTCCCCCTAAATCAGGAGTTTTAATTTGAAGCATATGCCCTGCATTGTTATCGGCAAATAGTTTTACGTCTTCAAGGGTATTACACCATTCATCAGCAACTATTTCTAGTGTGGAACCTAACATATTTATTCTTTTTGTTAAAATACTTAGATAGCTTAATGTTCCTTCGCGATCGCCTGTGTCAACGGGCCCTTCTACTCGTATTTTAAATGGTTTTGCCGTTTCTTCAAGTTTTAAAAGATATTGAATCATTTTATCAATATCATTGTCGTAAATGTTTCCAATTGTTCCATAAACATCGATATGAAGAACCGGTAAATAGGTATCATTATTTCTATGTTTTAAAATGCGGTCTCTTAACCAAATAATATATGCAATTAAGATTTCCCCATCTTTTCCTAATTTTGTTTCAACGTTATTAATCAAAGCATGCGGTAAAACATCCGCTTCTTTTAAAATCATTTTATCTACATTGATATACCTATCATCTCCGCTTTGAGTAAAAATCGGAACCGGTAAATATAGCTTGTTAGAAATATGATATTCCTTTCTCACAATTTCTGCCATAGTTACATGATGAAAATTCGCTGTTACGCTTAGTAATGCTTGTGTAATGCCGTATCTTAATGCGGTGTGAAGTTTTTTTCCTTCTAAATTCAGTCTATCATACTTTTCTGCTAAAGGTTTGAATAAATCCACTTCTTCCAAAAGCAATAAAGGAATTATTTTTTCTTCAAGAAAAGGCATATAATTTTTTGCAATAAATAAAGGATCTCTTCCTCCTGTGCCAGAATATTGGACTGCAGCGCAATCGCCATAACCTACAACTCCATTTTCAAGAATAATTTGTATCGAAATGGCTTCTCCTTTTTGTCTTACGGTCGTAAAACCTTCAATTATAGGAGTTCCTAAATAAAGAAAGCCATCATTCGTGGCTCCTTTTTTTATTGCTTTTTGGTCATCGAAAAAAAAGCCTGTATATGATTCGCTCAAAATCACTTTTTTAATTTTCATAGTATTTCCCTTCTAGTTTTTTCTATTTTTTTGGTCTTCCGATTAATTTTCCCATACTTACTGAGTAGACATCGTCTACTGTTAATTGAAATGAAATGGGCCGTTGTTCAAATGCAGCTCTTTCTTGAATTTTTAATTGATGATATTGTTTGATATCTTCACTAAACCCTAAATTACCAAACTCTAAAATACGAATATTTCCTTCATTATCTCTTGCTGGAAGAACCTTCCCCATATTAAATTTACTTGGGGCAAATGGTACATCAATTAAACCTTGTTGAAATGCTTTTACAATTCCTTTTGCAATATCTCCATCCCCAACTCGAATGATACAATCCATTAAGCTTTGAACTTCTCTTTCAATTTGATTCATTTCTTCAAAGAGTTTATCTCCTTCAGGCATAGATTGATCTTTTAGAATATTCACTATATATTTTGAAGCTTTGATTCCCATCGCGTTAACTTCCATCGTGGGAATCCCTATGGATTCATGTGGGGTTTTTGTAATCATTTTAGTCGCTTTTGAAAGTGCAGCTACCGTAGAACTCATTGCAATTAATCCCATCGCTTCAGATTCATCTTCTGGAAATCCACCCATCCATTGATGGAACACGGTTGAAACTTCCATATTATGATATCCAAACTGAAGTAGATATCTCTCAGTAAGAATTTGTAACATTCTAATTGCAGCAACATCTTGAACAAGATTTCCGCCCATACCATATCCAACTGTAATGTTTTTTACTCCTTGTTCAGCTGCAAGAATGGATTCGACGATTGCAATTGTAGTTGAAATGGAAGGGGGAACTAAGGTTCCAGTCAAAGGTCCAAAAGGTTCTCTGTTAATTGAAATTCCTCTTTCTTCATAATACCCAACCAAACGATCACAATATTGCCAATTATGAATGCTCGTTTCCAAAGGAACTGATTTTGCATAAGGGATATTATAAGAAATGCCTCCGCCTTCATTAGAAGTCCAACCCGATGCATGAATAATTTCGGATAACAATCTTGCGTCTGGTGTACCATGTCTTGCTTGAATCGGAACATTTATGGATTCCATAACTAATTTACAACCCATTACTCCGTGATTCACTATCGGAAACCCATTTAGAAGCGCTCTGCCAATTAGCTCGCTTTCTTTCATACCTTTTTCCGCTTCTGCATATCTATTTTGTCTTGTATAACTATCCACAGTAGAAGGAAGAAAATCAGCTCCGCTTTTTTCTAAATGTTTCAATAATTTAATATGTTCTGCTAAAACAGGGACTCCAGCTCTTGGTTGAATTAAAGTAATCCCTTGTTTTTTGGCGTTATTTAATTTAAACGCAAAATTTTTATGTTCTGGAATTTGCTTTAAAAAAGCAATCGCTTTGTCTAAATCCAGAGCGGGATCGCTTCCAGTCTTCCAATCAAGAAGTACTTTCTTTCTTTCTAACAAGAATTCTTCTTCGGTCCATTTTTTGTTTTTGAGTTCCATTTTGTAAACCCTCTTCTAAAGTATTTTCATGTATTTTTTCATGATTTTCAAAGCAAGCAAAGGTTCTTTTTGACTTAATAATCCCATAGCGGCTAATATGTATTTAAAATCCAACATAAAATGAGGATGAATCGGCCGAAGTTCTGAATGATTGTGTAAAATATTTGTCGTTTTAGCAAGAATTGCTGTGGGGATTTTAGAATTAATAACTACTCCACCCGTTCCGATAACATACTCTATATCAGTCAAATCTTTTCCAATTTGATTATAAATCATTCCCATTGGGGTAAATACTTCTTCCACCCTACCAACATGACGATGCATTGCACGATAGGCACACATTTCAGCTAATAGTTGGTCTATGAATTCATCGTGTGGATTTTCTGGTAATGAACTAACATTTTGATAACGAAATGCTACTTCATTAACTATATCTACACCCTTTTCTTGATTGATAAACTGAATTTCTTCTTTTGTTAAAGCTTTGATAATCCCTGGAGCAGAATATCTCATCCCTAAATCGCCTTCAACTGTTCTCTTTGCGAATGGTTCTTCAAGTCCGTGAATAATTACATCACTTCGATTGGATGCGTTACAGATTGAATAAAGGTCTGTAGTAGCCCCTCCAATATCCACAATTACAATATCTCCTAATCCAGGTTCATGAAGATAGCCTTTTGAAAGCAATTCAGCTGCATATAAAACTGCTTCTGGTGTCGGTAACACAACTTCATCTATTTCTGCTTCTATTTTTTTAATACCTTTAGCGACAATAATTTTTTGTAAGAAAATTTCTCTAATCTTTTCTCTTGCACATTTCACATTTAAAACGTTAATTCTTGGCATAACATTATCACAAATGTATCCGTCTAAATTATATTTTTTAAATATATCTTCGATTTCATCTTGGCAAGTTTTATTTCCGGCATATACTATCGGAATTTTAACATTCATTTCACCTAAAAGTTTTGCATTGAACAAAACACATTCTGTATTTCCTCCATCCGCTCCTCCTGCAAGTAAAATGATGTCGATTTTTTGAGTGATAAGTTCTTTTGCTTCTCTTTTTGTAAGATGATGTGAAAAAATCAAATCTATTTTTGCCCCTGCCCCAAGACAAACTCTTTTCGCAGCTTCCACTGTTAGTTCTTCCACTAGACCAATAGCGGCCATTTTAAGGCCGCCAGCTGCCGAAGAACAGGCAATGACTTGATCAAATTTTATTTGTCTACCAATTTCATTATATAGATTTTCAAGCGCTTTATGATAACCAATACGAATATCTTGATCCACAGTTGTAAAATGCGAAGCGGTTCCAATAATATCTTCTAATGCGGTATCAACAGCGGTCAATTTGGTAAACGTTGATCCAAAATCAATTAGTAAGTAATAACTCATTTTATTCTCCTAAGTCCTCTGAAATATCCGATAATGCCTTATCAATTGGAGTCCCTGGTGGATAAACCCGGTTAAATCCCATCTTATAAAATCGTTCTTTTACTTCTTCAAAATTTTGTTTTCCAACAACTATATTTCCTCCGACATAAAGTAAAATATCGCCTATGCCAGACTCAATGCATTTATCTCTCATTCCTCTACAATCAATTTCCCCGTGCCCATAAAGGGAGGATACCATAATTAGTTTAGCATCCGTCTCAATTGCTGCGTTGATAAAATCTTCTTGTGAAGACAAAACGCCGATATTAATAACTGTATATCCTGCGTTTTCTAAAGTATATTCGATAATTTTGTTTCCTACTGCGTGAACATCTGCACCAATCACGCCAATCACAATTGATTTCAAAGTAATCTCCTCTTCGTTTTGAAAGCGTTTTTACAGCCCCATTATATCATAGAAAAATCGAAGTTTCAAAGGGTAATTTCCCTTTTAACTGTTTTCTTTTTCTTTCAGAAAACAACGAAAAAAAGCATGGTAATTCCATGCGTTATTTCGGTTCTATTTTAGATTGATTTCTAGCAAGAATATATAAAAAATCACTTAATCGGTTCAAATACATTTGAACATAATTTAAATCTTTTCGTATTTTTTTAATTGCAAAATGGGTTAATTCTCTTTCCGCTCTTCTACAAACGGATCTTGATACATCCAGATAGCTTCCCGCTAACGAAGTAGAACTTCCTGGCAAACAAAATTTAGGCTCTAGTGGATGCTTCGTTAATTCTTTTTGACTTTCTATTTCAAGAAAAAGAACATCTTCTTGGGTAATTTGTTTTAATTTTGTGTAATTATTATGGTTTGGATTCGATGCAATAATGGCGCTTATAATTTCTAAGTGATTTTGAATGAAAAGAAGTTCTTCAATTTGGATGAAATGATAAGTTAATCCTAAGAAAGAACTTAATTCATCAATACTTCCTAATGTTTGAAATAATATGTCATCTTTAGGAAGTATTTCCATCACAGCATTTGAAGTCATTCCTAAGTCGCCTTTTTTTGTAGATATTTGTGTGATTTTGGTAATCATTTTAGATTCACCTCAAATAAAAATTTCGATTCTATTTTCGCATCATTTCTTCTATTTTGCAAGACAAAACGCCCTTTAATTTTCTTTTTTTCTTCGAATCAATTCTAATACTGCAAAGGAGGCTACATCTTCAGCGTATTTCTTAGGTCCAAATCCAGCATCATACCCTAATTCTTTTGCTAATTCGTGAGAGATTCTTGCCCCTCCGGCAATCAGTAATACTTTATCTCGAATTTTTTCTGCTTCGAGAAGTTCTACAAGTTCAATTAAATTTTTAAGGTGAACATCTTTTTGTGTGACGGTTTGGCTAACTAATAATACATCTGCTTTTAATAACTTGGCTTGTTTTACAAATTCTTCGTTTAATACTTGGCTTCCTAGGTTATAGGCCTTAATATGTTTATATCTTTCAAGACCATAATGCCCAGAAAATCCTTTCATATTCATAATGGCATCAATTCCCACGGTATGTGCATCCGTTCCGGTTGAAGCTCCAATAAAAACGAGATCTCGATTGAATTCTTTTTCTATCAAATCCTCTATTTCTTCTCTAGAAAAAGTAGGTGTCTTTATTTCTTGTATGTGTATCATCTCTGGGTCAACTGAAAAAGGAACGGCTCCATATATAACATAAAAACTGAAGCCTTCATAAATGGATTCTGCGTGTACGACTTGTGGATCCATCAAACCCATTTGCTTTGCTATGTTTTTAGCCGCTTCAATACCAACCTCTCCATATTCAAATGGTAAAGTAAAGCTAATTTCTACTTTGCCATCATTTAGAGTATCTCCATAAGGTTTAATTTTCATTGAGTTCCTCCTTTATGGCATCTTGAACCACATTAATATAATTAACGTGTTTTTTTATCACACCATCTAATCCTTTTCCACCTGTGAAAGATCTTTTCACATTTGCAAATACTCCATTTTCTAATGAATGAAATAGGGTATTTTCCTTTATCTCTTTAAGAATCGTTTTAGCATTTAGAAGAACTTCTTGAGCTCTAGTTTGGATTATTCCATTTGGTTTATAATCAATTTCGTCTCCTAAATCCTTCATTGCTGTTTGAATTATTTTAGCATTTTCAATAGCTAAAAATCGATCCGACATAAATGGAGTATGAATGGCTTCTGTCATCATACCTAATAAATGAATCGATTGTCCTGTTAAAGTTGTGGCTATGTTAAACATTGTGTTTTGCATATATGCTTTAAAAATATTCCCATTTATATGTTTGGTTGGTGGCATATATTTTAAAGGCGCATTTGGAAAAATCTCTCTTGCCATTTGGGCTTGTGCAATTTCATATAAAAAGCTATTTTCAATCATTGGTTCTATTTCAAATGCGTGCCCTAATCCCATTAATTCTTCTTTCAAAAGTGCTCTTTTTGCAAATTCTTCATTGATAAACTGAGAAGCTAAAACGGTGTGTGCTTCAGAAAACGCATCCGACGTTGTTAAATAATTATCTTCTCCAGTATTTATAATGATTCCTGCATAGGCATTAATCAATCTTGAAAAATATTGGTCAATAAACGTTCTTTGCATATTTATATCTCTAAATATAATGCCATACATACTATCATTTAGTAAAATATCAAGTCGTTCAAAAGCGGCCATTACAGCAATTTCAGGCATACAAAGTCCAGAAGCGTAATTTACAAGTTTTATATACCTGTGTTCTTCTTTTGAAACTTCATCCAGTGCTTGTCTCATGATTTTAAAGTTTGCTTGTGTGGCGTATGTTCCTCCAAAGCCCTCAGTAGTTATGCCATAAGGAACATAATCCAATAACGATTGTCCGGTTGAACGAATAACTGCAATGATATCTGCGCCGGCTTTTGCTGCAGATTTTGCTTGAATGACATCTTCATAAATATTCCCAGTAGCAACGATAACATATATCTCCGTTTTTTTTACAGGAAATTCACGAATGATTTTTTCTCTTTCTAGTTTGTTCTTTTTGATTAATGCTAATGATTTTTCTAAATAGGGTTGTAACGTCTTTTTAATTTGAGTTGGAGTTAATAAAGGATAATCACATAATTTAACTTTTTTTAAATTATATTGTTTAACAAATTCATCTAAAGATATCCCTAAATGTTCTAATGCGCTTGCTATGTACGAAGATATCCCTAACGACAAATCCCCGTTTTTTAAAACATCATCTACCATTACATTCGGAATTGGAACGTCAAATTCATCAATTCCGTCAATGCCAAGCATTCGGCAAACACTTCGTTCAACAGCTACGGTTGTATGTTGATAAATAAAATGTTGTACATCATCTGTAATTTGCGTTGCATAAAGACGGCATGCGTCAATATTATCTTGATTTAAATGTAGTTTTTTCATTTTTACTCGCTTTCTTCAAGCACATTCAAAATTGGCAATGTGGTTTTTTGCATAAATAATTCTTTAAAAAGAATTTTATCAAATGAATATCCTTTTGGAGAATAAGGATTTATCATAATTGCTATCAAATGAATGGGATGTATAACATAGATTTGTTGGTTCAATTGAAATAAATGTTTTAATAATTTTTCATTTGCTTGTAAGTTAATGGGTGTTTGTAAAATCAAATGAATTTTAATTTCATTTCTGTTATTAATCAAAGCATGAATAATTTTTGGCCCTAACGCATTTGGAATGTACAAATATTTTGTGTTTTTGTCCAATTCGGAAATGATTTGTTCAGGATGAATTAGGGTAGATGATTCATCTAATATATGAACTTTTCCATATTGATTAATTGATGCAATGTGTTCATATTTATCAAGGAACGCAAACCGTTCTTCAATTTGAGGCAACTGAAATTTTTGAATGGACATCATAGCATCTTGAATAACTTCTTCAATGGAATTTGCTTGATTTGCTCCAACACAAAAAAGAGTTGCATCAGCAAGACCTGCGGTTGTATGTCTTGAAAAAGCTCCATCTATAAATATTTTTTCGCATTGAAATTCTTTTAACTTAAGAATTATTTTTTCCATGTCACTTATAAGGGATGGCCCTGCAACTAAACAAAAACCTTCTTCAATAATTTCAATAATAACGATTTTTCCTATAGATGTTTGTATATCGGTTTCTTTTAATATTTTGTAAGTGGCTGTTATTTCTTCCAAACAATTTTTGGCAGTTCCAACAATCATTTTGGGATACACTTTAATTCTTGGCTTTGGCAATCTAGTAATTTGATCTATTTTTTCTCCATCTAATCCGATAGAGGTTATCCCAATAATTTTTTCTTTGAACGAATCAATTAATTTATTTAACACGGTTGTTTTACCTGCGTTTTTAGCATTTCCCACAATACTAATTACATCATAATTTCTTACATGACTCGCTACTGTTTTAATGGCCGTTTTCTTCTTTCTAAAGAACTTGGTTCAATAGAAATTCTTTTTCCACTTAAAAGTGCGCTTACACCTCTAACTGAATCTGAGTTTCCATTTTCGCAATCATCAATATTGACATAATCTGTGGGTTCGCTATACGTTGTAATAACTCCCTCATAATTCCTTAAAACTACCCGGTTTGGTGCCATAGAAATAATATAGTTTGGCATTAATGGAATTTTACCTCCACCACCTGGCGCATCTACTACAAATGTAGGGACACAATATCCAGACACATGTCCTCTTAACCCTTCCATTATTTCAATACCTTTTGAGATTGGTGTGCGAAAATGTTCTATTCCTACTGAAAGATCACATTGATATATGTAATAAGGTCTTACTCTAATTTGAGCTAACTTTGTTACTAATTTCTTCATAGTAGGCAAGCAATCATTGACGCCTCTTAACAAGACACTTTGATTCCCTAAAGGGATTCCAGCATCTGCTAATCTATCAATGGCTTCTTTGCTTTCTTTAGTAATTTCATTAACATGATTAAAGTGGGTGTTTACCCAAATTGGATGATATTTTTTTAACATATCTACTAGTTCTGTTGTAATTCGTTGAGGCATTACAACGGGAACTCTTGTCCCTAAACGAATAATTTCTACATGTTCAATCTCGCGTAGTCTTGAAATGATGCTTTCTAACATTTGATCGCTTAGTAATAAAGCGTCTCCACCAGACAATAAAACATCTCGAATTTGAGGCGTGTTTTTGATGTATTCAATGGCTTTATTAATTCTTTCACTCGGTGCTTGATGGTCTGTTTGCCCTGCAAATCTTCTTCTTGTACAATGCCTACAATACACACTACACATATCCGTAATCAAAAACAACACTCTATCAGGATATCTATGTGTGAGTCCTGGTACTGGCGAATCTACATCTTCATCGAGTGGATCAACCATATCGTTTTTGCCGATTAATAATTCAGAAATTCCAGGAATTGCTTGCTTGCGAATGGGACAATCAGGATTTTCAGGATCAATGAGTGTCAAATAATAAGGAGTAATTGCCATTCTGAATTTTTTTAACACATTAGCAATGTCTGATGATTCCTCTTTGGAAACATTCAAGTATTTATTTAATTCTTCAACACTTGTAATTCTGTTTTTCACTTGCCAATGCCAATCATTCCATTGAGAATCTAAAATGTTTGGAAAATATTTTTTCTTTCTTTCAAGGTAAGCATCATTTGTTTGAATCATATTATTCCTCTTTTCCATATCTTTTCATAAAAATATCATACAACGTAGGCGATTCTCTTAATAAATTTAAGGTCAATTCCGCATGATTTTCCGTATACCCATTTCCAATAATCATTGTAGCTTCACTGGCAATTCCTTCTGCGCCAAGCGCAGCTTTTGTAAAGGAGGTTGCCATACTAAAAAAGTATACAATCCCAGTATTTTTTGTAGGCAAAATTGACGTCATCTCCGTGTTTGGAATATTCACTACATTAATAGTAATATCTACTAGTTCGTTTTGATTTACCTGTAACACTTTTTCATATATTTCCATCGGATTTCTAGCATCGCCAATTATAATTTGATGACAAACATCTAATCTTTGTAATTCTTCTAATTGACTTTCGTCATATATTACTCCAATGACATTCCCTTTTTCTCCTGTGTTTTTTCTTGCTTGGTATGCACATAATAATCCGCTCTTCCCAGACGCGCCCAAAATTAAAACGCTTTGTCCTTTCTTTACAAGACGGTTTACTTGTGCCGGAGCTCCAGCGACATCTAAAGCAGAAAGAACTAAATGTGAAGGTAAATCTGAAGGTATTTTAGCATAAATTCCAGTTTCAAATAAGATGGCTTCTCCAATAATGTCTACTTGATCCTTTTCAGGATGAATCTGTAAAATTTTATGAATCTTTAGCGGTGTTAGAGACAACGAAACCAACGATGCAATTTCATCACCAATTTTCAAATCTTTTTTAAGAGAAGATCCTATTTCTTTAACCGTTCCCAGAAGCATTCCTCCAGAACCTGTAACAGGATTTTGCATTTTCCCTCTCATAGATACAATAGAAAGAATCATTTCACTCATAGCTTCTATATTTCCGTTTGACACGTTCTTTATTTGTGTAAAAGAAGCTGAATCAATATTTAATGTTTTTACATCAATTAAGATTTCATTGTCTTGACAAATCATTGTATTATCAAGAATATCCGCTCCTTGAGGTAATGCTTTTAAAGGAGAAAGAACTCGATGTGTTCCATATTTACATAGTTTATTCATACTTCACTCCATTCCTAGAATTTCTCTCGCTTCTTTTGGCGAAGCAATTTCTCGATGATGTTTTTTTGCAATATCAACGATTTTATATACTAATTCAGCATTTGAAGATGCTAATCGGTTCTTTTCAATGTATAAGTTGTCTTCTAGACCAACTCGAACGTGTCCACCTTGAATAATGGATTCTTCTGCTAAAGAAAATTCGAATTTTCCAATTCCAGCCACACTAAAAGTAGCTTCTTCAGGAATGCTTTCTTTTAAAAAGCGAAAATCTCTTTGTTCTCCTGACATTCCTCCGTTTACTCCAAGAACAAAACTAAAACGTAAGGGCGAGATAATATATCCTTTTCTGTATAACCTTAACACTGTATCAACATGCCCTTTTTCAAAACATTCTAATTCATAAGGAACCTTTTTTTCATGCATCGTTTTAGCGAAATATATAATATCGTTTTCTGTATTAACAAAAATATCATCTCCACCAAAATTTAGTGTTCCACAATCTAAAGTTGCCATTTCAGGGTTTAGGTTCAAAGGAGCAAGTCTTTCTGTTCTTGACATGCCTAAAGCGCCGCCTGTGGAAACTTGGATAATAACATCAGGACATTTTTCTTTAATGGCATGAATCAATTCTTGAAACCGATTTTCATCTTGAGTTGGTGAACCGTCATCCATTCTTGCATGTAAATGAATAATGCTAGCTCCCGCAAGATAAGCATTATATGCTTCTCTTACATTTTCATCTATTGTATAAGGAACTGCAGGATTTTGTTCCTTCGTCACTTCTGCTCCCGTAATGGCGCAAGTAATAATTAATTTTGTCATCATTTTCGTTGAAGTGATTTTGGAACAACACAAGTTCCTGTGGCGCTTGCGACTAATAATTTATTTTCTAATACACTTGCAGCACTTGGAGAAATGGAAGGCATCGCTTGAATAACTTTATAACAAGAAAACTCCATTTTTCTTGAAGTGTTTCCAATATGTGTGATTTCACCATATACTTCTAAATAATCTCCTGCATAAACTGGAGCGAAAAAATCAACTTGATCATAAGCTCTAAATAACCCTTCATCTCCATCGTTTGTAATTAATAATTCAGTCGCTACATCACCAAAAAGACCAAGAATACGAGCCCCATCAACTAGATTTCCGCCATAGTGAGCATCTTGAAATGACATTCTAACACGTAACATTGTTTTCATTTTTATATTCCTTTCATCGGGATGACATCTTTTATAATTAAAGCGGCTCCCGTAGCTTGTCTTATCTCTTCAATCGTATAATCTGGATGAATTTCTAACAAATGCAGTCCATCATTTTCTACAGAAATGACCGCCATTTCTGTTACAATTAGATTTGCTTGTTTAAATGCCGTTAGTGGTAACATGCATTCTTTTAATATTTTTGGTTTTCCTTTGTTTGTATGAGTCATTGCGATAATTACTTTTCTAGCACCTACCACCAAATCCATTGCTCCACCCATTCCTGGCACTTTTTTACCAGGAATAATCCAAGAAGCAAGACTTCCTACTTCATCCACTTCTAAAGCTCCTAAAACGGTAATATCAATATGTCCTCCTCGGATCAAAGAAAAAGATAGTAAAGAATCAATAAAAGATCCTCCTGGTAAGATTGTAGCTTTATTTCCTCCCGCATTCACAAGATTTGTTTCTTCTTCGGTTAATGGTCCTAGTCCAATCACTCCGTTTTCAGCTTGAAATGTGATATTTTTATTATGGTCTATATAATCCGCAACCAAAGTAGGAATTCCAATTCCTAAATTAACTAAATCTCCATCTTTTAATTCTAAAGAAATTCTTTTAGCAATTATTTGTTTATCATCCATGAGTTTCATCCTCCAAAATATAGTCAACCAAAGGAAAAGGAGTGATAATACACTCAGGATCTAGCATTTCAACTCGTTTGACTGCATCTACCACAACAAGATCTGAAGCAAGTGCCATTACCGGATTAAAATTTCTCATTGTTTGAATAAACTGAAGATTTCCAAATTTATCTGCAATTGCTCCTCCAATTAAAGAAATATCCGCTCTTAAAGGTTCTTCTAATAAGTAATCTATTCCTCGAACCGTAATTACACATTTGTTTACTTCAACCAAAGTATTAAGACCGGTTGGTGTTAAAATCCCCCCAAGCCCTGCTCCTCCAGCTCTAATTCGTTCCACTAACGTTCCTTGAGGAACCAAAATCACTTCCATTTCATTGGTTTGCATTAACGTTCCAACAAATGGATTTGTTCCTATGTGAGATGCGATTAATTTTTTAACACGCTGTTTTGCAATTAATTTCCCGACTCCTAAATTTTCAAATCCACCATCATTGCAAATAATTGTCAAATCTTTGACATTACTTTCTAGCACTAAATCGATGAGTCTTTCCGGACTACCATTGCTTAAAAATCCACCAACCATCAAAACAATTCCGTCTTTTAAAAGTGATTTAAAATCTTCTTTAGTTATTAACCCTTTCATTAGTCCTCCTTATCGAGGTGGCATAATTTCTGCTTCTCCCAATACTACACATTCTTCGTATTGGTTCGTCGCAACACATTCAAATACCACTCTATTTCGTTCGCTGATTATCTCTTTTACTGTAACTTTTGCATTAATTGTGTCTCCAAAAAACACGGGTTTTGTAAATTTTAATGATTGTTTTGTATAAATACTTCCAAGTCCAGGCAGTTTAACTCCAAATATAGTGCTAAACAATGCCCCTACAAACATTCCATGAACGATCCGTTTCTTAAAAATACTGTTTTTAGCATATTCTTCGTCCATATGTGCAGGATTTAAGTCTCCAGTAATTTTACCAAACAATTCAACATCTTCAAGTGTGAACGTTTTTGTAAATGTTTCGGTCTGACCGACTTTTATTTCTTCAAGCGTAAATCCTTTCATAATAGCCCTCCTTCCACAAAAAAAAGCCGCTATATTTTTACAATATAACAGCTCTCCATCATTGATGGCAGTATTTAAGCATTCGCTCACATACCAAGAGTTTGACAGATTAACCCATCATCTCTTTCGGCAATATATTCCTTTTTTTATCGCATCTAAGGTTTATCTTATTTTCATCGATAAAATACCAATATATCGCGCCTCTGTGTGTATTAAATTTAACTTCATTATACCCAATAATGTAAGCGTTGTCAACCTTCTTTTAACACAATCGCACATGTAACAAAAAGATAATTGACCAACGAAGACTTTTATAAAAATAGTTATTTTAGAGGAGTAAAATACTGAAACGCCTTTGGGATAGAATAAACCTTCTTAATGTCTTGTAACGAGACCCATTCATACAAATCAGTCTTTGGTTTTGAAAGAACTTCAATGTTGTATCCAATCAAGTACCATTCCAAATGAGAAAATATATGTTTTTTTTCTTCTAAATCAAATATATTAGAATAACTATATCCTTCATTTTGTAAAAGAAGTATGACTTCTTCTTTTGATAAATAATTCTCAAAATTAGGATACTCCCATAAGTTTGATAATAATCCTCTTTCCAATCTTTTATGAATTGCATATAACCCATTATAGTGAAGTAAAAGAATCGTTTTATATTCAATTCTTCTTGCATTATTTATCTTTTTAGCAGGAATAATTTGTAATAAGTCTTCTCTATATGCCATACAGTCAAATTGAAAAGGGCAATTTAAACAGTTTGGTTTCCCTTTTGGCAAACAAATAATTGCTCCAATTTCCATCAAAGCTTGATTAAAATCACCAACACGTTTGTCTGGTAAAAGTTGTTTCACTTTTTCTTCAATTTTCTTTTTTACGATTTTATCATTTAATACATTTTGAAATTTAAATATTCTTGCGATTACTCTTAAAACATTTCCATCAATTGCAGGATATTTTTTATTAAACGCAATGGAAGAAATAGCTCCAGCTGAATAAGGACCAATTCCGGGTAGCATTATTAATTCTTCATACGTTGAAGGAATCACTCCATCGAATTCATTCATAATGATATTTGCTGCTTTTTTTAGATTTTTTGCTCGATTATAATAGCCTAATCCTTGCCATAACTTGTACAATTCATCGTCAGTAATTTTCGCAAGGATTGTCACCTCTGGAATTCTTTTAACAAACTCTGCAAAATATGGAATAACCGTTTCCACCCTTGTTTGTTGAAGCATCATTTCGGAAATCCAAACGCGAAAAGCGGTTGGGTCATCTCTCCAAGGCAAAGATCTTTTTTGAATATCATACCAATTAATTAGCAAGTTATAGAATTTTATTTTAGTTAATGTCACGTTGTTTTACCCCTTTTTTTTAGCCAATGAATTGAGTTGAGTTTGATTTTTGACTTTCCTTTTAGCTATACAATTTATTATATACGATTCTATCTCCTTTTTTAAACTATTTAAAAAACTTGAGAAATAGTTAATCTATCTATTCCTTCCTTATAAAGTGAAAACGGTCTCTTAATCTATCTACAAGTAATATTTTTCATATTTTTAAAATAGTGTTATAATTAAGTGAAATCGGTTACAAAAGGGGGATATAAAATTTATGAAATTATTAAAAAAATTACTTGCGATTTTCTTGTTAAGTATTGTTAGTGTAACCATTCTCTCTACTCATACAAAAGTCGCAGCATACGATACATCTACTTTAAACATCCATTATTTTCGGTATGATGACACTTATACCGGATGGAGCCTATGGTTATGGCCATATGAACCAATTGATGGCGGAGGATCAGATTACACCTTTAATGGAGAAGATTCCTTTGGAAAAACTCTCTCTCTTTCTTTAGAAGATACTCCCTTAGTTGATTCAACTTCAATTGGGATTCTCGTTCGAACCGCCGATTGGGTAAAAGACGTTTCTATTAACCGCTACATTGATTTAACGAACCCAGATGAATTTGGTACTGTAGATGTCTATTTGGTTCAAAACGACTCAACAGTCTACTATGCTTTAGAAGATGCGGATGTATCAAACAAAGTCCTTTCCGCAAGTTTTATCGACGAGGACTCTGTGTATTTCGTTACTACAAAAACAATCACCGCAGATGATGTAACACTCTACGCAGATGAAGATGAAATTGCTATTTCTAATTTTGCTATGAATGGCTATGAAGGATCTTTTGACATTACAGAAGAGGTAGATTTATTCAAAAGTTATTCTCTTGAAGTAGATTTTGGAGACGTTGATTTAGCAACTTCTGCAGTAGGATTTGATGGTTTTTATACAAGCGATGCCTTTAATGAAGCTTTTGGTTATGATGGGGACTTAGGCGCAATTTATTCAAGCGCTTCTACCACTTTTAAGCTTTGGGCTCCTGTAAGCGATGCCGTTCAATTAAATCTATATACACTGGGTCACACCGCTTCTCAAACGGATTATGATGGCATTGTAGGTGTGAATGATCCCTATCAAGTATCAGAAATGATTCTAGGAGATAAAGGGGTATGGTCCGTAACCGTTTTAGGTGATTTAGATGGCATATATTATACCTACTCTGTCACAAATGGAGAAGATGAAAACGAACTCGTTGATCCTTATGCCTTCACAGTTGGGGTCAATGGTAGTCGAGGAATGGTCATCAATTTTGATAACTATAATCCTACTGACTGGGAATCTGATGTAAGACCAGAAACTATGGTTTCTTATACTGATGCGATTATCTATGAATTACATGTTAGAGATTTTACATCTCATTCTTCTTGGAACGGAACGGAAGAATATCGTGGAAAATTTTTAGGATTAACCGAAACAGGCACAACCTATAGCTCGGTAACTACTGGATTAGATCATATTCTAGAACTAGGCGTTACACACGTTCAATTGCTTCCGGTTTTTGATCATGGTATTATTGATGAAACTAGATTAAATGACGAATCTTATTATGGTATTTATGATGGTATCTTTAACTGGGGATACATGCCAGAAAACTTTAATTCACTAGAGGGAAGTTATTCAACAGATCCTTATAATGGAGAAGTCAGAACTACAGAATTTAAAGAGTTAGTTCAAACATTCCATTCAAATGATGTAAGAGTGATTATGGATGTTGTATACAATCATACTGGAAAATCCGCTGACTCCAATTTTGATTTAATAATACCTGGATATTATTATAGAATGAACAGTGATGGAACATTTTCTAACGGAAGTGGCACTGGAAACGAAACCGCTTCAGAACGATATATGTTTAGTAAATACATGGTTGATTCCTTAAAATTTTATGCAAACGAATACCATATAGATGGATTCCGTTTTGATTTAATGAAACTTCATGACATAGAAACAATGAATGTAATCGTCGAAGAACTTCATGCAATAGATGATACAATCATTATTTTTGGAGAACCATGGACAGGTGGCACAAGTCAGCTTTCCCAAACCGATGCAGCTTATAATGCAAATTTAGATGTATTACCTGGCATTGCAGTTTTTAACGATGATACAAGAGATGGTATCAAAGGGTCTGTCTTTACAGAAGGAGACAAAGGTTTTGTTCAAGGAAGCAATTATGCTGATTCTAGAGTCATGTTAGGCGTAACCGGAGGAACCGCTCAATTAAATTTAGGTATTGGGGCTCTTCCAAAAGGAGCTTGGGCTCTTCAACCAACACAAACCATTAATTATGTAACGGCACATGATAACAATACTCTTTATGATAAATTATATTTAAGTACCTATGCACCCGCTGATCAAATTATTCGAATGCAAAGGCAAGCAAATGCTATTGTCTTAACTTCTCAGGGAATTCCGTTCTTACATGCGGGTGTTGAAATCTTACGATCAAAACCTTGTACGGTTGGTGGGGATACTTGTAATTCAAGCAATTTATTTGATCATAATTCCTATAAATCGCCTGATGAAACCAACCAAATTGATTGGAATTTAAAGGTAGACAATATTGATACTTTTAATTATTACAAAACTCTAATCTCGCTTAGAAAAATGAAACCCGTGTTTACATTGAGTACAACTGCTGAAATCACACAATCCTTAACGCTGATTCCTGATCAGGAATCTGGATTCATATCCTATTTACTAAGCGATAGTACAGACCAATGGAAGACTATTTATGTTTTACATAATAACGGAGACCAAAAACGCAAAGTCACATTGCAACTTGGAACGTGGAACGTGGTTGCTACAACCGATGAAATCGGCGAAGTCACTACTACAAGTTTCAATGATGAAACCATTTCAACTCTTTCAACGCTTTATGTTCAAAAAGGTGGAAAAACAATTGAACTCGATACAAATGAAACGTTAATTATGTATAGTTTAGAAACTGTAACATACAGCGCTCCTGCAGAAACTAATTATTTGCTACCAATTTTCATTAGCGTAGGTGCTGTTATTGTTCTTATCCCTACCATCATTATTGCAAGAAAAAAGATTTTAGTAAAATAAGTTTAATTTTATAATTAAAAACAAGGTGCAAATTTATGCACCTTGTTTCTTTATTATTTTCTAAACACAATATCTGAATTATAAACCTCTAAAATTGTTGTCGAGTAAGGAGAAAAACTAAACAATTGTCCAACACTTGAAAAATCTTCGCTTTGATAAATAATATTGAACGAATCTAAATCATGAGTAATAGCTTTTTCTTGAGAACTCATATTATGAATGACTAAATAAGTTGTTCCCTCATAACTCCTAAGATAAGTCATCAACCGGTTTTCGTCATTATCGATTAATTGAATATCTCCATACTGTATTACGCTTTCGCTTTTCTTTAATGAAATCATTTGAATATAAACATTTAGCAATGAGTTTTCATCTTCTAATTGAGAAGTAACGCCATCCAAGCTTAGATTATAAGCAGTCCAATCACTAATTCCTCCGGTTTTTCCGGTAGTGTTATAAGAACTATCTTCTCCCCAAATAAAAGGTTGTCTAATTGTTTCATCAGGCTTCACTCCACTCATTCCTAATTCTTCTCCATAATAAATCCAAGAAATTCCAGGTAAAGTTAAGAGAATTCTTGAAGCGAGTTTCATTTTATTTATGTCTTGTCCGATTTGATCAAATATTCTATTTTGATCATGATTGGTAAGGAAAACAGAATCGATGTACTCTGTTCGAATTAATCCAAAAGCATCTCTTGCATTAACCAAAGATTGAATTGCTAAAGAATCATAACCCGCCTGCAAAGAATAAATTAGTTTACTTGAAAACTCAAAATTAAATGCCGAATCCATTCCTGCATAATAATCACTAACATAATCCGAACTGATACTAGCGATTTCTCCAACAATAAAGGCGTCAGGATTTACCGACTTAACAAAACTATTTAATTCTTTGAATAACTGAACGTTCTCTGTAATGGTTGATGTTCCACTTGGATACTCATTTGAGTCATATATATGTTTTGCGGCATCTATTCTAAATCCATCAACACCCTTTAAAATCCAAAATTCAGCAATATTTTTTATTTCTTCTCTTACAAATTCATTATCAAAATTAAGCTCTGGCATTTGATCCCAAAAAGAAGCGTAATAATATTGTCCGTTATTTAAATACCAGCCGACTTTACTTGGGTAAGCCACTTTGTCAGTTAAACTATTCCAAACGTACCAATCTCGATATTCACTCGTTTGAGAACTTCTAGAATTATCAAACCAAGGATGATTATATGATGTGTGATTAATAACAAAGTCCATTAATATTTTTATGCCATTTTCTTCAGAAACATCTAATAATTCTTCATAGTCAGCCATGGTTCCAAGTTGTGGGTCAATCTCATAATAATTTGTAACATCATATTTATGATAACTCGGAGAGGTGTTTACGGGATTAATCCACAGGCAATCCACATTTAGTGTATTTTTTAAATAATCGATATTTTCTGTTATTCCCTTAATGTCTCCATACCCATCCCCATTACTATCTGCAAAAGAAATAGGAAAAATTTGATAACAAACACTTACATCGTTTAAAAAATATGAAGAAGTATCTACCATATCATAATCTATTTTCCATGATAAATCTTTTGTGGTTGTAGTGGCAATTGCTTGAGTAGTTGTTGTTGTCTGTTCATGGCACGAAACAAAAACAAACGATATGATAATCATCATAATTACAAGTATCGTCTTTTTCATATATTCATCTTCTTTCTAAGAAAAAAGGCTCTTGCGAGCCTTCTTTTTAAAATTTATTCAGTTGGTGCAACGTTGTTTTCAAGAATCCAAGCATTTGCAACGCTCACTAATTCTGTTTGAGCTTCGGTTGGAGTTTTAGTTCCATCCCATACAGCAACATAGTAGTCTTGAATATTAATGTTATAATATACGTTCATTGCTCTAATTGTAGTTGCATTAGGTAAAGAACCAGCTGGTTCTAATGTATTAAATCTCATTCCTAAAGCAAATTCTGCTTTGTTTTCAGAAGCGATATCTGGATAGATTGCAGCATCTGTTTCTAAAGCTGGTAAATAAGATGAACTAGAAACGATTGTTTCCATAACATCTTTTGTGTAAAGCCATCTTAAAACTTCAGATGAAGCTGATGGATTTTCAGTATAACCATTGATAACAAAACCTTTGGTTTTCATTAATGGAGTTAATTGAACGCCATCATAAGTTGGCATTGCAGAGAATTTAAAATCATATTCATTTGCAGTTTCTTTTCCATCAACATCTTGCCAAGTTCCAACTAAACTAAATGGATAAGCTCCATCAAGATAAGCATCCCATCTCCAGCCCATTGCTGAAGCTGCTTTTTTAGCGCCTGTATCATCAACGCTCATAGCATGAGAAGCAAATTCAACGATAAAATCTAATCCAGCTTTAAATTTAGCATCTGAAAATTCAGGGTCAGCTAAATCTCCGCCTGCGAATAATTGCCATTCGCCTGCTGTAACTGAAGAGTATCCACTCCATACTTCAGATAAAGAAATAGGGAATACTTCAAGAATAGTATTGCCATCAAATGTAGGTCTTTCAGTCCAAGCATCTGCGATTGCAAAAATTTCTTCCCAAGTATCTACTGCATCTGGAAGTCCATCTTCGTTAGCGTCTGTTAAACTAATTCCTAATGAAATTAACATTGTTTTATTCCATGAGAAAGCCATTCCATCGTAGAATGCTGGCAAGTAATATGTTCCTACTGTGTTAATAGTATCATAAACAACTTTATGAGTTTGTTCTGATCCTAAGTCAGCAAAATAATCATGAAGTCCAAGTATTGAAGCAACTCTACCAGTTACTTCGTTGTCAATGACAAGAGCTACGTCTGGAGCTTCGCCTTGAGCGGTTTCAATTCCTTGCATACCGCCGCTTTCACCATTGGCTGAACCATAGTTTCTAAAAACTAATTTGTCAGCTAAAGCTGGAAAGTCTGCATTCCATTTTTCTACCAATGCTGCTCCCATTGAATCACTGTCAACACCGATTTCAACTACCGCGCCGTCTTCCCATCTAAAATTCAAATCGGTAGCGTTCCAACAAGCTACGGTTCCGTCTGGAGTTAAACAGTCTGAATATGCACGAGTCGTGTTGCATGCTGTTAATGCAAACATTGCAATAACTAGCGTAAGAAATAATCCTAATTTTTTCACTTTAATCCTCCTATTATTTTATTTATTTTAACAATTACATTTTAACATAGAATGTAAATGCTTACAAAATAAAAACATGTGTTATCGGTTACATTTTAGATATAAAATACAAATGCACATCTAGAATAAAACGTTTTATTCTTTAATCCATCTAGAAATTTATTGAATAATATTTTATTAAATATCGATGTGATTTATATTACATATCGTTTACATCTATTGCATTGTTTCTTGAACTTTATTAACTTTGTAGTACACAAACATTAGTCTAATTGCAAACATAATAACAAACATAATGCTGGCCCAAGCTGTGATAAAGACACCTAAAACAGCGGTAAGTAATGCAGGGCCTGTCATCGATAATACAAGAATTTTAATTACAGACAAATAAGATATTTTTTTAAATTTGGCTCGATAATTAATAATCATAAACATAATAGATACAATCATCAAGTAAATTAGTGTTTGAGAAAATTGAGTTGTGTAAACCGTGAAAATCCGATCACCTATACTCGAATTGTATGTATTAGTTAAAAAAACATCGGTGACATACTCATAAAACTCTGCTTTTGTTTTGTCTCCATAATCACTTCCCATAATTTCTGAAAAATCGAATTCATTTAATAGTTTATAATCTCCACTTAAATCATACACCAAATTTTCTTCATCAATATAAACAATATATATATAATCTTGTCCAAAGAAAATTGTGGATTGACTTACATCGGTTGTATCAATAACTTCTTGAAAAATAAATTGATAATCACCAAACTGTGATGAATAAGGTTCTTCACAAGATAAAACAGATTCTGAATTGATAGAACAAGATAATTCCTCATCATACATCTCAGTAAATGCTTCATTGATTCCTTCTAAATAACCGATACTTTGAACCCCATCCATCATTCCAAAATAATTTGGAATGCATATGAGACTTATATTGATAAAAAAGATGATGACTACTAGAATAATATGATAAAGATTTGCTTTTAAAAGCGCATTATTATCAAAAAGCATTCGAAAAAGTAATTTAGTTTTGTCCATTATATTTTATCACCTATAATTTTTGAAAAGCAGTAATGAAAATTCAGGTTTATCCTTTATCTGCTCCTGAAGTCAAACCATAAATCAAATACTTTTGCATGTAAATTTGTACTAACATAATTGGAACTGCTAAGAACAGCGCCCCGCTCATAAATTTAATTGGATTATAAGTAGAAACCCTAGGATCCATATACCTAAACAACCAAATCGCTACGGTATCTCTTTGAGGCATAACTACGGATGGCAAGATATAGTCTAACCAAGGCGCCATGAAAGCATTAACTGCTATAAATCCCATAATCGGAACTGCTAGAGGAATAATTACTTTAGTTAATGTTTGTAAATTCGATGCTCCATCGATAAAAGCTGCCTCATCAAGCGATTTTGGTATGTTTCTCATAAATCCTCTAACAATAAATGTATTATATGGAATCGCACCGGCTACGTAAATTAATGTAAGTGCAACAGGATTATTCAATAACCCAAATTGTCTAAAGAACATGAATATGGCAAGCATTCCCATAAAAGAAGGAAACATTTGCAAAGCCATCATTAAAAGTAATACTTTCTTTTTTCCTTTAAATCGGTATCTAGAAAAACTAAATCCCATTAAAGAAGAAAAGATTACTACTAATACAGTATTTAATGAAGCTATTCCTAAAGTAGTTAGAAATGCTCTTACATAATCTGGAAACACTTGACTTGTAGTACTTTTGTATGTGAATAAATCTTCGTAATTTGCTAAGCTCCATTCTGAAATTTTCGGAATAATTGGGACTTGTTCCAAACTAGTCGCATCTGTAAACGCCGCAGATACTAACCATAACACCGGAGTCATAACTATGACAACCATTACAAGTAACCATACATAAGCTAATACTCCTGTTATGCCTTTTCTTATAGTCAGTCTTCGAAAAAATCTGGCTGTTTTGTCTTTAAAAGTCATAATTAGTCCTCCTCCCAAAATGATTTCAGTTTAGATAAATTGTAAATTGCTGAAAGTCCTATAAAGATGAAGATTAAAATTGAATAAACAGAAGCTAAACTGTACTGATTTACTGTAGATTGAAAAGAAAGTTTATAAATCCAAGAAATTAAAATATCTGTTTGTCCTGGCGCTGCTCCAATAATTCGTACCGATTGAGGAATTTGATCAATTGGATAACCTGGTCCTCCGCCGCTTAAGAAATAAATTGCGCCAAAATTATTGAAATTAAAAGTAAATGTTGTGATAATTACCGGTGCAGTTGCTCGCAGTACCCAAGGAAAAGTTATATATCTGAATTTTTGTGAACTAGTTGCTCCATCAATATCAGCTGCTTCAAATAAGCTTTCTGGTATCGTGCCTAAAACTCCGGTAATTAACATCATAAAGTATGGATAACCAAGCCATAGATTAACGACTATTATTAATGTTTTAGCAAGTGACCCATTAAGTGGATCATTAAACCAAATAATATTACCTGCTGTTTGTTGACCGACTAATCCGATTGAAGTTAAAAAGTTCTTCACCTGGTCTGTCACGCCCGCCTGGGCTAATACCTGATTCATAAGTCCAAAATTGTCTGCAAAAACATTTCTAAATAACATTAAAGAAATCATCCCTGGAATCGCCCAAGGCAATATTAAAATCATTCTCCAAAACTTTTTAAAAATAACATATTTACTTTCAATAATCATTGCTTGAATAAACCCTAATACATAAACCGTTACGCTACTCATAAAAGCATAAAATAACGTCCAAAGTAATACATCTCCAAAAAATTTTAACCAGTCGGGATTCTCAAACACCTGTTTAAATGTTTCAAACCCGACCCATTTGAACAATCCCTGTCCAAGCGAGATCCTTCCAGTCCAATTTGTAAATGCCACCAAGAATGAAAAGAGAAACGGAATCAAAATAAATAGAAAAATCAGAATAAGTGACGGAATGATAATTATATATGCGAAAAAATCATTCCATACTCTTTTAATAAATTCGTGATAAGTTTCGTTGTGTCCTGTTTCTTGTATTTTAAGATGTGATTGAAACGCGTCTTTAATACTAAAAATCCAAGTAATAACAAACATCAAAATTAAAACCGTTGCGATGACTCCTTGTCCCAGAAGCACTTGAGAATTATCCGCAGATTTCCATGTAAATATTTGATCAAAAATTACAATGGTTTCACCACGATATACACTACCTAAAACAAGTTTTCCAAGTGTGATAAATCCCCATAACCCTTTAGTGAAAAATCCTCCATAATCTCGAAAGAAGTAGAGCTTATCTTCTGCGGGAAATTGAGAAATTTCACCACTTAATGCGTATATGTAATTGCTAGTAGATATTTCAATAGCTAGAAAAACAATGATTACAACAAACAAAGGTATTGCTTTATACCATTGTTTATTTCTTAATTGTCCAAGCCCCATAAGAAAAAAACTACTCAGTCCTTTAAAAAATGCTTTCGGTTGTTCTTTAGCGGCTTTAAAAAGATTAATAAAAAAGTTTACAAATCCCATAATAATTCGCTTAAAGAACTTAAAAATTCCTAAAATAATTTTTTTATACAGAAATAGAAGCACTTTCTTTCCAGCGTTTAGAAGTTGACCAAAAATTGATTCTGTTTCTTTCATAGATTTGCTCCTTTTATCTCATTGTCATTTCTAATTTTAATAATATTATCATAAAGATAAATTTTTGTAAACGCTTATATTTTATTATGTTATGAAACCCTTATCTTAATTTGATTATATCTTCATGCTATGAATATGTAAATGGCGTATCATAAAATATCGTAATTTAACAGTAAATATTTAGACTAAATCTCTCTTATTCATTAATGTTAATAATATGCTTATTATAATTTAAGACATGCCTCTATTGATATATCTACCAATTCTTTACGGACATCTTTTCTTGATTGCCATTTTCTTGAATCCCATAATTCTTTAGACAAATCATCTCCGGCATAGAGAATTTGACCAAACAACACTTTTCTAAATTGTGCTACTGCAGCGAAAGAGGCGCATTCCATCTCAACCGTTATGCATCCTTCTTCTTTTCGGTATTGAACCATATCTTTCGTTTCTCGAAAAAACGCATCTGTCGTCCAAGTAATTCCCTTTAAATACGGAATGTTTCTATTTTTCAATGCAGATTCAATACAATCTAAAGCATGCGGAGAAATATCTACATATCTGCTTGCTGGTAAATAATGATAAGATGTTCCTTCGGCCCTTAGTGCCTTTGATGGAACAATTAAATGCCCAAGAGCTAGTTTAGGGTCTAAAACCCCAGCTCCACCACATGCAATAAATTTAGTACATCCCAATGCATTTAACTCTTCTAAAAAACCCGCTGCTAAAGGCCCACCCAAAATCGGATGGAATAAGCATATTTTTCTTCCTTTATAATCCATTTCATATACAGGATGAATACCGGCTTCACTTTTTAAGTTTGCGACAATATATATTTTGTCTTCATCTAAAAATTCTTTCAAGATTTCTTGGAAAAATACTATCACACAATACTCGCTTATGTTAATTTTTTTTATGAGATTAGGTGCGTGAATTATCCCTTCATACGTGTTGTCATATTCTAAAATAGGTATCTGATTTTTTATCAACAAAATTCACCCTTTCTTATTTTTAGTATTTTTATTCTTTGTGCTCCAAGCAAGATAATTAATAACTTTTTTTAAGTGCAAAATTAAATGAATTCCAATTTTAAAAGTATTTACTATTTTTAAAAATGTTTTATTTCTTTTTTTATCGATAATGTTAGAAGACAATATTCCTTCTTGATCCGACATCAATCCGATTTTCTTTCCTGTAGGAGAATAGATACCAATATGTCCATTATAATAAGTTGTATTTTCTGTTCCGAATCTATTTGCTGCTATATAATAAGCCAAAGTACTTCTTCCGGAAAATCCTAAGGCAAATTTAGCGTCTTGTGGATCTGTTAAGGCGTGCAGAAAAATGGTTGCCTGTTTGCTTTTATATTGTTTATGAAACGTTGGTCCAAACATATCAAAGCAAATCGATATTGCATACTGAAAATTATTTAATACAAAGAAACTAACAGGCGTCTTTCCTTCAGAAAAAAATAATCTTTCTTTGTTTGTTAAATTGTTCTTTCTGTGATTATAAACAACGCACCCGTTTTGATCTATTACAATTTGAGAATTATAATAATTATCATGTGCTTTTTCTGAATATCCAAACGAAATACAAACGCAGTTCTTTTTGGCAACGTTTTTCATTGTTTCTATCTCTTTACCATCTAGCGAAACACTATTTAATTCAAGATAATCTTTTGAAATGATATAATTTGATAAAGCTAATTCACCAAAAAAAATAAAATCAGTTTCTTGCTCTATTTTAATTTTTGTTACCAATTCAGAAATAGTGGTTATATTTTCTTCTTTTGAATATTTCGATTGATAAGATACGGTTGTTATCTTCATTAATTTATCCATCACTTCTTCTAAAATGCCATAAACTCTTTTTGATTTAATGTTTAATATTTCAGTTATAAATGACTGTTATTAATTTAAACAATATGATACATGGTCCAAGTTTGTTCTACTTCATATCCAAGCTTAAGGGCCAAATGTGCTGATATGCTATTTGCTGAATCCCACTCTGGATTCAGATGATGTTCTAAACAATATTCTATTAAAGCGACGCTAAGAAGCGTCCCAAATCCTTTTTGACGGTGCCTAGGATCACTGTTAAAATCAACTCTAATATATACTTCTAGCACTTCGTTAATAATTGGATAATTTGAAGCTGCAAACCCTATCACTTGATTATCTTCAAGGATGCAAAAACCCAATCCCTTACCCAAAAAATCTACTGTAGAAAAATAATTCTTAAGCAAATCATTATATAGCATACCTTGAATATCTTGAATTTGATTGATTCCGATTCGAACTAATTCATATCCTGATGGAAGTGGTTTTTTTAAAGATTCTAAGTGACTTAAATTTAAATTTTTTGAATCAAATTTTGTTCTAAGATGAGACTCGAGTTTACTGCCAAAATAGAATTTCAAAGGTGCGTCCCAGAGCTCGCTTGAAGGAATAATCCAATTTCCAGTATCAATTTTCTTTAATATTTCTGTAACATCTTCGCCCTCGGGATTTCCAAGTAAAAAGAATGCTGGAGAAGAAAATATAATGGCAAATTTTAGATTTTCATACGAATCCACCCATATATCGTAAGATAAGTTTGATAACGCAAACTGCAAATAGTTGTGAAAATACGGAAAAATTCCAAATAAAACTGAAAATTCTTTTAGTCTATCTTGCGTTACTTTTATCAGTTGAATCTGTTTCATTTTTTTCATCCTTTTCTTTTGTGTTTTGTTATTTATCGAGTTTAAAACAAAACAAAAATCAAGCCCGACTCTCTATAAATCATATCACATAGCAGAAAAATTATAAATACACTATAAAAATTAAAATTACTTCTTCCATTCAAAAACAAGTCTCAATCTATTTTTTAATTATAATTCCAAGCGCTTAAATTCAAATCACTCTTTACAAAAAGTACGTTCTTTCTTCTTGAGTTTTTATTTTAAAAGAAAAATCACCCTGTAAGAAGACGTTTTAAGAATCTTCTTAACAGGGCATATTTCAAAATATACTTTTTTTGCTTTTATGAAAATTTTATAAAATTGAAAGAATCCAATTCAAGAATACAAAGTAAACTCCCCATGCCAATCCAGTAATTGCGACACAACCCAAAAATTTTATAATGGGATTGATATAGGGCGAACCTGATAATCTAGCACAAAAAATGGCACCACCTAATCCAATTAACGTTGGAACCAATCCTCCTAAGGCTACAATAGGAATGGCAAAACACGCACTAATAAATACCCACCCCATTATAGGAAGCTTCTTTAAGGGAATATAAGGTTTTTTACTATCTACAAAAACCTTATCAACAGCAATATCTGCTTTGTTTCCGCTAACAACAAGATGAATAATTTGATCTTCGATACTAAAAGAGGTATCTAACCCTAAAAAGGATGTCTTGAAACTCGTCGCAAGTCTTCTTTCTTCGCCGTCAATAAAAAATTTAGGTTTTCCAGTAAAATGATTTGGGATAAATTCAAATTTGTGTTCATTTTCTCCAATTTTAAGATTCCATTCTTTTTTCATCGTTACAAAATGACCTCCGTATAATAATTAATTTTAAACTAAATGCTTTTTTAATTATTATTCATTGTATCATTAACCGATAACTGAATCAATGGGTTTGAAATTTTTTTTGAATAACTTGTTATTATATTTTCTTATTTTAAAGATTCGTGAAATACTAAATTTATTTGATTATTTAAATTTTTAATAACTTGACAATCAACCTTCTGAATTTGTCTATCGTATGAAACAAAGCCATTTACTTCATCTTCTACATCAGATAATTGTGTATAAATCAAAACGGATAGACCTTTTTTAACCTCGGGAAGTATCTGCTTAGAATACAACTCTTGTATTCCTTTCATCAAATCTTCTTTGTTATGATATTTTTTATATCCGAAAACGCGTTCTGGATTATAACAATGATTTTCTACCACAAAACTAAATCCACCAAATTCAGTAAGTGCTAAGATCCTTTTTTTGGCTTTTGCTTTTGAAAACTTAATTTTAGTAAAATAGATATGCCTGCTACAATAATCTCCACCTTTTTGGTCTGACCACCCGCTTGCATGGTCAATTAATCTCGAAGAATCGAGTTGTCTTATTATTTTTTCGGCTTTTAAAGAATCAAACTGTCCCCAGGCTTCATTGAATGGTACCCAAGTTGAAATACAAGTACAGTTTTTCAAATGCTCAATCGTTTCTTTTAATTCTATTAGAAATTGATTTCTTCCTTTCTCGCTTTTTCTACCAAACAACCGATAAAATTTATCATTTATATTTATTCCTAATGTTGCAAAAAATCCATGTAAAAAGATATCTTTTCTTTCTGATCCACTTACCATATCTTGCCAAACTATCATCCCAAGTCGATCGCAATGGTAATACCACCTTAACGGTTCTACTTTTATGTGTTTTCTTAATAAATTAAAACCCATCTCTTTTATCCGTTTTATATCAAATATCAGAGCATCATCACTTGGATTTGTCAACAATCCGTCCGGAAAATATCCTTGATCTAAAACGCCAGAAAGAAAATATGGTTCGTTATTAAGATAGAACCTCATGATTTTATTTTTATCTTCTTTTCTTTCAAATTTCCGCATTCCAAAATAACTCTTAATTTTATCTTCGTCATATAAAATTTCAATATCATATATATTTGGTGTGTCTGGCGTCCAAGCATAAAAATCATCAATAGGAAGTATGATGAAACTTTTTTGAGATTTGATTTCTAATTTTAATTCTTTTTTATAGTAAAGTTTAATTTCAACAGGAAACTCAATGGTTTTAGAATTTGTAAGCACATGAATCTCAATGGATTTATCATCATAACGAGGAATTAACTTTATATTACTAATATAATTTTTTGGAACGCTTTCTAACCAAACTGTTTGCCAAATACCAGATTGTGAAGTATAGAATATTCCTCCACTTTTACTTCTTTGCTTACCAGTTTGTCTATCAGATGTATCTGAAATATCTTTTACAATTACTTTTATTGAAAATTGATTTGACAGAATGAATTCGCTGATATTAAAAGAAAATGGTGTATACCCACCCAAATGACTTCCAACAAATTTATCATTGATATATACTTTTGCTTCTTGATCCACCGCACCAAAATGAAGCAACAATTTATCTTGAATAAAATCGATAGGCAAAATTACTATCTTATGATAAATCAAATAGTCGCTTGGCCTGAGAGTGCGATTAACTTGAGAAAGTGTGGCTTCTGGAGAAAATGGAACGAGAATTTTTCCATCATATTCATCTTGATCTGGATTATCTGTAATTGCATAATCCCAGAATCCATTTAAATTGAAATAGCTATTTCTTTCTAATTGTGGCCTGGGATACTCTTGTAATACATTACTTGTTTCAAGCTTTTTTCCCCAAGTAGTAAAAAGTTGATTCATTCTTTTATCTCCTTCTGTGCTGCTTCTTTTTTAAATACAATTAAAAGAGGAATCATTACAAATAAAACTACGATTGCAGAGGCGATAAAAATATTAGGAGTCGGTACTGGTTTTAATACTCCAAGGTCTAGATAGGAAAGCTGGGCATTATATATGACCCTCGCTCCAATAAAAGGTCCAATAACCATCGGAATTAACACAAAGAAAATCATTCTAATTCCTTGAAAATGTCCAACTTTATCAAGCGGGGTATAATCTCTTACTTTTGCATTCAAGACTGCTGTCAGAATTAAATTACCACTCATCATCGTAAACCCTGCTATTCCAACCATTAATATATCTCTTGTAAAAAACAAGAAGATAGCCCAACAAACATTACAATCATGGCTGGATAGAAAAAACGATTTTTATTTTTGGCATTAATTTTTCTGCCTACAATAACGCTGACAACCGAAGCCAAAAGCAATATAGCTCCTAATAAGATTGCATATGAATCAATTCCTAAATACCTTTGTATATAAATAATAAAATAAGGCATGTATATTTGAGTAGAAATACCGAAAATTGCTAAAGCAAGAAGATATAAATACAAATTTTGATGTTTTTTTAATGTAGTCAAACGAAATCCATAAACTAATGTTTGCCAATAATTTGTCTCAGATTTTTTTATATTAGATTCTTTAATTAAGAAAATTCCAATAATGCCTCCTAACGAAATGAGGCCTCCTAATATCAAAAAGAATAATGGCCATTTGTCTTGTTGAACAAAAATGTCAAATCCACCAAATATGATAAGTAATGCAATAAGAGGCAAAATCGCTAATACTCCTTCAACACGTCCTCGGCTATTTTGATTTGTCACATCTGTTACCCACGCATTGAACGCTCCATCATTTGCCATTGAACCAAAAAAAGTCATAATACAATCCATAATAATAACAATGATTACTGTAATGATTACCGCATCTCCAAATTTAAAGAAAGTAGATACTGCATCAACTGAAATAAAGGCAAAAGATAAGGTCACTAATCCCCATAAAATGTATCCAACAGAAATAAATAATTTTCTTTTTGATACTCTGTCAGAAAGTGCTCCCATAAAAACGGTAGTTAATGTTGCGGTTATAGCGCTAGCGGCGACCATCCACGCAATTGCACTTGGATCTCCTGAAATTTTATTGTATAAAAACAAATTGAAATACATGTTCTCAATAACCCAAGCTATTTGTCCAAATAAACCGAATAGCAAAATGGTACTCCACACTCTTTTTCCGATTCTTTCTGTGTTATTCATTATTCTTCTCTCCTTATAAATTGTGTCTCTCGTAAAATAGTTAACCCATATGGAACTAAATGCATTTCTTGATGTTCTAAAGTATTTGGATTTACTCCTTCAATAATTACAGACAAATTATTCTTAAAAAAACAATTTGAATCAATCAGTTTTTCAAATGATTTGACAATCACTTTTCCATCTTTTAAGAAAGGAATTTGTTTGTTGTAACTTGATACAATGTAGCCCCTATCGTGAAATGGTTTTGACCCTTTAATATAAAATTCTTCACATTCAATCTTTTTTGCAAAGAGTAATGGTCCTCTACGAATACTAATCGATTTATCTTGATTCGTAATCGTTTTTATTTCAAAATTAAAAAACAAATTTATCTCATCATCTTGCATGACATTTTTAATTACAAGCGATTCTTTTTCTGAAATAATTTTCTCTATCTGATTGTGCACAATTTTAGCGCTTTCTAAATAGGGTATTCTAAAAACCCACTCTTTAAGCTGAATAGTCGTTAACTCAAGACATTTAATCTTAACCAAATCTGCAAATGGATAATTCGTATCAACTTGAATTAGCGCATATCCATCGTCAAAATCCACTCTGTAAGTTCCACTAATATATAAAAAGAATGCCAATGAAGTCTTGGACTTCATAATTGCTGACATCATCATTTTCGGCCATCCTTGATGCATGTTCGCTGCGCAACAGCCAAAATTCGGTTCAATACCAAACGTGTTAGCGTACTTATCTGTATCAAAGAAAGGATGTTTTTTTACTTCGCAATCAAGTTGATTTATCTGTTGAACATATTGATGACTACAAAAGTCTTGAGATATGGTTGTTAACAAAGCGTTATAGGCATAATACTCCAAATAATCTGCCGCTTTAAAACTACCCGTTAAGCGAATTGTTTCTTCCATTGAATACATCATTTCAACAATTACACAAAGTTCAATCCCTTGACTTGGAGATGTTCCATTTAAGTGTTCGTCAGAAGAAAATAAATCTAGGGCATTCCCGTGATACAACAGAATTTTTTCTAATGCCTCAAATAATTTTTCTTCTCCAATCTTTTGGTCCTCTTGCATATATACTAAATACTTTAAAGACATAGCAATATTTACACCATGAGTTGTTAAATAAGTATATTTAGTCTTACTCTTTCTTGATTTTAAGATGTTATTTCTGGTTTTGTTTTTCATCTGTTTCTTATTTTTAGACAAACGATCAATCCAAATTAAGATAGGCTTTATCGCATGAAATAAAAATTTATTCAAATACCTTGTGGTTGGATAAATATACGGAAATTCATAAAAGAAAAGTTGCCAATCTAATGTATTTTCAAGTAATTTATCTTCTAATAATTTCGTTTTAGGAAACGAGCCTAATTGATTTAATAAATCAAGGGCTTCTTTCCCTTCTAATCCTCTGGCAAATCCCCAAAATTCATAAGGACTCTCATCGATGTTTTGAATTAAATACTCATAATATTGATGTAAAAACAAAGGTATTCTTTCATCTTGGCTTGCGTAATAATAAGAAACAAGTGCTTTTACTACTACCAATCTTGGCCACCAATCACTATTTTGTCTGGGACCAAAGAATCCTGATTTATCTTGAGAATCAATTATGGAATTAATCCATTTATTTCCGCTATTGATGAGATTTTGATCTTTTAATAAATAAGCAAGCGGAATCAATCCATCAACATAATAAGGACCTCTTTCCCACGATTCTCCAGTGCCGCCAAGCCAAGCAGAATGATCAGATAAATCTTCAAAAACACTTCCGATATGTTTTGTTAACCCTTCGCTTTGAATTTTTAATATATCTAAGTGAATTCCGGATAAATTGATATTATTTAGTTTAAGTTTACTCCAATTTCCTTTTATCATATAGAACTCCTAAGTATAACAATTTTATTATACTAAAAAGAGTTGACTTTGTGCCCTAAATTATTGATATTTAAATAAAAAAAATTATCATTCTTAACGCTTTTACAAAATATATTCGTAAATTAAATGAATAGTAAGAATATATCGATAAAAAAAAGTATTAGCGTAATAAATGCGCTAATACTTTTTTATGATGTAATTAATTAGTTAAAGGTTCATATTAATAAATTTCAAACATTGGCAAAAATAATGGCGGAGGAGAGGGGAGTCGAACCCCTGCACCGGATTAACGATCTACTAGCTTTCCAAGCCAGCCCCTTCAGCCACTTGGGTACTCCTCCAAAATTTTTAAGTTTTATTGCTTTAGAAAAGGCGATTAAAAATAATCGCCATTATCTTTAGACTGGCGGAGTAAGAGAGATTCGAACTCTCGCGCCGGTTCCCCGACCTACGCCCTTAGCAGGGGCGCCTCTTTAGCCTCTTGAGTATTACTCCAGAAAACAGTTAGCCATTTAATATTACCCTATTTATGGCTAACTGTCAACAATTTTTTAATTGATATAAGTTTCTTTTTCCTTCTCAACTTCTGGAGTTGGATTAGGTAAATCTTTCTCAATTTTCGAATCTTTTTCTGGTTTTTTACTTTCATTTAATGCTTTAGATGATTCTCTATATTTTTTGTATCCGCCAAATCCATCATATCCCAAATAGACTCCGCCTCCAACAGAAATAAATAGAACTATCCAACCAAGTGTTGAGATGATATCTTCTCCTAGAACTGTTAAAGTCATAATAACAGGACCCAAGATGATACAAATCATATGAAACCAAAATTTTAAGGCTTCTGTTTTTTCATCAAAGTAGTAAAGTGAAACGAAATAGATGAGCCCTCTTGCAAAAAAGAAGAAAGCTAATAAATACCCATACATTCCAATCCAGAATGCATCACTTGATTTACCTGAAAATACCACATAAACCATTAAAACTCCTAGTATAGTATCAAAAATAATTTCAATTAAATTAATGGTTCGAAGCACTTCTTTTTTAAGCGTTTTTAGTAAAGGAACAACACGCAATAAAGAAAAAATTACAATTGCAATTCCTGTAGTCGCATAAACCACGTCCACTTCGTAAATTTTCATCAATACACCTGCAGAAATTAGAATTGCTGCAAGAATCCACTTTAGTAACCACCCATAACCGAATTTTAGTTTTGCCATAAATATTACCTCCTTATGACGAATTTATATCTCTATTATATAACAAAGTGCTAAAAAAAACAGAACATAAAATACTTTTCTTTAAATTGTGAAATTATTATTAAAATGAATGACTTCTTTTCATACAATTTGAAAAAAGAAAATAATATAAACTACATTTCGTTAGTCAATGCTATTCTATTTTAAAATTTGTTATGCTATAATTAAGTGAAAGCAATGAATAATATTTATAAAGAGATGATTCAAGTGATTAAAGTTAAAGCAAATGATTTAAAAAAAGCTTCAATTATTTTTGCGAATGCAATGTATAATGACCCATTACATTCGCATTTTTTCCCAAATGAAAATTCTAGATATAAGAAATTAGTACAATTGTTTATGTTTAAACTAAAACTAGACTTTAAAAATTTGTATACTACTTCTGATTCACTAGAAGGGTTTGTCATATGGAAAGATTCAAAAGAAAGACGCTTAAAATTTAGTTTTATTGATTTAATTAAAGGTGGGCTGATGACAATAATCGTTGGGCTTAGCCCCATTCTTAAAATGGTTAGATATCAAAAATGGATTACTCGATTACATAAACTTTATTTAAAAGATCCGTATTGTTGTTTAGACTTGTTAGTCATTTCGCCTCCTTTTCAAGGCAAAGGATTTTCAACCACACTTATAAAACCAAAATTATTGCATCTATCTTCTAATAATGAAGTGGCCTTTTTAGAAACTCAAAACGCACAAAACGTAGATATTTACGAACATTATGGTTTCAAATTAATCTACCAAGAAAAACTAATCAATACTAAAATTACAAGTTACGGAATGATTAAAATTTAATAGTTAATTTCTGCTTTTTTTAATAAAAACCCACAAAATAAGTGGGTTTTTTTATTAAATATATTATCATTCTTTCATAAACAGACAATTATTTGATTGAATGTCTCGATTAATCTTAAATCATCTAGTTTACAAAACGAGTTTCATTGCTAGGATCTAACATGGTAAGTTGAAGTCTTTTTCGATTTAAATCAACCGAAATAACCCATACTTTAACAATGTTTCCAACGCTTAACACTTCTAGAGGATGATTGATGTATTTTCTGCTCATCTTAGAGATGTGGACAAGTCCAGCTTCTTTAATTCCACAATCAACAAACGCTCCAAAATCCACAACATTTCTTACGGTTCCTTGTAATTCCATTCCCGGTTTTAAATCTTCTAATTTCAATAAGTCACTTTTCAAAAGGGGTTGAGGATACTGGTCTCGAAGATCTCTTGTAGGTGCAATAAAAGCATCTAAAATATCATCTAAAGTCACTAAATTAATTGATAATTCCTCTGCTAATTCTTTTCTGTTTATCAAATTTATTTTTTCAATAAGGTTTGTTGTTCCAATTTCTTTAACCCCAAGATTTAAATAGGAAAGTACCTTTAATGCTAATTTATAACTTTCTGGATGAATCGGAGTTTTATCTAATGGATTTTCAGAATCCAAAATTCTCAAGAATCCAATAGCTTGTTCAAACGTTTTAGGGCCAAATTTTGGAACTTTTTTTATAGAAGATCTATTTTTAAAAGGTCCAAATTCCTCTCGATATGAAACAATATTTTCAGCAACATTCATTGAAAGCCCAGAAATAAACCTAAGTAAAGATGAAGAAGCTGTATTTACGTTAACTCCTACTTGATTTACGGCTGTTGAAACTACAAAATCTAATGATTCCGTCAGTTTCGCTTGAGATACATCATGTTGGTACTGACCGACTCCAATTGATTTTGGATCGATTTTTACAAGTTCACTAAGTGGGTCTTGCATTCTTCTTGCAATACTTACTGCTGATCTTTCTTCTACAGCAAACTCCGGAAATTCAAGTCTCGCCAAATCTGATGCTGAATAAACAGATGCTCCAGCTTCGCTAACAATAACATAATGCAATTTTAATTTAAGTTCTTTGATTAAATCGACTACAAAAGCTTCTGTTTCTCTTGAAGCCGTTCCATTTCCAATTGCTATAATTTCAATATCATATTTTTGAATTAATATTTGTACTTTTTGCTTCGATAATTCTACTTTCCTTGGATCGGCAATATCTCCTAATCTACTTTCATGAGGATAGATTACACCTTTATCCAAAAATTTGCCAAATGAATCTATGACAGCGAGTTTGCATCCAGTTCGGAAGGCCGGATCAATTCCTAATACTATTTTACCTTTTAAAGGGGGTTGTAGTAATAACGATCTTAAATTCTCAGAAAAAATATGAATGGCTTGATCTTCTGCTTTATCAGTAAAATCACTCCGTATTTCTCTTTCAATTGAACCGCTAATTAACCTTTTATATGCATCTATAACTGCGTCTTCAACAAGCGGTTCTACTAAAGAGTGGTGATTGCCAATGACTTGTTTGTTTAAAAAACGATGTATTTCTTCTTGAGAAACATCAATTTTAACGGTAATTACTTTTTCTTTTTCTGCTCTGTTAATTGCTAAAACTCTATGTAATTTTATTGTTTTTAGGTTTTCTGTATAGTCATAATAATTTTGATAAGTTTGATATTCATCTACACTATCTTTTTTCTTACTTGTCACTAATCTTCCGTTGTGATAAGAATAATCTCGAATCCACTTACGATAATTTGCGTTATCAGAAATAAATTCTGCTATGATATATTTAGCGCCTTGAAAAGCCTCTTCAATTGAAGGAACTTCTTCTGTAATATAGTCTTTAGCAATAGAATCTAAATCAGTGATTATTGGAAAAGTTAGGATAAGAGTCGCTAAAGGTTCTAATCCTTTTTTGATTGCTTCAGTTGCTTTTGTTTTTTTCTTTTCTTTATATGGCCGATAGATATCTTCTAAGTCCACCAATTTTTCTGCATCGAATATTGCTTTTTTAATTTCTTCTGTTAGCATACCTTTTTCATCTATTAATCTGGTGATATCTTCTTTTCTTTTGTCTAGACTTTTTCCATATTCATACTCTTTTTCAATAGCACGAATTTGTTCTTCATCTAGAGATTCTGTAATTTCTTTTCGATATCTAGCAATAAAAGGAACGGTATTTCCTTCTGCCAACAAATCCAATACCGATTGAACTTGAGAAATTTTAATGTTTTGGTTATCAGCAACTTGCTTAATTAGTAAATCATTTACATACTCCATATTTTTTCACCTTTCGCCTTCATACACATACTTTATACCATATTTTTTGCAAAATTAAAATAAAAAAATGAAAAACAAGTTTTTCAACTAAAGAGGCCAAGCCTCTTTTTTGTTTGGTTGAAATTTGATAAAATAGACGTATGAATAATGTTGAATATACAAAGCGAGATGCTTTTAAACTTC
>Ga0180007_10000907_pt1 | contig 43757 bp, 33 predicted proteins | sample MM_PC_MetaG_FD_121122 | JGI IMG/M metagenome (GOLD analysis project Ga0180007, IMG submission 121122) | Groundwater microbial communities from the Aspo Hard Rock Laboratory (HRL) deep subsurface site, Sweden - MM_PC_MetaG | ecosystem: Environmental > Aquatic > Deep subsurface > Groundwater... | reverse complement strand
CCGTTGGATATAGCCCCAGGTTTTCCGGAGAGAATGCGCCCCATAACGACCTTTAAGATTAATGCTGTCCGTCCAGGACTTGATCAGCCGGTTCACGGAAGGGATGGTCAACGGTTTCCCGCTCTTTCGACTTGCAAACAGATAGTCGTTATCGTCCGGACCAAAGGCATCAATATAGGTGTGCAAGGATTTAAAAACCGGCTCATTGATTTTCAGGACGTTTGTTTTCTTGGTTTTTCCTTCAATGATGGGTATTGATTCATCCTGACGTGTGTATTTCACATCACCCACTTTTAATAAAATCAGATCCCCGGTCCGGAGCCCATTATTGATTCCCATGGTGAAAAGAAGATGATCACGGGGATTATTTTCCAAAAGTCGGCTGATGGCCCGGATGTCTTTTAACTTCCGGATCGGCTCAACCGTTCTTCCAACTCCCTTCCCTGGCGCATTCGGATTGTTCATTTCTGGGCATCCTGTGTGTTAATAAAGTCAAATAAATCATATATTATTAACATTAAAAAATCAATAAAGCATTTCACAGGATTTCCCAGGAAAGAGAAAAAACTTCTATGCTCTTGATTTTAAATGATTTTTACCAAACGGACGGCAGCTTTAAAACCCGAATGTTAGCTTTAGTGTTAATACTAACATTCGCGTGACTTTTATTGTTACCGGAAACATAAATCAACCTGGGGGAAGATTCCCATGGTATTTTCCAAAAAGTTCAACAAAACGAAATCGCAGCCCCATGTTTTCGAAATCCGAATGTTAGCTTTATGGTTAATACTAACATTCGACCCGGAGGGGTTTTTTCAGGGGCTTCGGGTGGATGTTTAATGGTCACCCAGAATTCGGAAAAAATCGCACGTTAAGATTCCAGATGATAAATCAAAAAGGCTCATTTAATTTTTCACTTTTGGGCTCAAATAAATTTTCACATCACAATTATGTATGCTGTCCCCGGAATTCTTATGAATCTTTGCCGTACCCCAGGTACTGTTTAAGAACCACCGCATTTTCTATTAATGTTCTATAATTTTCCAGCATTTCAATTATTCGATCATGAAGAAGTAGATATTCACTTACATCAATAGGTTGTGTTTCACCATGCGCTATTTTGTTTCTTCTTCCCAAAATCTTTGAATCAATTAGTTTTTCCAACGGCTCATAATAAGAATAGTCAAAGCCCAAAGTAGATATTATCTCTTTGAAAACTTTTGATGTTAGATTAGATTCTGTATCGATAACTGTTTTATGAGAGAAAATGGATCTATCATTTAATTTCGTTTTGAAAAAATCCACAATGTTAATATATGATGAATATTTTGAGGTGTTTGTGACTTTATGAAATTGTTGATTTACAGCTATCGCTAAAAAATTATTCGCGAGATCTTTATTTTTAAGCCGTTGCATTCTAATAAATTCTAAATAGAATTCACTCGATTTTTTTATATACCCCTCCCAATGAGCATATAACAATGCAATACCTGATCTGCCTAAAACGCTAACTCTCCTGTGCGAATAAGCTGATGTTATGAGATATTTTAGATCAGAAAGCTCTCTTTTTCGCCAAATTAAGTCTTGGGCTAATCGATCTGTTAAATCTTCAGATGATCGTATTTTCATGAACTAAAAATGTCCCTTCCCAAAGGGACCAATCTAGGAAGCCTTCTGCTTGCATTTATCCCTGAGCCAGACCATTCTAAGAATGTTGGATTTTCCCATATTGAAATACATTTATCTTTTACTCTATTAGCGTCAAAAACTAAACCTTTGTTAATATTGTATCCTAAACCATATGCTATTACTTCATATGGGGATAGAACAAAACCACCAATATGCTTATTTCTTGATGTGTTATATTTTCTGAATGCATCCCGTCCAATGGATGAATTAAGTAATTCAAATGATTTTTTAAATGAGTGTTCATATGTTTTAAAATCAAAATTGGTTTCTTTGGCCATTGCAACCATACTATTTGTCAAAAAGGTACCCACATCCCCTAAATTTGAGAGATCCTTAATATTTATCTCAGAAAAAACAACAAATCTTAAGACTAACTCAACATCATATTGTTGTTGCAGTGGATTTTCGCTAAGAGATATAACCTCTTGAAAATGATCGAACTCGGACAGTTCGCGAAGCCACTCATAAAATACTTTGTTAAGCATAACCAAAATACAATTTCTAACTTCTTGTGGAGTTAAGCTTGATCCGCCTGTGTTAAGTCTTTGAAATAATTCGAATTTAGTAAGGTCGTCGCTTTCTCTAAGTATGATACTTGTTGATAATTTAGATCTCTTTATTAACAAACGTTGATCCGAGGTAAGAGAATGGCCTTCATCATATTTGTCATCCCATTTAATGTTTTCAAGAGAAGGGAGATAATCTGTTTTTTGTAATACTAAAGGGGGGAATTCTTTACCCGTTTCATCTTTCAATATCCCTACAAATTCGTATATTGTAGATAATCTTTGAAGTCCGTCTACAACATCCCATACACCATCAGCTCTTTGGCTTACAAAGATTGGTGGAATAGGGATACCTAATAATATTGATTCAATAAGCCTTGTTTTTTGTTCAATGCTCCATCTGTAATATCTTTGGAATTCTGGGTGAATATCAATTTCATCATTATCATATAAACTTATCCATTCGTTGATTGACATAGGATATCCATCCGTCCTGATTTCCTTTCTCATTTTATCAACTTCTTCAGTCAACCCCATTATCCACCTCATTGATTTACATCATTGAATTTTATTAGTAGAATCGTTCATATTGGATATTGCATCTTGCACAACATACAGATAAATTAAGAACTTCACAAGTTTTTCTATAATCCACAGTTTTTTGAAGTTTTTGATCGTTGCCGCAACCCGGGTTCATTTTGAACCATTTTTACACATTTCCCAATGATTATAGGTAGATGGAACTTACAACCACCCCCCTCTTTCCGATGTATTCAACCTTTTTGGACTTCTGTAAATTCAATTGGTTACAGCTACTTTGCCGCTCAGAGCACACTCGATTTCACTGGGCTTTGTAGCAGCTTTAGTAGTTGGTTTCTATCAACTTAATTATAATTGGATGAAATTCAAATTTGACACGACGGCCGACACTTTGAAGTATTATTTTAATTTTAGCTTCGGGGCTATTAAGTTTAGACCAATCAACGGGTGAATTGTTTTCAATATATTTAAAGAACTCAATCCTTAAAAGGAAATGAATTAATGTTTTTGTATTGTCTTCATCAAGCTTTAAATTTTGACAAATTTTTGTCATTGTTTCTATGGGAATTCGGTCATTATTATTGTTTTCAGATTTAATATTACTTAATAGGTCCCCCATATCAACATGAAATGGTAACGATAAAAATTCAACTTCAATTGATTGGCTAATATGAATAGCGTAATGATTAATAGCTTCATTTAATATTTTATGATTAATGCAATTTTTTGAATATAGTTTTGCCAATTGAATTAAATAGTTGAATAAATAAATATAATCTCGTGGCCTATCAAAAACATATTTATCAGTTTTTTGTGTAAACTGGGTTATATTTAATTCATCCCCCATTAAACTTGCAATATGATCGATATCGTTAATTTTAAGCCGTTTGTTTATTAGCTTTATCAAAAGTTCTTTGTTCCACCGATAGTCCACAATATTAATTTTATCTTTTTCTGTAATTAAATGTTTAAAAAAGAAAAACAGATCTGTTCGAATAAAAAGATTAATTGTATAATTTTTAAATTTATTTGAAAAAATTGATGAACAAACTTCATGTAGACTATGCAAGAGCAAGGATATTAGCGACCTGTTTTTTGTTATTGTAATATTTGAATCAAGGCCATCAATGTTCAGTATTAAGTGATATTTTGATTGGCATAAAAAACTTGTGACCTCTTGCCTAAGATTTATTAACTCCTCTCGGTATAAGTTACGATTAAGTTCTTTAATGTCCCTTATATTTTTCCCTCTAATTTTTGTGATAATGTCACCCAAGACTTCTGTAGTTGTGCCTGATTTTTTAAAGAGTTCAACTGAATCATAATATTCAATAAACTGAACAACTCCTTTTTTTTCATCGTCAGAAAGATAAATTTTATCTTCTTCTTTTATAAATGAATAAATGTTTTTAGCTACAATGAATAAAATGGTAAATGTCCAAAAAGCAGCCGCCAACTTATTTTTATCATTATCTCCAATTTCACCAAAATCCTCGATTAAATCATACAAATCATTCATATCATATTTATCGAATTCTTGATGAATAACTATATCGTTTTTCCCTTTATCCCATTTTTTATAATAAACAAAAGCAGCTGATTTGCCGGTCCCTTTACGGCCGGTAATGATTTTGTATCCTGGCTTTGCTAGTTCCATATATTCAGGTGTAACAATGAACGCACTTTCAAGGAATGCGGTATCATTTATTGCAACATGCTCACCAATATCAATAGAGTTAAACATTGATATTGTCTTTGTATCAACATACGTTGACGCATAAGCATTTATATGGGCAAAGTCGTTAGATAGTTTATTTAAAAAACTGTGTATAAGCCGTGCTGAATCCTTTTGGCGGTCATAGCTTTTAATAATTGTTAATACGTCAGAGGGTTTGGGGGCATGGATTGAATTGATTATCAAAACCCTTCGACCAGTAGAAATGGCAATACCGGCTATTAACGCACATTTTAAAAAATGTTTGTATTCACTTTTAGTCGATGAGTCACCCATATCAATGATTACAGCAAAAGATTTTTTTAATTGTTTAGCATACCAACTAATGCCGCTTGAGTCCTCATAGCTATCATCAACAACGATATTTATATTTTGGCTACTAACTTCGTTTTCAACAGCTTCCGCAGCTATTAAATTTTGAGGATTTTTTATATAAAATAAATAGTTTTGAGTTATTTTCAAATCTGATGTCAATATGTCTTGTTCAGAAAAGCTGTATAGAGAAGTGGTATTGCTTTTATCCCAAAATCTTTTTTTCGCAAGCTTAGTCCCTAACCCGTTAGTTTTATACTTCCCAAATCCAACTCCTAACATTGGTTGAAAAAATTTTTCTACTTGGCTAAAATCGAAACTTTCATTTACAATAGGGTGAATTTTTTTTCCTAATCCTATCGAGTACCCATATTCAAAAACAACATTAAAATTGAGATCGCTAAGCTCAGTTAAAACTGCTTCTGAAGTTGCAATATTAGAGCATATTTCACAAAATATTATCTCATTTTCAATTTCTAAATCATTTTTCCATGAAAACCAATGACAATCAGTGTGGCGATTGAGGGTTTTTATTGCAGAATCTACTTCTGCGACTATTTCTGGGTCATGACTCGAAAAAGCACAGAATACTTTTTTACGGGGGTCAACCTTTGCTATTTCTTTTGGACAGTTCCCTTCTGACAGAGAGCAGTATTTATCTTGAGCCATCATATTCTATTCGTCCCATTTTATTATAGAAGATCGGGTTCCATTAAACATTTAGGGTAAATTCCCCACGGGAATCATACTAAATAAATGATATTTATAGCAAAATGTAATTTTTGGGCTTCCAAAATTAAGACATCAACATAGTAATGAAACCATACAGATATATTTTGAATTTCGCAAGTTTTTCTAAGTCGGTAGCTCAGAGAATTCAACAAAACCCATGGTAAAGAAAACGAACGTTTATTTAACGTTGAGCCCACAAACGCGAGTGGTACAAAATTACAGTTGTTTTATGGCAAAATATTCTGTAAAAAAATCTAAGTTACGTTACATATTTTTATAATGAGTTTTGAAACAATAGTAAACTTAAATTTTAAAGGGGTTTTCTAATGTTTGTAGGATATGCCCGTGTTTCAACCCATGAACAAAACCTCGATTTACAAAATGATGCTTTAGAAAAATCCGGGTGTGAAAAAATATTTACTGATAAAGTGAGCAGTGTCGCGGCGGCTCGGCCTGGGATTGATGCGGCGTTATCATATTTAAGAGAAGGCGATACATTGGTTGTCTGGCGTCTTGATCGATTAGGGCGGTCTTTAAAACACTTGATTGAAATGATTGGTGAGTTGGAGGAAAAAAAAATAGGTTTTAAAAGTATTCAAGAATCGATAGATACTTCCAACTCTGGTGGCAGACTTATTTTCCATATGTTTGGCGCATTGGCCGAATTTGAGAGGCAGCTCATCATTGAACGCACACGAGCAGGTCTTGCCGCAGCACGGGCAAGGGGGAAAAAAGGTGGGAGGCCCAAGGCTTTAAACGACAAAGAAATCGATGTGGCGTTACGGCTTTATAATGAACGAAAAAACTCAATCAAGGAAATATGCCAGATCCTTAAAATATCAAAACCAACCCTTTATAATTATTTGCATCAGGCAAATAATCGATGAAACATGATGCGTCTATTCATGACTGGGCTTTGCCTTCCAATAAGGTCATCATCCGCTTAAAAATTCCCCTCTGTTGATATTTATTTTACCCTTCTCCGTGATCTTTGTGCCTCTGTGAGAGACGAGGCTTTTGGTTGTGACTTTGCCGCGCTGTGCTCTTGGGGAGCGAAGGACGCAGAAAAAATTTGGGATTGTTGAAAAAGACATAAGTCCTATGGGCTCTATGAGTCTTATGGGACTTATGGGACGCATGGGACTTATGGGACGTATGAAGAGTCTAAGGATTTCAGAATAGGTCACTGGGATTATTTTGTTTCAATTATTTTATGGTCCGTTATAATGCCGTATTTTATATGTTCATCAATTATAAAAAACAACATGCCATCCAAGGGAGGATAGGCTATTGCCTGAAAATAAGTCGTCAGAACAGTTTCAGTGGGGAGGTGTTCTTTTAATCTCGTTTTGTCATTTCATTCATGATATTTTTTCGAGTTTTCTTTCGCCACTCTTGCCCTTGCTTGTGGAAAAATTTTCTATAAACCTTACCTATGCCGGATTCCTGGGAACCATTACTCAACTTCCCGCCCTGTTAAATCCGATCATCGGGAAATGGGCTGATCGGGGCAAAACAATTCGATGGTTTATTATTCTTGCGCCGACTCTCACATCTATCCCCATGAGCCTTTTGGGGCTTGCCCCTTCATACGGCGTGGTCGTCTTACTGCTCTTGGTGGTGGGTATCAGCACATCGCTTTTTCATGTGCCTGCCCCGGTTATTGTGGCCAAACTTTCCGGAAACCGGAAAGGGCAGGGAATGAGCTTTTTCATGATCGGCGGGGAATTGTCCCGGACAATCGGGCCGATTGCCGCTGTGGGGGCCGTGTCTCTCTGGGGGCTTGAAGGGTATTACCCGGTGATGATTATCGGCATCCTTTCTTCGGTTCTGATTTATTTCCGATTCAACAACCTGCCGATTACCTTTCAGAAAAATAATCCGGTATCATTAAAACAATCATGGGGTGAAATAAAAGGGGTTATGGGACCGTTGACCGGCATCCTTTTTGCCCGAGGATTTATGCACGGTTCCCTATCCATCTTTCTTCCCATCTTCATTAAACAGGAAACCGGAAGCTTGTGGTTGGGCGGGGCCGGGTTGGCTCTGTATGAAGCGGCCGGCGTATTGGGGATTTTCTCAGCCGGGCCTTTAAGTGACAGACTCGGACGGCGGCGAATTCTGGGGTTGTTGCTTACATCCGCGCCCCTATTCCTGTTTCTTTTTGTGATCCTTCCCGGCCCGTTTAAAGCGCCTGCTCTGTTTTGCACGGGCTTCACGCTCTTATCCACCACGCCGGTGATGTTGGCCATGATCCAGGAACACGCAACGAACAGCCCGTCTGCTGCCAATGGATTCTTTATGATGGTTTCGTTCATCGCACGATCGGCCGTGATCATGCTGGTGGGTTTCAGCGGAGATCTTGTGGGGCTCAAGATAACCTATTACATCTGTGCGTTTCTGGGGTTATTGGGTATCCCTTTTTTATTTATGCTTCCGGTAATCAAAAAATAGGAGCCTTGACAAGGCTCTTTTGGTCGGGGGATTGTGTTTTGGGGATATCCTGTATATGATCTCATCCATCAGAGTCAGATCAGGATCATCACGAACCGTTTATATCAAAAATAAACCCATTCCAACAGGTCTATGCAAAATCAATCAAATTCCAATAACCATGACCCAAACATATCCGGACCCGTTGATGTGGTTCTGATTTATCCGTATTTTTATACCCACGCATCCAAAGCCATGCTGTTTCATCCCCTGGGTATTGCCCAGCTGGCAGCGATTTTAAGGGGTTTGGGCTTGAGCACCCAGGTCATGGACTGTACATTTAAGCATCGTGATGAGGTCATTTCCACCGTCATCGCGGCCCGGCCCCGGATTGTGGGGATTTATGCCATGCTCTCCATGTCGAAAAACGCCCTTTCTCTTGCCGGAGCTATCCGTGAGGATCTTCCGGGCACCTTTCTGGCCTGCGGCGGACCCCTTCCAACCTTGAAACCCGAGCTGTTTTCAGCGGCATTTGATGCCGTGTTTTGTGGTGAAGCAGACGTCTCGTTCCCACACTTTTGCCGGGATTATGTTCAAACCACAATCGTACCGGACCGTCTTGCCCCATGGATAAAAAACCCGGAACACTACCCCGGAATATATGTTCATCATCCTGTTGATAACACAGTGATCCGATCCACTCCCCGGTCATCTGATAAAACCGCCATGGACCGTCTCCTCATTCCGGATCGGATGGATTATGATCATTTAAACTATCAACAATTCTGGCATGAGCGTGAAGAGGCGTCTCTGGCCAGCATCATGACCAGTTACGGCTGTCCCTTTGATTGCGATTTTTGTTCAAAACCGGTGTTTGGACATCATCTCCGTCTGCGGGACATGGATAGAATTTTTGAAGAAATCCATGATATCAAAGACCGGGGTTACACGGGTCTCTGGATCGCCGATGATTGTTTCAGTCTCGACCCGGTTCATACCCGTTGTTTCTGTAAACGGTTGATTTCGGAAAAGCTTGACATGACATGGGTTTGCCTGTCCCGTGTGGATCGGATCAGCCCCTCTGATATTGCGTTGTGGCAGGCATCCGGCTGCCGAAAGGTCTTTTTTGGCCTTGAATCCGGCAACAATGACATTCTCAAATTGATGAATAAAAAAACCACCATCGAGGACGCCGAAAAAACCATTAAACTGTTTGCCCAAAGCGATATCCAGACCGCCGGGTTTTTCATTGTGGGATACCCGGGCGAAACCTATGAAACCATAGAAAATACCTTTGAATGGGCGCTTTCCCTGCCACTCGACGAGGTATCGTTTACCATTCCCTATCCACTACCCGGCACCCGGCTTTTTGATCGGGTGATGCCGGTGGATACCCAGCGGGATTGGACGTATGAAAATGAAAACACCTTGGTGTTTAAGTCTGATTTTGACGAGGAATTTTTGAAAAATCGGATTGACGATGTGTATAAACAGTTTCAGGCCAGGGCCGGGAAATAAACCATGGGTGATCAGGAGCCTATGCTTCCCATATCGGAAAATCTGTTTTTTAAACGATCTGATTCACCCGGTGAGGGCAAAACCAGAGGCATGGCCAAGGGCCTGATTCTCTGTGATCACAAAAACGAATTTGCCGGAGAATGTGCCGGGTTCGGGCTTCCTGTGTTTAAAACAGACAATCTGACGATGTTCCCCTCTCTTTTTTCATCAACATGGCAGGCACCAGGAGTTATCGACCATGTTTATCGGTTAAATTTAGTCGATACCTGGAGTATTTCAGGCCGTCAAGCACCCACATATTTCAGTGTATGCATGGAAAAAATAGTCGATTTTTACATGAAGCGGCCTTACATTCAGCAACCCGGTTTAAAAATGAAACAACGCCTGTTTAAACGTTTTCAGATCCTCAGCCGGATGAAACCCGGCATGAGTGTCGGGGCCTGCCGGGTTCGTTATCAGGCGTGTGATCATCGGTTGACCATACGCGTCGACGCCTCGGCCCTGCCGCATCTGGGAAACCTGATACTTCTCAACGAGGTTCCCGGAACACTATTTTCCACCCTGATATCTGACGGGAAAATCAAACGTGGCGATGATTTTTTACCCTGGCAGACCTGCAGCATGGAAACAACCATCGAAACCCCTGACTCCCATATGGGATTTTCTCTGTCGTTCCCCGTCACCGATGCACCAAAAGAATGCCAGATTGCCGCGGGCAGGGAAGTGGGGCGGAACCTGAACTGGTCCGGCTTGTCCATCACCACGAAGGAGAGGGTGTTCACGTATCATGTGAATGTTTTTGATCAGATTGGTCCATAATTCGGAACGGAATGACACCATTTTCCTGTTTTTCTTACACGTTTTTCTAAGCCGGAATTTCTGAGGATTCGACAAAACCCATGGTAAAAAAACAAACGTTTATTTAAGGTTGAGCCCACAAATAAGAGGGGTGCAAAATCAACCCCGTCAATGTGCAAACAAGGGCAACCACGGGGGGATTGCCCCTACAGGAGGCGGGCAGTTTCGAAGATTCAATTAAATGTGTTCGAGTTTAAAAGCCCGTCTAAGAGATTCATCGATTTATCCGTTTGTCCAGATTTCTTAAATCTGGCCGCCGGAGGCATGTTTTCTTCGTGCTCTTCGTGTCCTTCAGTGAGCTCTGCGAACGGGTGGTAAAAAATCATGTTCTTGTGGCTTTGCCGAGCAACGTTCTTCAGTGAGCCATCTGTCGACTTGTATTATTTGCCTGTCGCCCGATTTACTTTGTAGCCATCTTTGACTGCCTGCTCCATTGCCACGAGTTCTTCATCTGTCAGGAAATTAAAGTGCGCGGATCTCTTTCTGGCTGAAAGGCTTCCATTGCTTTGCAGACACAATTGGATAAATAAATCAATCAGGCGGTCAGGCATATCAATGATATCCTGTATCGCCTTCTTGGTATTATCATAGTTGACAAGAAAGCTGAGTTCTTCCACAAGTTCTTCTTCGATGGTTTTGGTTACAAATTCGTACAAAGCCTCTGCCTGAGTCGTCATATCCATATATTGATACCAAACTGCGGTATCATTTTCGACGGTCACCTGGCCCATTTCATCCAGTTGGTAATCGATAAGCCCCAGTAAAGGTCGTGAGAAAGCCTCCAACGATGTATCGTAGTCCGCCGGATTTTTATGCATGGCTGCTGAAACTGGAAACATGAGACCACGGGGAACCAGCTCCTGTAGTGAAAGAATATTATGTATCAGGAACCTATGGATTCGTCCGTTTCCATCTTCAAACGGGTGCAGGAATACAAAACCATAGGCAACCGCCGCTGCATGGATGACCGGAGAAACATTCCCCGCTTTCATCCGTTTATGGGATTCAATCAGACCCGCCATCTTCGGCTGGTAAAACGATTATAAATCGGCGCTTGGTTGTAAAAACCATTACAAAGGCCCCCGATGTAGAAAGACCTTTCTATAATGTAGGGTGAAGATTATGGACTAGTATGTTTAGTTGATGAAGACTAGGGTGAAGATCAGGGTATTGAAACAGATGAAATTGCAACGCTTGCCGGTATCACTCGACGCAGGATAAAATTTACAAATTGAACATGTTAACAGCCTGTCCCCCGATTTCCACTTATCGTCGCACTTGCCCGATTAATGGGCCAACCCATCCTATGCCGGGTTGAGGAACGAAACCCGACAAATTGGTACTAATTCAGATCAAGCAACCTGAAATCGGCAAATACCTTGGGAACATCGATTACAGTTCAGTGAGCATCTCAAGGAAACGATTGAGGCTGAAAATGGAAAAGGATGTGTCGCTAAAAGATCTTGATTCCCCAAAGTTCAAACCCCTCATGTAATTAGTCTTTGTTGCCCAAAATTCTTAACAAAAACAAAAACATGTTAATAAAATCAAGATAGAGTGAAAGGGCTCCCATTTATAGACATTAAGGATAAATGACTTAACATGTACTTGGTTGATTGATGATACGCGTTGCATTTTTCCTCCATAAAAAATTATTCATGGCTATTTGGGCTTTTTATCGGCAAAATAATTTCACGGGAAAATTTCTCCCGTGAAACAGATGCTATTTCTTAAACGTCTTAAACCATTTGTTTAGTAACCCCTGATTTAATTTTGACACAGCCTCCATTTCACCTGCGTCAAGCCAGATTCCATCACACCCTGAGCATTTGTCTACGGCAATCTCGTTATAGTTAATTTCGATTAACGCCATTCCACATTTCGGACACCTCATAAAGTGTAACTCTTTAAGTCTTTGTTTTTCATTAGATTCCATTTTCATTCGATTATCTTTTTCGCATTTTTTCTTCTGCTCAAATTCTAAACGTGCAAAATATTCCTCTTCTCTTTCACTTGGCTTGACTGGCATATCCAACTCCTTTATTTAGTATGCTAAAAAAATAACGCCGTATAAAACCGGCAAGCAACTCGCAATCCAATAATGCATACCTTGGAAGGCGGGCATAGTATCCGAAGCTAATTTCAAATCCATCACCACTTCATTCATAATAATTTTTAATTCTTATATTATTGTTTCATTTTGCCCTTGCGCTATAGATACATTAATTGTTATATTCGATCAAACAGATAAAAGCGTACCCATCAATCGTAAAAAGCGAATATTGCTTATGGAATGGCTAAACTACCAACATCTTTTTTATTTTTGGACTATCATGCGTGAAGGCACTATCACTTCTGCATCTATCAAACTTCGACTCGCTCAATCCACAGTAAGTGCACAGCTAAGCCAACTGGAAGATAACCTTGGTGGGAAATTATTTTATCGAAAGGGGAGAGTTTTAAAACCGACCGACCTGGGCATGCTGACATATCGTTATGCAGACAAAATCTTTTCACTTGGCTTAGAGCTTATGGACCAGGTTCGTGGACGACCTGTTGCAGGTCCCATCTCTCTTCGAGTTGGCGTTGTAGACGTCGTTCCCAAATCAATGGTCAAAAAACTGCTAAAACCAGCTCTTATTCTCCCGGAAAAAGTAAATCTATCCTGCCATGAAGGGAAAATAGCCTATTTACTTACTGAATTGGCTCTACACAATCTGGATGTAGTCATAGCAGATGCTCCAAAGCCAACTGGCATTGGCATTAAAGTGTACAATCATTTTCTTGGAGAATGTGGCATCACTTTTTTTGCTGCACCAGACCTTGCAAAAACCCTTTCATCGCCATTTCCTCAATGTTTAAACGGATTTCCTATGTTGCTCCCCATGAAGCTGACTGCCTTAAGGGAAATGCTTGAACAATGGTTTGCCCGTCATAACATCAGACCGGCAATAACCGGAGAATTTGATGACAATGCGTTATTAACGGTCTTCGGTCATGAGGGAGAGGGGGTCTTCACAGCACCGACAGCCATTGAGTCAGAGATAAAAAGACAGTATCAAGTAAAAATCATCGGGCGAAGCAAAACAATCAAGGAAAATTTTTATGCAATTTCAGTAGACAGGATTCTTAAACACCCTGCGGTGATGGCAATCTCGGATACAGCTAAACATTCAATTTTTAGACACTCCCTGAACGTTTAAAAAGTGTGAACGCATGGGAAATCCACTGTCTCACTGATTGTTTTTTATGGTGTAGCCATGGCGTTTAAGGTTCGCTTCAATACCCTTCAAATCGGTTGAAACGATGCCCTTGTTTGAAGGGATTAAAACCGGACCAAACTTTTCAAGCTTGTCCTCGCGTAGGTGAGGAAGCCTGCCGCCGGAGGCTTTTCACCTCTTCTTCGTGCTCTTCGTGTCCTTCAGTTAGCTGCGCGAACGGGTGGTTAAAAAACATGTTCTTGCGGCTTTGCCACGCTGTGTTCTCTGTGGTAAAAAAAACTATCCGCTATGGTAAAAAAAACATGTGGTTGCGGCTATGCCGAGCTAAGTTCGTCAGTGAGCCATCCGTCGACTTTTTAGGACGCCATCATATTACAGGTGCCCACAAAGTGTGAATCCTCCGCTCAGGTTTTTGGCTGTAAAGCCATGCTGGACAAGAATCCGATAGGCGATATAAGCCCGAATACCCACGGCGCAGTAGAGAATATACGTTTTATCAGGGTCGAGTTCGCCCATGCGGCCTCGCAGGTCATCCACAGGAATATTAATGGAGCCTTGAAGGGCGCCCAGCATTTTGATTTCAATGGGGGTTCTTAGGTCAAGGATCACATGGGTTTGGGGATCAAGGTCCTTCAGGTCCTCCGAGTACACGGTGACCACATCCCCTTTCAGGATATTGGCGGCAACAAAGCCGGCAACATTCACCGGGTCTTTGGCCGAGGAATAGGGCGGGGCATAGGCCAGTTCGAGTTCCTCCAGATCATAGACTGTCAAGCCTCCTTTGATGGCGGTGGCCAGGACATCCACACGTTTGTCCACACCCTTGCCACCCACAACCTGGGCACCCAGGACCTTTCCCGAAGAGGGTGAGAACAGAAGTTTGATGGTCATGGATTCCGAGCCGGGATAATAGGAGGCATGGGAACCCGAGGTGGTGTAGCTTTTTTTGTATGGAACGGCCTGGGCCAGAAGGCTCTTTTCATTTTTACCGGTGGATGCCACTGTCAGATCGAAGACCTTGGCCACGGATGTGCCCAGGGTTCCTTTGAACGTGCTGCGTCGTCCCGACACATTGTCGGCCGCAATCCTGCCCTGCTTGTTGGCCGGACCTGCTAAGGGTGTCATGGTTTCCAGGCCCGTGGTCAACTCACGTGTTTCAATGGCGTCCCCCACGGCATAGATGTCGGGATCCTGGGTCTGCAAGGCGTTGTTGACCAGGATGCCGCCCCTCTTGCCCGTTGGGAGACCTGCCTGGACCGCCAGTTCATTCTCCGGGCGGACACCGGCGGCCAGAAGGACCATGTCACAGTCAATGACCCGTCCTGAGGATGTTTTAACAGCAAGGTGATCTCCCTTGGCCAAAAAACCTGTGATGCCGTTTTTGAGTTCAAGCAAAACACCTTTTCGTTTCAGGTGCCCATGGACAAAATGGGCCATTTCAGGATCAATGGAGGTCATGACCTGGTCTGCCATTTCGATTACCGTGACCTTGGCACCCCGAAAAACAAGATTTTCAGCCATTTCCAGGCCGATAAATCCGCCGCCTACCACCACGGCATGCTTGGGCTTTTGGGTATCAATAAATTGTTTGATGCTGTCCGTGTCCGGGATGTTTCGTAACGTGAAGATCCGGGGATCATCGATGCCCTCCAAGGGCGGTTTAAGAGGGGCAGCACCCGGAGACAAAATCAGCTTGCCGTATGTTTCACGATAAGATTTTCCCGTTTGATGGTCCTTGATGTGGACCTGTTTGTTTTTTCGATCAATGGCCGTGACTTCCGAAAAAGGGCGGATATCAATGCGATAGCGAAGGGAAAAATCCTGAGCCGTGGTGACGAGAAGATCCTCTCGTTTTTTGATGATGCCCCCGATATAATAGGGCAAACCGCAATTGGCAAAGGAAATATATTCACCACGATCAAGCAGGATGATTTCAGCATGTTCGTCAAGTCTGCGGAGTCTGGCCGCAGCAGTAGCCCCTCCGGCCACACCCCCGGTTATCACAAATTTATTGATCATAGGTGTTCTCCTTACGTGGAAATGGTCCCATACGCATGGTCTGATTGGGACATGATAGGTTAAATGACTAATCCTTAATGGGAACAATCAAATGAAAAGCCAGTGTAACTAATAAAGAGCCTTTAGAATGATTATGGTTACAAAAAATCGAATATCATTTTTTTAATTGAATTCACAGTGAAAATAAGGGATAATACAGGCCATATTTCTCCTTGTCTGGGTGCCCATGATATGGTGTGTCGTTTGGATGGACTAAATGGTCATGGCGAGACAGCATCCTGTACGACTTTTTCTCGTTGATTGCCGGTTATATTGGACTTCTTTGTCACATTAGGCATCCGGATAATGGTATTTTCCCTAAGAAACAAATCACATTTTCCAAGATGGATTGAAGGACAGTTCAAGGCTGTCTGGATCAGTTTTATCTCTTTGAACCTGAATTGCGTTTATATTACTGATGGATTAGGACCATGATAAACATCATCGTGAAAAAGGGGTATGACCTGAACATTGCAGGCAGGCCCATGCTTGAAATGGATAAGCTTGAAAAACCTGAAAAGGTGGCGGTTCTCCCCGAACACATCCCATTTATCATCCCCCGGTTAAAGGTGGAGACCGGTCAACACGTCAAAATCGGCACACCCTTGTTCGAGGACAAGAGAGATACACGCCTGGTCTTTCTTTCTCCCGGGGCAGGGGTGATTGAACGGATTACCTACGGGAAACGGAGGGTGATCAGAGAGATTGTGATTCATCTGGACAAGGACGAAACCAGCGAATCCTTTGAGCCCATCGGGTCTGAAAAGCTGGAGTCCATGGATGGTCAAGACCTGACCGAACGGCTGGTCCAGGGAGGCATGTGGCCTTTTTTAAAGGGCCTGCCCTTCAGGGATATTGCGGACAGGCAAAAACCCCCTTCATCCATTATTGTTGCCTTGAATTCCAAAGACAGTTTTCTCCCGTCTCCCCAGGTGTATCTTTCAGGCAAAGAAGATCTGTTCATGTATGGCCTTTCCATGCTGAAGAGACTTTCAAAAACCGTGCATGTCATGGTTGCCCATGGGGATGTGCTTCCCCCCTGGGTTGAAAAAAACATCACCCACACGGTCAAAGGGCCTTATCCCTGTGATGACCCGGGGGTTCTTCTTTTCCATATCAAAACATCCCAGGCTGAGAACAACGCCTATTATATCAATGGACAGGATCTGATCCTCATGGCGGGTTTCTTGAGAGACGGTCGGTTTCCCACCCACAGGGTTATCGCCCTTGGGGGATCAAAAGCCAGGGTCAAGACCCATGTTCTGGCTCGCATCGGCTTACCGATCAAGGATCTTGTCAAGGGAGGGGACGACTCGTTCAGGGTCGTGGCTGGGGGTGTTTTAAGGGGATACAGAATTTCAACGGATTCTTACCTTGGTTTTTTTGAATCATCCCTGACCCTTCTGGCCAAAGGAGACGAGGAAGACTTTTTCGGTTTTCTCAGGCCGGGATTCAAACGGCCCAGTTATTCCAGAACATTTTTGTCTGTGTTGAACCCCTCGGCTCTTCCCATGGACTGTGGTATGCATGGAGAAGAACGCCCATGCGTGAACTGTGGGACTTGCGCATCGGTTTGTCCCGTGGACATTCTTCCCCAGTTTACCTTTAAATGCATCCAGGTCGGCGAAGTGGAGGAATCCTTGGCCCATGGGCTTCTGGACTGTGTGGAATGCGGTCTCTGCACCTATGTGTGTCCAAGCAAGATAGATGTCACCATGAAACTGAAAACAGCCAAAGCCGAATACTATAAAGAGCGGGCCTGACTATGAAATGGTTAAAAGATCTTTTTGATTCTCAGAAAAAACATTTTGAAAAAGGGGGGAAATTCGAACGATTTTATCCCCTCTATGAAGCAAATCGGACCCTTTTCTTTATTCCGGGGCATACGGCACCCTCACGGCCCCATGTCAGGGACGGCCTGGATCTGAAGCGGTTGATGAGTTTTGTCATTATTGCCTTGCTACCCCACTTTTTTTTCGGTGTTTACAATGCAGGCTACTTTGCAAACCTTAATTCGGGTCTACCGCTGGATCTTGTTTCGGTGATGCAACGGGGCTTTGTGATTGTCCTGCCCCTTGTCATCGTATCCTATGGGGTGGGCCTTTTCTGGGAAGGCCTTTTTTCAGTCATCAGGAAACACGCGATCAGTGAAGGCTTTCTGGTGACCGGACTTCTTTATCCCCTGATTTTGCCACCGACCCTTCCTTTATGGCAGGCGGCGGTGGGCATCACCTTCGGGGTGATCATCGGCAAGGAAGTGTTTGGCGGGACTGGGAAAAACCTTGTCAATCCGGCCTTGACCGCCAGGGCCTTTGTGTTTTTCGCCTACCCGGTCACCATGTCAGGGGACAGTGTATGGATTGCTTCCAAGGCTGGCGCGACCCATGTGGCCGACGCGGTGAGCGGGGCCACGGCCCTTGCCGTTTCAGCCGCAGCCGCAGGGCCTGCACCTGTGGAACAAAGCCTTGCCAAGGCGGGGTTTACACTGAAAACCCTTTTCTGGGGCATGTATCCTGGGTGCATCGGTGAAACCTCAACGTTTTTGTGCATTATAGGCGCCCTGTTTCTCTGTCTTACGGGAATTGCCAGCTATCGAATCATTGTAGGGGGCATCATCGGTGTCCTTGCCATGGGCTTGTTTCTGAATTTTATTGCACAACCGTCCTCATCCCCCTATATGTCCCTCAACCCCTTGTATCATCTGGTCATGGGCGGGGTGGCATTCGGCATCACCTACATGGCTACGGATCCGGTAACGGGCCCCGGCATGAACAGGTCCAAGTGGATTTATGGATTTTTCATTGGCGTCTTGACCGTGATCATTCGTATTTTCAATCCGGCCTATCCCGAAGGAGCCATGCTGGCCATCCTTTTTATGAACATGTTTGCACCGCTTTTTGATTATATTGAAATAAAAGTGAAACTGAAAAAGAGGATTCCCAATGTCTGAAAACACCAAAGCCCTGGTCTTTGCAGCCGTATTAAGTCTGGTGTGCTGTGTCTTGATCACGGCGGCATGTACGGGCCTTCAAAAATATCAGAAAATCAATGCCGAACTGGACAGACAGATCAATATCATCAAATCCGTGGGGCTTGTGGAGCCGGGAAAATCCTATAAAAAAGAAGATATCAATCGCCTGTACTCAGATCACATTGTTGGGGCCTGGGCCCTTGAATCAGGGCATATTGCATTTGACGATCCTGTCAATGAGAAAGGTGCTTTGCCCCTGTATCTGTACAAAGAAGGTGGCGTCCTTTCAGCCTACATCATTCCCCTTGATTCCCGTGGATTGTGGGGACGGATCCATGGGTATCTGGCATTGAAGAGCGATGGAGAAACCATTGAGGGTTTTACCGTGTTTAACCATGCAGAGACTCCTGGCCTGGGCGGTGAAATCCAAAGCGACTGGTTTGGAAGGAATTTCAAGGGAAAGAAAATCGTGGATGCCAACCATCATTTCGTATCCATCTCCATCGCCAAGGGTACAGCTAAAGACCGGGTCACTCCCCAGGAGATGCCCAACTATGTGGATGGGATCAGCGGTGCGACCCTGACCGGGAACTATCTGACCCAGGGCTTCAAGGAAACCCTTGAACGTTTCGAGCCCTTGTCACAGGAACTCCGGCTTCATGGCACATCTGGAATACGGTTTAAGGAGTGAAGATGAAATTGACGCGAACAAAATCATACAAGGTATTCAGGGCCGCTCTGTGGGCGGAAAATCCCATTTCAAAACAGATCCTGGGTATTTGCTCTGCCCTGGCTGTGACGGTCCAGCTTAAAACAGCCTTTGTCATGGCCCTGTCACTGACCTTGGTCATCTGTTTTTCCAATGTGCTGGTATCCCTTTTGAGGAATTACATTCCCAGGAATATCCGGATCATTGCGGAACTGGTCATCATCGCCTCCCTGGTCATTCTTGCCGATCAGATTCTCAAGGCCTTTGTGTACGATATCAGCAAGCAGCTTTCCGTGTTTGTTGGCCTGATCATCACCAACTGCATTGTTATGGGACGGGCCGAGGCCTTTGCCATGACCAATCCGCCCCTGCCGTCATTTTTCGACGGGCTGGGCAACGGCTTTGGCTACGGCCTGATTCTTATGGCCGTGGCCTTTATCCGGGAGCTTCTGGGATCGGGCAAACTGTTTGGTATCCAGGTCGTTCCCGATGCGTTTTATGCGGCAGGATACGCCAATATGGGGCTTCTGGTTCTGGCCCCCGGAGCCTTTATTGTGATCGGTCTTCTGTTCTGGCTTCAGAACGCGTTGACTCCTGAGAAAAAAATATGATGATGTCCCTATTAAAAAAACGTGTCGTAAAAACGTCACAGATACGATAAGGCGGAGCATATGGAACATTTATTCAATATCTTGTTTGTCTCGATTTTCCCGGGAAATATTTTACTTTCTTATTTTCTGGGCATGTGTTCCTTTGTAGCCGTATCACGGAATATGAGTACGGCAACGGGTCTGGGCATTGCCGTGGTCTTTGTCATGACCATTACCAACCCGGTTAACTGGCTGGTCTATCATTATCTCCTGGCTCCTGGCGCCCTGGCCTGGGCAGGGCTTCCCCATGTAGACCTGAGCTTCCTGAAATTCCTCACCTTCATCGCTGTCATCGCCGCCATGGTCCAATCTGTTGAGATGATCATCGACACCTTCTCACCCGCTCTTTATACGGCCCTGGGTGTGTTTCTTCCCCTGATTGCAGTCAACTGTGCAATCCTGGGTGCAGCTTTGTTCATGGTTGAGAGGGATTACACCCTCATGGAGTCCGTGGTCTACGGTTTCGGTTCAGGTGTGGGATGGATGCTGGCCATCGTGACCATGTCTGCTTTGAGATTTAAAATGAGGTATTCCGATGTGCCCAAAGGTCTCCAGGGTTTTGGAATCACCATGATTGTCAGCGGCCTTTTGGCAATGACCTTTATGCTGTTTTCCGGAATGGCGGTTTGAGGGAGGGATAAACAGTGATATACATCATCAGCCTAAGTGTTTTTTCAGGAATTATCATGTCTCTGGTTATTCTGCTTCTGTTGCTTGAAGCGGTCCTGGTGAAAAAGGGAGACCGCTTTATCACCATCAATGGAAGCGAAGAAAGCAAACTTAAAATTTCCGGAACCCCCACTGTGCTGTCGGCCCTGGTGGGGAACGGTATTCTGCTCCCCTCGGCCTGTGGCGGAGGGGGTTCCTGCGGCATGTGCAAATGCGTGATCACCGAAGGGGGCGGGGATATTCTTCCCACGGAGTTGGCCCATCTTTCCCGGAAAGAAAAAATGGAAAAGGTGCGACTGGGCTGCCAGGTCAAAGTAAAAAATGACATGGGTATCACCATCCCCGAAGAGATATTCAATATTAAAAAATACAAAGGCACCGTGGTGTCCAATAACAGCGTGGCCACATTTATCAAGGAGCTTGTGGTGGAGCTTGAGGGCGACGATGAAATGATCTGCGAGGCCGGATCCTACATCCAGATTGATGTGCCCGAATATGAGATTGCCTTCAAGGATTTCGATATACCTGAAAAATACCGTGAGGACTGGGATCATTACAAGCTCTGGCAGTACAAAGGCAAGCTGGATGAGCCGATTTTCAGGGCCTACTCCCTGGCCAACCCCCCGTCGGAAAAGAAACGCCTGGTGCTCACCGTGAGGATTGATATGCCCGCTCCCTGGATACCGGATATCCCTCCGGGCCAGGGTTCCACCTATATCTTTAACCTGAAGGCCGGGGACACCGTGGCCATCAGTGGCCCCTACGGCGATTTTTTTGTGAAGGACACGGACCGTGAAATGTGTTTTGTGGGCGGCGGGGCAGGCATGGCCCCCATGCGATGCCATATTTTCCACCAGTTCCTCACCCTGAACACCCACAGAAATGCCACCTTCTGGTACGGTGCAAGATCAAAGCGGGAAATGTTTTATCATGAAGAATTTCTTGATATCGAAAAGAAATCCCCCAATTTTACCTATCATGTGGCCCTGTCAGACCCCAAGCCCGAAGACCAGTGGACCGGATACACCGGATTCATCCACCAGGTTCTCCATGACAAATACCTGTCAACCCACAAGGATCCCACGGAAATCGAATACTATCTGTGCGGCCCCCCCCTGATGATCGACTCTATTTTAAGCATGCTGGACAGTCTCGGCGTGGAAGAGGACATGATCCATTTCGATAAGTTCTGATAAACTAAAAAAATAGATTTTTTTAGTTTATGGACCCAGGCTTTGCCTGGGAAGGTATCTATGGGTGATTACCGCAGTCCAAGCTTGATGAACTCGTAAAAATGTGGCTGATGGCTATGGAGGAAGGTCCATAGGCAAGGCATCGTGTTTGGCCTGGGTTACGGCATACTTGAAGCGGATGTCCCAACGTCCGGCCAAACACTATATCGCCGCATATGGGACTTTTTACGACACCATCATATGTGTTTAAAACATTATGTCAGGCTTGCTTCGCCCTGAGCTATGCATATTTACAAGGGCATGGAGTTCATGGGCCTCCAGTAGGAATGCCGAAGGCCCTTTTAATTGCTCTTCTTCGTGTTCTTCAGAGAGCGTAGCGAACGGGTGGTGGTTAGAAGTGTTAACAATAAATTTACCACGAAGAAAAAATATCAGTTCCAGCCCAAAAAACCCTGGCCTTGTCTGGGGACAAAACAAAAACAGTTTAACTACCTGAAGAGGCACGTTTCAGCCAAAACTCAGAACCAAGCCATGTTTCTTTTATTGATATTAATAATGTTTTGTGGTAGGTAACAAAAAATAGTTGTTTTTATTTATTTTTTCTGACACCGCTTAATCAATAACCAGACTGAATCTCCTATCTCGTTTATTATATTCCATCTCCTCACCTGAGCACGATATCTTTTTTGTATGGGTGTCATTTAAAAAATAAATTTTTCCTTAACAAACTCAAAATTAAGGAGATGATGAAAAATGAAAACAATCATTGGAGGAACTGTTGTTTTTGCGGTTATGGTCATGATGGGATGGTCAAGTGCATCGGCGTGTTATTTTCCTAAAAGCTTATCCATGGGCTTGGAGGAACCGGATGTCATGTATTATTCCGGGATGGGTCCGGCCGGTGGCCTGGCCCACATTAATTATTGGACCATTGACGCCGCTTCCTTAACCGATCGGGAAAGTCAAAAGGCCCGTCGTATTCAGCCCAATGTGCTTCACAGTCAACTGTTTCAACCGACTCAGATTATATCGGGATATGAGGCCACGGGTGTCTTAAATCGTAACAAAAGACGTCAATGGATCACCTTGAAGTTGCCGGATGATTGGAATGGCGATCTGGTGGTTTGCGGAACACCAGGATTACGGAATGAATATGCCAATGAAGGCCTTTTGGTCCCTTGGCTGCTGGAACAGGGATATGCTGTCATCTCAGGCAATAAGGGCTTGGAAAACAGTTGGGTTGATATGTTGTCCGGCAATCATCCCACGCAACATTGGGGACTGATGATGCATGATATGGCCCGGTGGGCAAGAATCAGGCTTTTAATCGCGACCATGAGGTGGACAAATCGAATCTATGCCATGGGTCTTTCCAATGGGGGGTATCAGGTCCGTCTGGCCCTTGAGATTGATGCGAAATTTCCAAAATGGAAACGGCTTTTTGATGGGGGATTAGACTGGTCTGGAACATATTCACCGGATGCTCGAATTATGGATACAAACAAAGACGGAATTGTCGATATTCCCGAGTATTATACAGCCAAAACTTTGGTCGGACATATGGATGTGGCCTCACGTGCCATGGGTTGGGCATATTCCCCGGATACACGAACAACACCTTCGGAATATGCCCAGGTACCCCGTTATCCCGGGGCTCACGCAGCCATGGAATCGGCCGGGTTTACGAGTGAATCGGATATATTCTGGGGATTTTACAACATCAATTACGACTACACTAAAAACTACGGATTACCTCAATGGCAAGGTGTCGGATATGAAAATCTGGTGTCTTATGTTTATCGAGCCGAGTTACTGGGGCATGACATGGCCCAATCAGCGCCATACAGTTGCTTTTATAATCCTGACCAGCCGGATGAACCACCTCCGCTGTATGCATGGCTGGAAAATGCAGAAAATGGGGGCTGGACAACAGAAAGTATTCGTTGGGCACTTGCCAATGCCAATACGGCCGAGTTCAAGGTGCCGATGATAACCATTGTGGGAAATGCTGATGGGCTCTTGGCTCTGAATGCCCATTCTGTGGCTTATAAACAAGCGGTAAGCACATTTGGCAACCCAGAGGTATACCGTCAGTACCTGATTGAAAACGGCCCCCATATCGACGCCCATGCAGATGGGTTAGGTGATTTTGATTTTGACGGTATCAGTGGTAACGAAGGCGCTGATGATGAGCTTACGCCACTTGAGGCCTATGCCCAAAGAGCTTTTATGTACCTCACCGACTGGGTTGAGAGGGGAACGACTCCACCGGATAGTCAAACCATCGAAACAGACCCCCAAAATGACATTACCGACCCAGCGATGCTGTCATGGTAGACGTATGATTTGCATCACTGTCCTGGCAGGGAATAACTTGAATTCCAAAAAAAACCCTCGATAATCAGGGATTATCGAGGGTTTTTTGATTGTTTAAAACTTATTTGCCCATGGTTTTGAATGAGCCGTCTACCACTTCGGGTTCGGGTTTGAGAATATCAAGCCCGAACTTGGTAGAAAGATTGTTCAGTGTGTCGGTCAGTTGTTTGGGATCCATGCTGGCGGCCAGTTCAAAGGGGCCGATAAAGGCATTCATCCCGAATTTTACAGCATCATCAATGTCTTTGGTGGACTGGGCAATGCCTTCTTTAAAAACACGGACCGCTTCGTTGATCTGGATGGCGGCAAATTCCATGGGGCCGATGCCTGCACTGGTTTTAGAACCATCGATCACGGCTTTTCCGTTTACCCAGGTGTAGATGCCTTTGCCTGTTTTCATGCCCAGCTCTTTTTTGTTCATTTTATCCGTCAGGTATTTGCCGGGTTTGAACTCTTTGGACAGGGTTTCCGAATAGTATTCAAGGGTATGGGAGAACACGTCAATTCCTACGAAATCAGCTATTTCAAAGGGGCCCATTTTCTGACCCATGGCTTTCATGGTGGTGTCCACTTCATCGGGAACAATGGTTCCTGAATCAAGCATGGCACTTATAAAGGCCTGGTTGGGGGCGCTGATCCGGTTGACGATAAAGCCGGGTCTGTCTTTGAGAACTTTGACCGGAACTTTGTTGTATTTTTTAGATACTTCGCAGAGGATGTCCACGGTTTCGTCCGAGGTCTTTTCACCATAAATCACTTCAACCAGTTTCATGCGGTTAACCGGGTTGAAAAAGTGCATGCCCACAAACCGTGCGGGGTTTTTTACCACTGTGGCAATTTCGGAAATGCTCATGGTGGAGGTGTTGGTGGCGATAATCACATCGTCATCGACCAGATCGGAGACTTCTTTAAATACGGATTTTTTAAGCTCCATGATTTCAGGAACAGCTTCAATGACCAGTTTTGCTCCTTTGAGGGCTTCCTTGAGGTCAGTTGTGGTTGTAAGGCGTGCCATGGCAGCGTCCATGTCAGCCTGGCTTTTTTTTCCCTTGCCCACCAGGAATGCAAAACTGTCTTTGATTTTGGCAACGCCATTATCAATGAACTCCTGCTTGATATCCCTCATGATAACGTCAAATCCAGCATCAATACAGACTTGTGCGATTCCATGGCCCATGGCGCCCGAGCCTAAAATGGTAATTGATTTTACATCTTCTAATTTCATGATTGACCCCATATCTTAAAATAGAGTGAATAAAACTATCAATGTCCCGATGGGTGGCCGATGCCATTTGTAATCTATCGGAATTATTGATAAGGTAATAATTTCAGCATGTGTTGTATATAGTGTGGCTATATACTTTGTAAAAATAGTGCTAAACCGATAACGGAAAATTGTCAAGAGAGAATATGACGATTGGTAAAAAATTGGGGGTATGAGTGGACTTGGTGGACGGGAAATAGTTGTGTTTTGGGTTTATCGTGAAGGTAGAGGAGACAGAGTCATGTTTAAAATCGGGTGTCATTTATCCACGTCCAAGGGGTATCTGCATATGGGCAGGGAGGCTTTGAGCATTGGGGCGAATACGTTTCAGTTTTTTACACGCAATCCCAGGGGGGCGAAGGCCAAGGCCATCAATGAAAAGGATGTTGCTTTGTTTAATGACTTTGCCAAAGAACATGGGTTTGCAACGCTTCTGGCCCATGCATCTTACACGTTGAACGCCTGTTCCGCTGATGAGCGGGTCAGGAAATTTGCCCATGAGGTCATGGCCGATGATCTGGTGCGCATGGAGTATACCCCGAATAATTATTACAATTTTCATCCGGGCAGCCATGTGGGCCAGGGCGTGGATAAGGGAATAGGCCAGATTGCCTCTCTGCTCAACACCATCCTAAGGCCTGAGCAGACCACCCGTGTTCTTCTGGAAACCATGTCCGGAAAAGGCAGTGAGGTGGGCGGTACCTTTGAAGAACTTCGGCAGATACTGGATCAGGTGGCCTTGAAGGACAAGATGGGGGTCTGCCTTGATACCTGTCATGTTTATGATGCCGGCTATGACATCGTAAAGGACCTGGACGGGGTCATTGAACATTTTGATCATGTTATCGGCCTTGACAGGCTTTTTGCCATTCACATCAATGACAGCAAGAATCCTTTTTCCAGCCATAAAGACCGCCATGAAAAAATCGGGAAGGGCTCCCTGGGCCTTGCCACCTTTGCACGGGTGATCAATCACCCCAAACTTCGCCATCTGCCATTTTTTCTTGAAACACCCAATAAGGTCGCGGGCTATGCAGAGGAGATCCGGCTGCTTCGGGGCTTGTATTCAACAAACTAAGTGTGTTCTTCAGGCAGGTGCTACGCGTGATCATTCGATTTCAGATTTGTATTGACCCACCGATAAAAGGGACGAATTGGATAGGTTTCAATGGGTTACCAGTCTTTGGAAAGGGTGCGCGGGCTTGAGAATTCGAGTTTTTTGCCGGTAAAGGGATCCTTGAACGATAAGGTTTTGGCCAAAAGCTGGAGGGGGTTCGAAAAATCGGGTTCTTTCTCGGGCAAAAGATTCGGGTAATAACGGTCGTTGAGGATGCCATAGCCCAGGCTGCTTAAATGAAGCCGGAGTTGGTGTTTTTTCCCTGTGATGGGGTTTAATCTGAAAAATATTTTGCTTTTTGTCGATTTCACCAGGTGGATGTGGGTTCTGGCGTTGGGGATACCGTTTTCGGTTTTCATTCGGAAAAAGGGCGTACCCCGGACAATGCGGTTTTCAACGACCCATTCGGAACGCTGGGCAAGACGTGTGTTGACACAAATGGCTTCGTAGGTTTTATTTACTCTGGAGCCCATGAACAGGTCATGATAAATGGCTCGGGTATCTTTTTGGACGGAAAAGACAACCAGGCCCGCTGTTTCACGGTCAATACGGTTCACCGGAGTGAGAAAGGGATTGTCTGTGATGCGTTTCAACCGGTTTAGAAGGCACTCGTTCACATAGGGGCCAGCGGGAATAACCGGAAGGAAATGGGGCTTGCATACCACCAGAAGATGGGGGTCTTTATAAATAATATTCTCGGTGAAAGGGATCGGAGCCTCCTTTTCAACTTCCCGGTAATAGTGAACCCGTTTTCCCGGCACATAGGGACTGTTAATCGAGATGGGGCGGTCCAGTTCATCGTGGACATTCCCTTTTTTCATACGTGTTTCCCAGGTATGGCGGCTGATGGTGGGAAAACGCTTTTCCAGAAAATCCAGAATGGTGGGCTCGGGCGTTTCCATATCAGGAAGTACAACAACCGACGGGTAGCCTGATTTTACCATAAACGGTTCGTCCTTCTTGGCCATGAATGAAAGTAAAAATTTAAATATTTTTGATTCTTTTTAAACATTGGAAATGAATAGGAATGGGACATATGAGACCCATGGGACGTAGAGGTCCCATATCCTGTTCATTGTGTTATCGTGTCATATGTCTGCGGTCTGGCCAGAGCAGAAGACATCATAAAACGCTGTTGATTCGATTTTGTGTCAGGTGATAATAGCACAGAGTTATTCCCAGGGCAAAGACTTGAGTAAAAAATGTATTTTGCCCTGATGTTCATTCGGCGTTGATCAGGACGATTCCGCAGACGCAGACAAAGAGCAGGTTGGCCATCCAGGCTGCGAATATGGCGGGTAGAAGTCCGGCGTAGCCCAGGGACACACAAAAACTGTTAAAAAACCAGAAAAGGAAGGCTATACCGGTTCCCATGGCGATATTGGTGGCAATGGCGTCTTTCTTTTTTCTGGCAAGGACGATTCCTGCCCCCATCATGGCCATGAACATGCAGGCAAAGGGGACGGCGGTTTTGCCGTACAGATCCACCTTGTAGTACGAGGCATCATATCCCTCTAATTCCACTTTCCTCACATACTGGTAAAGCTCCTTGATGCTCATTTCTTCGGAATACTTGACCACCCGCTTGAGGTCATCGGGAATGATTCCCAGGTCCTCCTGTTTTTCTTGGTAAAACACCGAATCGTAATCCTTTGTTTCTTTGTTCAGGCGAAGCTCAAGAACGTTTGAAAGGAGCCATGTGCCGTTTTTGAACAGGGCTGCTTTGGCATCAATACGCCGCTCAAGTTCAAAGGCTTTTCCCATTTCAAAAACAGACAGGTCTGCCAGGGTTTTGTTGATGGCGTTATAATAGGTGATATATAAAATCCTGTGATCATCTTTTAGCCAGATGTTGTTGTCCCGGGTGGTTTTCACGGTTTTGTTTCTGAGTTTGCGCTGGATTTCATAGGCTTTGGTGATGGTGGCCGGAACAATGATATCGGCGCTGATGAAAAGCAGAAGCCCCAGAAGAACACCGCACACGGCAACCGGTTTGAGCAGGGAGTAGACACTTATTCCTCCGCTCTGGAGGGCCACCAGCTCGTTGTTTCGCTTCATGAGTCCGAAGGCCACAATGGGGGCAAGGATGCAGGCCACAGGAAGAACCAGGGAGAAAACATAGGGCGCTTTTAGAAGGACAAAGCCGAATCCCTGGGTGAGTGTCATGCCTTGTTTGATGAAGCTTCCGGTGCGTGAAAGATACTCGATGATGACAAACAGGGAAATGACAATCCCAAGAATCAGAAAAACGTATTTAATACAAGCTTTTGATATGTATCTGTTTATAATCATCACAGGTTTGTTTTATGGCCCTTTATTTAAATATGGCGAAAATATAGCCATCCTCACCGCTTTTGATCAGAAAATCCGGCTGGGGAAGTTGGTCTTGCCATCGTTTGTAGCGTCGTTCATCAAGAATCAGGACAACATTCCGTTTGTTTTTGTTCTCGGTGACCATGGCGTTGAACGCATCAAAGGATAACTGTCTGTCCCGTTGATCAGTCTGGCTGAAACCATAGCGTAATTCACCACCGTCATCCAGCAAAAAGATATCATTCCGCTTGAGGGCCCAGCAAACGGATTTGATGGGCGTGGACGGAGAAACGATCAGGGCATCGGCTGGGATTTTATCTTTGTTTTCAAGGATAAAGGGAACCGGGGAATTTCTCAGCACAGCTTGGTCTGGGGTGAGTACGTGTGCAAAGGTATAAAAAAGAACGGGAGAAAGGGCAAACAGGGCTATTTTCTTGTGGATGTCTCCCTGCCTGAGGGCACCAAGCAGAAAAAAGGCAAAGGCAGACATGGCCATAACAAAGAGAATCACCTTGCGGTTGTCGGAAAACAGCTCATCCATATCCGGGCTGAAACCGTGCTGAAGAAGAAGAACCCCCGTTATACCACAAACGGGAAAAAGAAGGAGAGCCACAAGGGCACAGTCAAACAGAGGGCGTTTATCCCTCTTAAAATAATCAAACAGACCCCAGGTGAGCATGAGAGCAAGGGGCGGAAAACAAGGCAGAATATAGGTGGCCAGTTTTCCTGAAGAGGCTGAGAAAAAGAGAAACGGAAACACAAACCAGCAGGCCGTGAAACGGCGGAAGGAGGTGTTAAAACCTTTGATCCGAAATCCGGATATCCCGGCCGGGATCAGGATAGTCCATGGAAACATCCCCAAGATCAGAACACCGAAGAAATAGTAAAAAGGCTCTTTGTGCTGTGCATTGTCCGCCAGAAATCTCCGGATATGTTCATTCCAGAAAAAGTAATTCCAGAAATCGTTTTCCCGAAGATGGATCATGATGCCCCAGGGAAGCATGACCAGAAGGGCCACGCTGATGGGAATCCAGGGAATGGTGAACATACGTTTCCATTCTTTTTCCCAGATGACAAAGGGAACGATCACGGAAATGGGAACAACAAAGGCCAGAAATCCTTTGGTGTGGCAGGCCAGGCCGCAGAAAATCCCCGATAGAAAGAGAAAAAAATAATAGTGTTTACGGGAGTCTCTGGAGTCCCAGGCCAAAAAAAACATGCTGAGACAAGCCGTGAGGAAAAATGCCAGGAGACTGTCCAGGGTGTTGAACACCCCCACGCCAAAGACCTCCAGAAAGGTCATAAAAATGAGGGCTGAAGGGAAGGCAAGGCGTGGATCTCCTGAAAAACGGCGCCCAAGAAAAAAGACAAGACAGGCTGAAAGACCGGCTGCCATGGCCAGGGGAAATCGTACGGCAAAATTGTTCTGCCCGAAAACCTTCATGGACAGGGCATTGGCCCAGTAACCCATCACAGGTTTTTCAAAATAAAGGACCCCGGCAAGACGGGGAACCACCCAGTCGTTTGATGCCATCATTTCCCGGGGGATTTCCGCATACCGTGTTTCATCGGGGTCAACCAGGGGGCGGAGACCCAAGGGGAGGATATACATCAGGCCAAACAGGGCAATGAGGATAAAGATGGTTTTTTTCATGAACTATATGATCCTTGGAGATGGGGTCTGGACAGCCACCCGGCCTTCCCGCCCCGTTATTTCCTGTTGAATAAGTGTTGTTTTTTCAAAGATGGTGTTTGCGCCAAGAAGCTTTCCCAGGGGAAGGATGTCGATGTTTCGATGACGGGCTTTTTCCATAAAATCACGGAACATCTGCTGGCAGACAATACCTTCCACCTCGGCATGGATTGTCAGAACGTTCAGCTGGTCAGGACGGATCATGGACAGCAGGGACTCGTTGTAATTGTCCGGCCCGATACCTTCCTTGCCGATGATTTCATCATAGGTGGGAAGGGTCACGGGGATCTGGGGCGTCCCAAGGGCTTTTCCCTGGACCAGGGGGTAAAAGGGGCTGTGGCCCCGGCAATCGCTGTTGTATAAAAAGGAAAACAATTCTTTGGCCTCAAGGACCGTGTCATTGGCAATCCATCCTGGCGCAGCCGAGCATGTGGGTGCCTTGCCCGTGATTTCCGTAAGGGCTTTGGTCCCTCTGGAAAGTGCCCCATGGACCTGGGCTTTACTTTTCTTCAGGATATGGGCCTGCCAGGTGTAATGATCCCAGGCATGAATGCCGATTTCATGGCCCATGTCCGCAATCATCCGGATCTGCTTATGACAGTGTTTGCCGATGATGGGGCCGGGCCAGAAGGTCCCCATGAGAAGAATGTCCCATCCATAGAGGCTGGCAGCTTTTGACCGAAGCATTTTCATGAGAAAAGCCGGCTTCAGGAGCCGGAACAGATTCCGGCCCATGTTATCCGGCCCCACAGAGAAAAAAAACGAGGCTTTCACGCCCTGGTCTTCAAGGATGCGTCCCAGGGCGGGCACCCCCATTCGGGTGCCCCTCAGAGTATCCACATCGATTCTCAGGCCCAGTTTCATCCCTTATTTTCCACATGCTCCCGAAGGAAGAAATCCAGGGTTTCTTCGATGGATTGGTCCATATGAATCAGAGGGCTCCAGTCCAGAAGTTTCCGGGCGTTTTCAATGCTGGGTTTCCGGTGCTGGACGTCTTCGTAGCCTTTGCCGTAAAAGGTCTTGCTTTCCACCTTGCGCATGCCTGCAAAGGGCGGGAACTTTGCCCTTAGGGGGTGTTTATCGAATTTTTCAACCAGGGTTTCCGCCATCTGTCGAATGCTGGCTTCATTATCGGGGTTGCCGATGTTGATGATCCGGCCGGCACAAAGGTTGTCTTTATTCTCGATGATGCGGTACAAACATTCAACTCCGTCGGAAATATCGGTAAAACAGCGTTTTTGCTCACCCCCGTCAACCAGCTGGATGGGGGTTCCTTCCACCAGGTTGAGGATCAACTGGGTGATGGCCCTGGAACTGCCGATGCGTGCCGAGTTCAGGCTGTCCAGACGGGGTCCGATCCAGTTGAAGGGCCGGAATAAGGTGAACTCAAGACCTTCCATCTGGCCGTAAGCATAAATGACCCTGTCAAGAAGTTGCTTGCTGCACGAATAAATCCAGCGCTGTTTGTTAATGGGGCCAAGAACCAGCTTGGATTTGTCTTCGTCGAAATTATCGTCCTGGCACATGCCGTAGACTTCCGAGGTTGAGGGGAAGAGAATGCGTTTGTGATATTTGGCACAGTACCTGACGATGCGCAGGTTTTCTTCAAAATCAAGCTCAAAGACCCGCAAGGGATTTCGGGTGTATTCCGCCGGGGTGGCAATGGCCACCAAGGGAAGGATAATGTCGCATTTTTTGACATGGTATTCGATCCATTCCCGGTGAATGCTGATGTCGCCTTCATGGAACTGGAATCCGGGCTTCCCCATCAGACGTTCTATGCCATGGGAATGGATATCCATGCCATGAACTTCGTATTTGCCGCTGTTGATCAGTTTTTCGCTCAGGGCGTTTCCAATGAATCCGTTCACACCCAGGATCAGCACATGTTTTTTCCGGCCTTCTTCCATTTTGACGCTGACTGATTTACTGAAATACATTCCCTCCACAAGTCGAAGTTCATTGGCCAGTTGTTCGCCCAGAACATAAAGACCGGATTCGCTCTGGCAGGCATCCACCTTGACCGCATCTTTTCCGCAGGCGACAACCAGGGGGGACGTGCTGAGAATCTGTCCTGGAGACATCTTCTCCTGGGTTGGGACAACGGTTACCTTCCAGAAAAAAATCTTTCTGTTTCCAGCATGGGAAAAGGCTCCGGGATAGGGACGGGTTACGGCTCGTACCAGGCTTCGCACCTGCTCGGCACTCCCTGTCCAGTCGATCTCACCGTCTTTGGGACTCCGACCTCCGAAATAGCTGGCCTTGGAATGGTCTTGGGCGATCCGGGGAGCCGTTCCCTGTTTGATCAGGGGAAGGGCTTTATCAAGGAGCTGGCCCACAGCCTGGGTTTGCTTATGGTGAAGGGTTTTACCTGTGTCGTCTTTTGAGATCAGAATTTTTTCCTGGGCCACCACATCCCCGGCATCGGGTTCGGCAATCATGTGATGGAGGGTCACGCCGGTTTCTTTTTCACCGTGAACAATCACCCAGTTCACGGGGCAGCGTCCCCGGTATGCGGGCAAAAGAGAGCCATGGAGATTCAAACAGCCCTTGGAGGGGATGGCGAGAATTTCAGGTCCCAGAAGTTTTCTGTAATAAAAGGAAAAGATCATGTCCGGATTTATTTTTTTAATGGTATCCAGCCAGATGGGGTGATTGACATTCTCGGGGGCGTATACAGGAATGTTGTTGGCTGTGGCAACCTCGGCTACGGATTCAAACCAGATATTTTCTGATGGATCATCGGTGTGGGTGAAAACTGCGGCTATGTCGAATCCGTTTTTGATCAGCGCCTTGATTCCGGCACAGCCTGTGTCATGATATGCAAAAACAATTGTTTTCATGGGTGTCTCCTGGTGAATAAATAAAATGGATTCATGTTCCATCCCGGAACATGTCCAATCTATGTGTTAGGGTTCAAGGGGTTTATCCAGCCCCACCGTTTGTTCCACAAAATAACGCGGGCGTGCCCGGACATCGTTGTAAATGCGTCCGATATATTCCCCAAGAAGTCCCAGGGCAAGGAACTGGGCTCCTGTAAAGATAAATAAAATGGCAAAGAGGGTGAACACACCATCAGCAGCCCAGGCTGCCCCGAAGATCAGTCGCATGATGATCAGAAAAAGACCGAAACCCATGCCTGCCATGGAAACAAACCCGCCGATGATGGAAAGCAGGCGCAAGGGAAAGGTGGTCATGCAGGTCAGGAGATCAAATTGAAGAGAAACCAGCTTGAGCAGACTGTACTTGGATTCTCCGGCTTTGCGCTCGCTATGTTTTACCGGGATTTCCGTGGTGTTTTTGGCAAAACTGTTGGCCAGAACCGGAATGAAGGTGCTTCGTTCATGGCATTGGAGAATGGCTTCGATGATGTTTCTCTTATAGGCCCTGAGCATGCAGCCGTAATCGGTCATCATCACACCGGTTGCTTTCTGTACGCCTTTGTTCACAAGCATGGATGAAATTTTTCTGAAGGATGTATCCTGGCGGTTCTGTCTTACACTGCCCACCACATCGTGTCCCTGTTTGATGGCCGCAACAAGGGCAGGGATTTCTTCGGGGGGGTTTTGAAGATCCGCATCCAGGGTGATGATGATGTCTCCCTTGGATGCTTCAAAACCGGCCAGAATGGCTGAATGCTGACCGTAGTTCCTGTTTAAAAAGACGCCGAGGATCTCCCCGGGATTTGACTGGGCAGCCTCTTCAACGATCCGGGCCGACTGATCCGAGCTGCCGTCGTCGATAAGAATCAGTTCAAAGCAAAGACCCATACCACGCAAAACATCAAGGCAGCGTCTGACCAGTTCGTCCAGATTTCCCTCTTCATTGAAGACGGGGATGACAATTGATAGATCCATGTTCATATGTTCTGACCTGACCCAGCAAGGCTGGATGATGTATAAGTCTTAAAAGATAAAAAAAATTTACCTGACTAAAATGTCCTTGATTGCCTTAACCACATCCTCCACGTCCTCGGGCATCATATCCGGAAACAGGGGGAGTGAGAAAATCCGGTCCGAGTTCCATTCCGTATGGGGAAGCATTCCGGGTTTGAAACCCATGGTTTCCCGGTAATATTTCTGGAGGTGTGCGGCCCTGAAATGAAGGCCGGTTCCTATGTTTCTTTTTTTTAGTTCGTCCATGAAAACATCCCGTGAACAACATGATTTGTCCGTGTTCAGGCGGACAATGAACAGATGCCAGCAGTGGCTCATGTCATGGTCAGGTACCTTTAGGGGAATGATTTCATCCACCTCAGTAAGGAGGGTGCGATACAATTTTGCCAATTCTTTTCGTTTTTGGTTGAAGGCATCAAGACGTTTCAGCTGGCTGATCCCCAAGGCGGCCAGGATATCGGGCATATTGTATTTGAAGCCGGGCATGAGCACTTCAGCCTGGGGGGACCTTCCATGGGTGGTCCGGTCAAAGGCATCCACGCCCAGGCCATGAAATTTCAATTTGCGGATGGTGTCGGAAAGGTCCTTATCATCGGAAACAAACATCCCCCCTTCACCGGTGGTGATATTTTTAATGGGATGAAAGGAAAACAGGGCGGTTCCCCTGGCCCCGATTTTTTCACCTTTGTATTTGGTTCCCGCTGCATGGGCGGCATCTTCCACAAGAATAAAATTGTGTTTTTCGGCAAGGGCCCTTAAGGGGTCAAGATCAAGAGCTGCTCCGGCAAAATGAACAGGAATGATCATTCTGGTTTTTTTACTCACACAGGCGTCCACGGTTTTGTCCGTGACCATCAGCGTATCCCTGTCAATATCCGCAAACACCGGTGTCGCACCGGTCATATGAATCATATTGATGGTGGACACCCAGGTCATGGCCGGTGTGATGACTTCATCGCCTGGGCCGATGCCCAGGGCTTTAAGTAGAAGATGCATGGCAGCGGTGGCTGAAACCAGGGCAACCGCATGGCTTCCGCCCGTGTACTTGCTGAACTGTTGCTCAAAGGCTGCATTCTGTGGGCCGGTGGTGATCCATCCCGAACGAAGGACATCGGCCACAGCTGAAATATCTTCCTCGGAAACAGAGGGCCGTGAAAACGGTAAGAATTCCTTTCTCATAAGACACGTTCCTTCAACGAATAGGGGTGATGCATGACAAACAATAAAAAAGGTCCATGTTAGTACTTACCCGGCAAACGGATTTTTTTCTTACCACAGGTCATGTGATTTTGATACATTTATTCACCTTGATTTCAGGTTATTGTCCTTGAAATAATCACATGCGCCTTAAAAAAATTTCACGATATTCCGGCTCAAGATCATCAAACTTCATTGCGGTTTTGCCATCCTTTAAAAGGACGCTGCCCCGGGCCTGATCAAAGTAGTAATAGCTAAGGTCATTGAAAACCAGAACAGATTCCGGAGTGTTGTGGAAGGTCGGCATGTATGTGCTGCAGACCCGTAACCGGTCCATGGGAATCTGCCCCAGAAGGGAAAACCCATCCAGGGGCTTCACAGGCTTAAGGTCCATCAGCTCAAGCATGGTGGGAACAATATCCGCCTGGGACAGGGGGGCATGCTGATTCGCTTCAAGGATTGGAATAAAATCCTTGGGTGCTGAAACGATCAAGGGATTGTGAATTACCGCATTTGAAAAGCTATCATTGTAAAATCCGTTTTTCCCTCCCATATTCTGGCCGTGGTCCGGTGAAAAAAAGATCCAGGCCGAGGGGTTGTTCTGCCTGACATGCTCAATGAGTCGCGTCAGGTAGATATCCGTATACAACACACTGTTGTCAAAGGCATTCACCCCGTTGGGTTCCTCTTCGGGTAGGAACTTCTTGTATTCTTGTTCACTGTGTTCGGAAAAGGGGTAGTGGCTGCCGTCCATCTGAACCACCATTAAAAACGGCTTCCGGGCTTTGGCCATGAATGGAAGCACTCCCTTTTCAAGCACGTCAAGATCATTGGCCCCTTTATGAACACTCAGGGCCGGGTTGAATTGGGTGCCGTTTTCAAAATCATCCACATCTTTATCAATCAGAAGCTCTTTGAGTCTACCCCAGAATAAGTCCTGGGCAGTAATAAATGCAGTGTGATAACCCCGTGCTTTGGCGTAGTTGATAATGGTGGGGTAGGTGTAAATAATTCCCTTGGGATCAATGCCCTGGAGTCCCACCATCATATAGGGGACAGACAATCGGGTCTGAAGTCCTATGCTGATGCAGTTATCAAAGGCCACAATGAGGCCTTCTTTTTCAAGCCGTGACAGGCCCGGCGTGGTATCCCGTTCATATCCAAAGAGGCTCATATGGGAGAGAACCGTGGATTCCCCAATGATGTAGATGATATCGGGTAAGGCCTTGTGTGTTTCAGGTGCTGTGATTACAGGCCTGCTCAGCTGGAAACTTTCGTAGGATTTTTGTTTAGCCAGCTCCAGATAGGATCCGGCATAGGCAAGGACGCTATTCTGGAAAACCGGAACACTGTACCAGCTGAAAACCATCAGGCTCGTCACCACCAGGATGACAAATCCGGAAAAAACCTGGGTCAGAACGTGGAAGCCGCCTTGAATACGCTTGAGAATAACCATGACTGAAAAGACCATGATAAGGGCCGCAAAAATCCGGATCACCGGGATATTGTCCAGCCAGAGGGAAAAGACCATGCCCGGCTCTTCAAAAAAAGCCCTGAATCCGAAGGATGAGACGAATTTTCGATAAATCCAGAAATAGGACACCTGAACCATTAAGGGAACAAACAAAATAAAAAAGCTAAGGATGATTTTTTTTCTTCCACGCAGAAGATGGGAGGCGATCAGTACCAACAGGCCGAGAAATGCAAGGGCACTTGCGATATAGTTGACCAGAAAACGTTCACTTTGGAAATTTTCAAAAACCCATGATGCATCCCTGACAAGGAATAAGTCAAACAGGGTGAAGAGCCCCCAGACACCTAACAATAAACGTGTTTTTTTAAAAAAATTCATAAATAACCAGCTGATTAAACAAGATAAAATAAAGTAAGTTCAAACTCATTGCCGACCCATACTTTATATTCCATGGGGCCAATTGTAAATACGCATTTTCAAAAATATGATGGCGTCGTAAAAAGTCACATATGCAGCGTTACAGTGTTTAGCCGGGCGTTCGACATACATTCACGCCGGGCCAAACACCATGCCATGTCTATGGGCCTTTTTCCATAGCCATCCGTCGACTCATTTGTCCGATTCCGAATCATAATTGTACCCTTGATTTTTATAGGCCCATGATGCCCACAGGGCATGTGCCAGAGCGGTTTTCCCCATGGCTTCATTGGATTTGGCCGGAATTAAATGGTGATCTTTGAAAATGAATTGGTCTATGCGTTCCCCGGGTTGTAAAAGGGTTACTTGGTCACCGATCATGTAGGCCTGATTCTTGTAAAACTGTAAAATGGCCCGACCCTCAAACTCATCGGGATTTCGGGTCAGGTCTCGTCCGGCCATGGGTGAGTCGCATGATATGCCCATGAGGGATAACAGGGTTGTGGGCAGATCGATCTGGCTGGCCATATGGGAATAAATCCCGGGGCTTACTCCCGGTCCCATGATCAGGGCCGGAATTTTAAACCTGTCAATGGGGACCAGGGATTCCCCCCCCACACGGGAGTTGTGGTCAGCCACCACAAGAAATATCGTGTTGTCCCAGTACGACGAGGTTTTTGCTTTTTCGAAAAATTCACCCAGGGCGTAATCCGCATATTTGACGGCGTTGTGTACGGTGTTTTTCGGTTGTTCGTAAAGGTCAATGGTATTGTCGGGGAACTCAAAGGGTGTATGGTTGGATGAACTGAAAACCAGAGTGAAAAAAGGTTGGTCCTTACTCTGGCTGGATAGCTCATGGGTCCGTGAGAAAAGGTCTTGATCCGAAACTCCCCAAGACCCTTTGAAGAAGGGGTTCACGTAATCGGTCTCATCAATGACCTCTTTGAATCCGTTTCCCAGAAAGAATTTTTTCATATTATCGAAATTGCTGTCGCCCCCGTAAATAAACCGGGTCATATAGCCTCTCTGGGCAAGGACCTGGGCAATGGTAAAGAAATTTTTCTGGGAATTACCAAGCTTCACCACACTGCGCCCCGGTGTGGGTAAGAATCCGGCGACCACGGCCTCAATACCTCTGACCGACCGAGTCCCTGTGGCATAGAGTTGATCAAACCACCAGCCTTCATGGGATAATTTTTCCAGGTTGGGGGTCAGGGGCAGCCCACCCAGGGAGGAGACAAATTCCGCTCCCAGACTTTCTTCAAGGATAATCACCAGATTCATGGGCTTGTCACGCTGGGTACGGGCATTGAGCCGATGCATGGTGGGGATTTTTGGGTTTTCAAACCGGGCGTCGGTAAGGGCCATGGATTTTCTCACCTGATCCACCATGGTTTCCATGTCCATGCGACCATAAACCTTAGCAGCATCGCCTTCATCTTTCATCCGGTATACGGCGTATAAAAGGGAATAACTTGAATTTAAGGCCAGGTCATTGATCAGGGGATCTGTGGAAAAGGCTACATTGCTGGGGTTCACCGGCCTGTGGCCCAGGGATGAACGGCCTCCCAGAAAAAGAAGAACCACCAGAAAGGGGAGCAAGGCCATTTTTGACGCAGGGTGCCAGGTGGAGGGCTCCCGGGTAAGGACTTTGCACAGCCGATAGACGGCATAGGTGGTCAGGAAAATGGCAAGCAAGCCCAGGCATGCATGGGTCAGATAACCTTTGAGAAGCATGGATACAACTTCTTTGGGGTAGGCCAGAAATTCAACGAACAATCTGTTGGGTCTGACGTCGTATTCGTTGATGTATCCGGGAGTGATGGTCTCCATGACCGCGATGATAACGCCCCAGATGGTAAACCAGACAGAAATGAACACACGAAAAATTGACGCCGTGAATTTGTACCCTTCCAGAAAGGGAGCCAGAAGCACGGGGAGGGACACACAATAAACGGCCAGGACCACATCGATCCGGATGCCGAAGACCAGGGTTTTTATGAAAGAGGCCAGGTCCGGAATCCGGGAATGATAAAGAAGAAGGAGCCCCAGGCGGCTCATGGACAGAAATAAAAGGACCACCATGAAAAAGACGATGATGGAATAATAAGGACCTGTTAATTTTCTCAGACGTTTCATAGGCTCCTGTCTAAATTTTTACGAGTTCGTCAATGATGGGTGTCAATAAGGCCGGATCAGTCTGCAACAGGGCCTGGAAGGGTTTCCACCCGAATACAAGGGGACTATATATGAAAAGTGTTGCTGGTATCTTACACGAACATGACATTTTTGAAATGTTAAGCCCGATCAATCCCCCTGGGAAGGCTGATCGTGAAAAGTGATCCTTTTCCGGGTTGGCTTGATACGGTGATGTCTCCCCCATGGGCCTGGACAATGGCTTTAACCAGGCTGAGCCCCAGACCAAGCCCTTTCTGGGATCGGCTTTGGTCTCCCCGGTACAGACGGTCCCAGATGTGCTCAATATCATGGTCAGCAATCCCCAGGCCCTGGTCTTGAATTCGGATGATGACCTTGTCGTTTCGGTTGATTGCGTCGATGTGGACGCTCCCTTTTTCCGGGGAAAATTTAACGGCGTTATCCAGGAGGTTGGCAATGGCCTGGCTGATTCTGTGGGGGTCGGCAATCAGAACAAGGGTGTCGGGGATATCCAGGGAAAGTTTGATATCCCTGGATTCAGCCACAACCTGATAGAGGTCGTAAATTGGAAATATCAGCTCTTTTAGTCTATTTTCCTGTTTATTCAAGGCCATGACCCCGGTTTCCGCTTCTGAAATATCCATCAGGGTATTGAGCATCTGAAGGATACGTTCCGATTCCTCCAGGATGCTTTCGTAGGCGGTCCTGGCTGAACTGTCTTCAGGCAGGGCGTATAGAGAAGATTCACAGATGTTTCTCATGCGGGTTAAGGGCGTCCTGAGATCATGGGCCACATTGTCCAATGAGTTTTTCATGCCTTTGATCAGATGGTTTATTTTATCAAGCATATCGTTGAATAAACGCGCCAGCTCATCCAGTTCATCACCTGTTCCTGTCCGGGGCACCCGGGAGTCCATTTTACCGATATCTATGGCCGCCACCGTGTCGATGATATGACGGATGGGTTTAAGGGCACGGACCGAAAGGAAAACACCGAAAATAATCCCCGTGAGGATCAGGGGGATCACCCCCATGAGGAAAAGTTGCCTAAAATGGCCCAGGTCGTTTTCTCGGAGCTGGCTGTCAATACCCAGCTGAAGAACTCTGTCCGGGCTGAGAAATCGGGTCAGGATGTCCAGCTCAAATCTGTTTTCTTTATCTTTTAATTCAAGCCAACGGCCATCGATTAAAATCATCTTCTCCAGAGAGGCAATGTCGAACCGATCTTGTGAAAAAGGGCAGAACTGATAAAGGGTATGATTATGGTTATCTGCAATGCGGATGAAAAGGAGATGTTTCAGGCGACTGCTCAGGTGGGAATCCACAAAGACCCGGATGCCCTCAAGTCCCCCGTTGTTGTATTCGGTTTCAAGTTCGCTGATTTCCGACTGGATTTCCTGGCTGTCCCTGTTTTCAAGGGTGGATGAAAGGAAAAAATAGGCAATGAGAAAAAGGATGATCATGGATGAAATCATCAGTCCCGAATACCAGGATGCCATCTTGAAACCGATTTTCTCTGTGAGTTTATCTATGCTCTTCAAGGACATAGCCCACACCCCGTATCGTCCTGATCAATTTGTCCGGGAAATCCTTGTCCAGTTTACTTCGCAACCGGCACACAAGAACATCCACCACATTGGTCTGGGGATCAAAACTGAAATCCCATATTTTTTCAAGAATCAGCGTCTTGGACAAGGGCAGGCCAGGATTCCGCATGAAATATTCCAGAAGGGCAAATTCCCTGGGTTGGAGATCAAGGCTTTCTCCGGAACGATACACCTTTCGCTTCAATAAATCCATGGTCAGGTCTCCCACCGAAAGGGTCGCAGGTTCCGATTTGCCCCCAGCTCGCCTGATCAAGGCCTGGACCCTGACCAGAAGTTCCGAAAAGGCAAAGGGTTTCACCAGATAATCATCACCACCCCTCTGGATGCCCGTGACCCGGTCATTGACCGAATGCCTGGCGCTTAAGATGAGAACTGGCGTATTGATCTTCTTCTTCCTTAGTGCTTCGATCAGGGACAGGCCGTCCATTTTGGGCAGCATGATGTCGATAACGGCCGCATCATAGGTCTGGGTCATGAAAAACAAGAGCCCGTCTTCGCCATTTGTAGCATGATCAACGGCAAACCCGGCTTCACACAGTCCTTTTTGAAGAAAGGAGGCTATTTTTAAATCATCTTCAACGATCAACAGTCGCATGGGTCCAAAGCCTTTATTCTTGCATTGTTAAAACCAAGACGATAAAACGAATCACCCATTACCGTTCTCATATGGCCGGGGCTAAAGGGCTGCTCATAGAAAAAAAGCCAAGGCTTATAATTATTGAGAATGGCAGACCATCACGGTGACTAACTTGACCCTTTATATTAGTCGGCTTCAAACGCTTGTCAACTAAAAATGGTATGATATGAAAAAGACATCTCTGGCTCTAATGAGTATTCTTTTCATTGTTTTTCTCTGGGCCTATGCAGAGTCTTTCCGCATTGGAGTAACCCGGGTGGACATGAGGGGGACACCCTTTTCAACCATACTCTCCGGCAAAACCGTGGTCCAGCTGACGGACCTCCATATGCATGCTCTGGGTTACAGGGAAGAAAAAACGCTGGCAATACTTGAGGGTATCAAACCGGACATGATTTTTTTGACCGGGGATTATATCCCCTGGCACGGGGATGTTCAGGTGGCCCTGTCGTTTCTGGCCAGACTCAATCCACCCCTGGGCGCCTTTGGGGTCATGGGTGATTATGATTACAGTAATTCCAGGGCCAGTTGTCTGTATTGCCATAAAGCAAATACAAGCCTTCCCACCCAAGCCCATGGGGTGCATATGCTTAAAAATGAGCAGGTGCAGCTGACCCTTGATGGAAAGAATCTGGTGATTATGGGCCTGGATTATAATGGAAAAGAAAATAATTCCCACGTGAATCGTCTCCTCCATGACAAGGGGCAGGAACCCATGATTGTTCTTTCCCACAATCCCCTCCGGTTCGATGATATGGACAAACAACAAAAAATTTTGATGGTGTCAGGGGATACCCATGGTGGGCAGCTGTATCTGCCATCGTTTTTATGGCATGCCCTGGGCTATGAAAAAAATGCACGTTACAACCAGGGTCTGTTCCATGAGGGACAAAACACATTGTTCGTGAGCAGGGGCGTGGGCACAAGCCACGTCCCTTTTCGATTGTTTTGTCCCCCCGAAATCGTGGTGTACCAGTTCTGAACCCGTAAATAAGTCGATGGATGACTCTGTATCGTGTTTGGGCAGGCAGGCTCTTTTAAAAAGGTTGCCAAACAGGTATTTTTTTATTCGCCTCGCTCCCCGGCTCCAGCCTGGGAGCGTATACTGCATGGCTCCAGCAATGCCTCTGGAGACAAGACCAGCCCCCCCAAAAAAACACTTCTCTATAGGTCCCATAAGACCCATCAATTAGGGGGACAGGTCAATAATACACTTTTCAAATAATGTTCCTTTTGCTATGTTCATTCACATATAAAAAACAACCCCATTTTTAGGATCTATGGAGGTATCCTATGCCACGAACAACACGAATGGTTATTCGGGAGGAAAAGAGTGTTTATCATGTAATCTCCCGCACCGCTCTGGATGGTTTTCCTTTCGGTGCGGTGGAAAAAGAAAAATTTGTATCAATTCTCAAGCGGTTTGCCCGCATCTATTTTACGGAAATCCTCGGTTACGCAGTTCTAAGCAATCACGTTCACATCCTCGTCAAAATGCTTCCTGAGCGGAACTATTCCGATGACGAGATCAAAAAGAGGTACATGGCCTGTTATGGGGATGATGCCATGTTTCCTGTGGGCCGCATCGACCATTTCAGACGAAAATGGGCCAGCCTTTCGGAATTCATGAAAGAGGTCAAGCAGACGTTTTCACGGTATTATAACAAGGCCAAAGGGCGTAGGGGAACGCTATGGGGTGAGCGTTTCAAGAGTTTGATCGTTGAAAAAGGCGATACCCTGATCCATTGCCTGGCCTACATCGACCTGAATGCAGTCCGGGCGGGAATCGTAAAGCGGCCCGAGGATTATCGCTGG
>Ga0180007_10000906_pt1 | contig 43763 bp, 42 predicted proteins | sample MM_PC_MetaG_FD_121122 | JGI IMG/M metagenome (GOLD analysis project Ga0180007, IMG submission 121122) | Groundwater microbial communities from the Aspo Hard Rock Laboratory (HRL) deep subsurface site, Sweden - MM_PC_MetaG | ecosystem: Environmental > Aquatic > Deep subsurface > Groundwater... | reverse complement strand
GTATCCTATTGATAATATTAAATTTCCATATCAAAATAGGAGAAAAAAGGCAAGTGAAAAATTTTTAAATTTACATTTATTCCAGCAGGTTAAATATTTTTACTTTTTACGAGACTATCAAAAAATGGAATTTATTGGCAAGCCTTTTGCTTTTTAACCATGGCGGCTGGTAATGATTAATGTTTTATATGTTAAATAAACCAAGGAATGACCCCCAAATGATGCTTAAAAATCGCTCAAAAAAAATATTTTGCATGCACCGGAACTCTGTCCCTGCTTTTTTCCTGATTGTTGTCCTGACGTTTTTATCCTGCAAAAGCCATTCGGGAAATGAGACGAGCACCCCTACCACGGCAGTTGATTGGGAAACAACACTTATACGGGAAGTCCTTTCAAGTTCAACAGCTCGGGATATGGAAAATCAGGAAGCATGTATCTCTTTCACAATACGTGTGATGCAGGATATTCCGGGAACAATGGACTGTACATTAAATCGGGGGGTTCCGGTGATGAAGGGTGGGATTTGATCTATTCCCGAAACAACATTTTTTCCGGAACGGATTACGCCCTCAATAACTACCATACCTCACAGCTTCTGGACATGGATTTTGACAACCTCTGGAACAATTCAATCAAAGAGCTTGTCAGATGGGATTCACTGAGACTTGCCACCCTTGATGACTATCAGAGCCACACCGGACAGGAAGTCAACGGGATTTCATCTGATCCCGGTTTCGGTAATCCGGATAAAGGAGATTACTCACTTATCTCCGGCAGTAGTTCCATTGACCGTGGAGAAGTTGTTACAGGCATAAATAATGATTATAACGGTTCGGCACCTGATCTCGGCGCATTTGAGCATTAATATGCAAATGTTAAATATGGAGAAATAATGATATATTTTACAGGGCAAACACAAAGACGTTATCTTTATAAGAATCTGATGAAAATTCTTCTGTGGGTAAATGTACTCTTGCTTTCTGCATGCAACAGCGGCGGCAAAAATCATTCCGACGACACTATCGATAGAACAGAATATTTATTGGCGATCTCAAAAACCGGTTCCGGGGCCGGTATCGTAATAAGCAACCCAGATGGCTTAGATTGTGGTGACGACTGCAGCGAATCATTTGTTGCTGAAACTGTGGTTACCTTATCGGCAGCACCGGACTCAGGCAGCACATTTAAAGGATGGTCCGGAGGAGGTTGCAGCGGAACCGGAGACTGCCAGATATCCATGGATCAGGAATATGCGGTTATAGCGGATTTTGAAAAAAATATGGAGGAGAATAGCTCCTGCGAGCCATTAAATCCCGACGATTTTCCCTGTGACATTCTCGTATCAAACGCTACAGAACTAGAAACAGCAATCAATAACTTACAGGAAAATGAAACCATTTGCCTGGAAGATGGGGAGTATGCCATGGGGAATATGTTTATCTGGGCATCAAACACCACCATCCGGTCTTCTTCGGGCAATCGGGATGCCGTGATCATTGATAATGCTTATAGAGAATCACAGAGTATTTTCTCCGTCCGGGCAGACCATGTCACCATTTCTGACTTGACCCTGAAAAGGGCCTGGTGGCACGCCATTCATGTTTCAGGGGGCGGTCACTTTGCAAATCTCCACAATCTTCACATTATCGATGCGCGTGAGCAATTCATCAAAGTCAACAATAACGGTGCCCAGAGAAATGATGATGGCACGTTGTCCTGTTCTTTTTTGGAACTCACAGATACAGGCCGCGAATTCATACAGGACAATCCAACATCTGCATCGCTTCAATGTTACACCGGCGGCATCGATGTCCTCACCGCAGACAATTGGCTGGTAAAGAACAACACGTTTAAAAACATTTATTGCAATAACGGATACCTCCCCACCCATATGATATTGTTCTGGCAGGATACGTCCAATCCCACAGTGGAAAAAAACACGATCGTCAACTGCGCCAGAGGGATCGGATTCGGCCTGGGAACCAGTAAAACGCATTCCGGCGGTATTATCAAAAACAATATGATCTATGATGATGAAACCCTTTACGGAACCTTTGATGTGGGAATCGGAATAGAAAATGCCCAAAATGTTAAAGTCTGCAACAATACCGTTTATGTAGGACATTATTTTAATGCCATTGAATACCGTTTTTCCGGAACCACAGGAACTCAAATTTTCAATAACCTGACGAATCATACCATTGCCGAAAGAAACGGCGGTACTGCAGATTTGAAAAATAACGTCACCCATGCGCAAGCCTCATGGTTTTCAGCGATAACGGAAGGTGATTTGCATTTGGCGTATGACGTTCCCGAAGCCGTTGACCAAGGCATCGATATCCCGGAAGTCACGGATGATATTGATGGAGAAAAAAGAGATGACGGGAATCCGGACACAGGGGCGGATGAGTATAAATAGCGCCTATTTTGTCAGAATCAAAAAAAACTGCCACTGCACGACAAGATAAAATGGCAAAGGCGCCAGAAAAATTAATGTTCGTGTTTTAAAGCCGGTTTTAAAAAGGTACACATTTTTTAAAAATAACAAAACCAGAATGGAGGCACCGGTTAACATGTATTTGGCAAAAATAAAAAAACCGGGCCCCATATCCAGATAGAAGGCCATGATCGGGTTGATTTCCCTTGCCCCCTGCCCGATCAGGAGCAGTGTAAACGCTGCATCCAGTATCGTTAAAATCAATGTAAAAATGATGACGGAGAACAGTTCTGTGCTGTGGATATCCAATCGGATTCTCCTGTTCCGGTCGCTTTTTCTCCTTATCGATTTCCGCCTGCCATAAAGCCAGTATTTGCTGAACGGTGACGGTTTTGTTTTTCTGCGGTCATCCTCAGAACGGACTTCTGAAAAACGTGCATGTCGATAGTCTGAACCACTCATTTTAAAACAAGATAGGAATGATCCTGAAACATTTCAAATGGTCGCAAAAATGTATTTTTTCAACCAGGACACCATTATCTCAGAATATATGCTACCATTTCCCCTTCAAATTCCATTAATATGCAACAGCTATAAACACTTTTCATCCAAATTATATGCTATTTGAAGTTTTGTTAATACGCTGAAAGTAGTATTTTTCGAAAAATATCTGAAAGAGCACCCCTTAAAGCGGCTCCTGAATCTATATCAGTCCTGCCAGAAATGTTTGGCCAATGCCCGTCTCGTCTGCCACAAATTGCCTTTTTCCGAAAAATTTGAGAGGCCCTGCCCCTGGTCTGCATCAATGACCTGCCAGGCACCGTTAACCGAGCCACTCAATCCTGCAGATAACATTTCAAATCCCTGAAACCTATGAAAAATTTCAGGAAAATTTAGGGATTGCAACAAATATCCTATCTGCACGTCTTAAAACACTGGTACAAAATGGTATTTTTGAAAGGCGGAAAAACCCTGAGAACGGAAGGCGGTTTATCTATAAACTTACCGCCAAGGGTATCGATCTATATCCTGTCATTTTAGCCTTAATGAACTGGGGGGATCGCTGGGTAGAATGGGAAGACGGGCCAAGCAGTGTGGTCATTTGCTGAAGCCGGTTATGCGCTGTGCCCATTGTGGCAAGCCTGTAGAAGCTCACGATGTCACGTATAAAGAGCGCTTTCCCATAAAAAAATCAGAATAGCCTGAATATTGCAACTTGTTTCTTTTAGAAATTTTTATACAGCAGCAGCCAGATGCTTGCCCAGGAGAAGAACCACAACAGGCAGTATTCCTCAACGTCTACACCTGTCACCGACAATTAAAATTTTCTCCATATGGTCTCCTTTTTTAAGGGTATTCTTTTTCCATCAATTGTCATTAATATATCATCATGCCATTTTGGGATATCAAGCATAACCGGTTTGTCCACGCCTCCGGAAAGCTCAGGATAATGACGTCTCAACCCCTGAAAATCCCCATTCTCCAGAAAAAATTTTAGCAATTCCATTTTTTCTTCTATGCTTGATTTCTCTTGTTCTGTACAATTTTTTTTCAGATAGTCCCTGATCAATCCTTCATAGATTTTTTTACCTTCTGTTTCCACGCAATGCGTTTTCAAATTAAAAAGAATTTTCATGTTAATCTGTCCGTAAATATATTTAACGAATCTCAGGCATCAACCCCCATTTGATAAACCATTGACCATTTCCAGGCTCTTTATCCATGCACAAAATGCCACCATTTTGAAGCTTGAAAACAGGTTTTGCAATATCTCCTGCAATCAGAAATGAAATGAGATGTTCCATAAAAGGGAGGTGCCCGACAAACATTTCATTCTGCTCAACATTCAAGTGTTCTGAAAATATCCGGACATCATCCATTGGATTGATGCCTGAAATCTTTTGAATACCCGCTTCAGGTGAAAGCGCCTCTGATATGATTTCTGCGGTTTCAAGGGCTCTTTTTTTTCCACTGTGGTTGATGACAGATGGTTTAACACCATATCCGCCTGCCACACTGGCAATGCGTTTTACAGTCGTAATCCCTTCCTCGGAAAGTGATCTTTCCGGATCAACATCTTTGGAAAAACATTTTCCATGCTGAACAATATAAATCGCCATCATCCGCCTCCATCATCCGGTTATTAAACAATAACAATATTCTCCATGACATCATTTCGCTTTCATGACGGCAAACGTCCCCATGGAATGGGCATATAATTTTTCTTCACCATCTGTTATTCTCCCTTCTGCCGTGGCAAGGTTCCGGCCTGAATGAATCACACAGCCATGGCTTTCGACAACACCGGTATCTATCGTTATGGGTCGGACAAAATTGACTTTCAGCTCAACCGTGTAGCAGAAAAATCCAATGGGAAGAGTTGAAAGCACAGCGGCCGTCATGGCTGTGTCGAGGATGGTGCTGGAGATTCCCCCGTGCAGGGTCGAAAACGGGTTATAGTGGTATTCAAACGGTTCCAGCTCAAAAACAGCCCGCCCCTGATCCACATCCTTGATCCGATAACCCGTAAGTCTGGCTATAGGAGGTGGATTGACACGGCCTTCCCTAATTGCGGTTAAATAATCCAGGCCGCTTATTTTTTTAGGATCTCTTGCGCTGGTTTCCGGGTCATCCCAGCTAATGGTGATTTTCCGTTCCTGTGTCATGAATATACTTACTGATTTTTAATTTGTTCAAGTTCAAGAAAGGCGAAAATTTTGACCGGATGAATACATTAAGTATTTCGAGGCGTAAACTTTCGCCTGACGAATAATTGGGCAAATTGGCCATTTCAGGACGGACATTAAATGGCTATACCACTTCCATGCCGTATTGCAATCTTTTCAAACATCCTGACAAGTCCTGTGCCCAGACCAAATACACCCTCGATGGACAGGTGATGTTCAATACTCTGATCAAAAAAAAGATTGAGATCCGATTCCAGACCATCTTCCGGTTTCCAATAACAAATCAGCAGGGGCACCTGTGGAAAGGGATGTAAAACAAGTGAAATATCTGACTGATAATGCCTGTCCACTTTTTTCCCATTAAAAATATGAATTAAATCTTCAAAAATATCCGTATAGGTATCCGCTATTTTTTTAAGCGGCTTTTCACAGCGCTGGCCGAACAATCCCTGCCACGACTGCCCGTCTTTTAGTTCTCTGAAAGGCACCCATTTACCGGTTACAGCTGTTCCGTCCGATGTAAGGATATGACTTAAAAACGGAATCGTCACCCAGGGATTGACATGAATATCGGATGACAGCTTGCCTGATGTGTCAATGCTGAAATCTTTTCCAAAAATCTTTAAGGTCAACCGGTTCTTGGAAAAAGAGCCGCCAATATTTTTTGCCGCCAGGCCAAGGTCTTTTTCGATCACCTGATTTTTCAGATACAAAAGGATCTCTTCCTGATCTTCCTCGATGGTTCTCCTTTTCTCAACGGTTCCACCATATGCGTCGATCACACCTGGGTCCAGGTGAGGGCATTCGTTCAACTGTTTCTGGCCTTTAAATACGGACGCGGCAAAAGCAAGACAGGTCTTTTCATAACATTCCCTGCAATTCGACTTGTTTAGAAGTTTCAGAATATCCATCGTGTTTTTAAGTTGTGGCATAATGTACCTCCTTTCAGGAAATTAACACCAGACCGGAAACCGGGGCCATGGCCTCATTGTCCGAACCTCCCCCTGAAGATGCCCTGTTCATCACCCAACCTGCCGTTTCCATCAATTTTGAAACATTGACCCCAAAACCGGACATGGATGGCCGTGCCTGAAGAGGATTCCTGCAGGGGCCCCCATGGGCAACGACGTTACAATCCTTTTGATCCAGGCAAAAAATCATTTTGCAGGAGCCGCCGGCAAACCCTTTCGCATTGCTAAATCCCATGAGAACAGCCTTTCTTTGAACACCTGATGCGATTTCGTGAAGCAACCTGAAAATGTCCAGACGCTGATGCGAAAAAAGATGTTCTGAAAGCACATCCATTTTAAATACCAGGGCATGCTCGAATTGGGTCAGCAAATTACGAAATCCTGAAGGGCCGGATACATGGGGAGGACAGCTCATGGCAAGCCCGTAATTTTCACACGCAGACTCCTTACAAATGGCTGCCAGATGATTTTCAATGGATATGTCTTTTGCCGATATCATTCTGGCATCTGTGGCACCGAGGCTTATGGCATATTGAACGAGCTCTTCCTTTTCACGGGAAGGGATCAGTTTATTATTTGTCCCTCTTGTTTTCATATTTATATCCTTGAATGACGCTGACTTTAAAAAATCATACACACATTTATCAGATAAAAAATCCCCCATTTGGGGGTTTTACCCTTTTATATATCTAATTCTATGAATATAATTATCAGAAAAAATAAAGATTTAACAGAACTGCTTTGCCGGAGGACCGATGGCTACAGATTTTTTCTTGTCAGAGGGGACAACCACTGTCATGCCCGGTTCAGCACAGACAATCTGTGGCAATTCACTTGAAAACGGTTCTCTCAAGTGAGTTCCTAAAAATGTTGATTGATTGCCGGCAACAGGAATTCCTTTTTCAATTAATTCGGCCATTGACAGGTGGACCGGTTTCAAATCATCCAAAGAACCGTTTAAATCGATCAGGACGAGTCTGGGTTTTTTCTCAATAACAGAAAGAACAGACTCGCACCAGAGCGTATCTGCAATGTAGGCGAACGATGCACCTTTCCCTGAACTGTCGGCAAGCAGGAATCCAAATGTTTCCATCATGTGATCCAGCTTGAAAAGGGATGTCTCATACCCGTCAGTTAAATTCGGTGTTCCTGATGCATCTGTCTCAAAAAACCTGCAGAATTTTTGCATCCAGCTCAGACAGGGATGGCTTTTTGTAAATGCGCTGATGACCAGATTATGAGCGAGTTCCTCAAGCCCATTCGGACCGATCAGGGAGAAAGATGATTTATCGCCGGTTCGTTCGCTGTTAAAAAATGCTGAAAGGACAAGAAAAGGAAGGCCGAAAATATGGTCTCCATGAAGATGAGAAATATATATCGTATCAATCAGGCTCAGGTGAACCTTATTCCTGTGGAGGGACAACATGATATCCGGCGGCAGTTCGCATAGTAAAGAATCATTAATGATAAAGCTGTTATAGGGAAGCCCTTTATTTATTGCGCCACCATTGCCGAGAATCTTGATTGTCAGGTCAATCGATTGGGTTTTCATTTTTTTTTTTGGGTTTTGCTCAGACGGACAAATAAAAAGGGGAACATTCCTTGAGATCAGGAACATTCCCCCACATTTTCATTAAAACGATTAGATGACTGTCACATTTACTGCGGCCAAGCCTTTTTGACCTTGCTCTACATCATATTCAACCCGATCACCTTCATTGAGTGTTCGGAATTTACTCGAATTAATCTTTGAATGATGCACGAATACATCCGGACCATCTTCCTGCTCAATAAATCCAAAACCTTTTTGATCACTGAACCATTTGACAATACCTTTTGCCATTTTCTTCTTCTCCTGTAAAAAAATTTTTTCCTGGTTTCAAAAATCAGGCACCGTTACCCGATGGTTCTTGTCCTGATCAGAAACCTGCACTTTAAAAATGCACAACTTATACTCCTGCAATCATAGACTTTATTTGAAAAAATTCAAGTCATTTTTCAATAATTTCATTATATATAGTGATATCTTTCAATTTTTTTATATATATTTCAGTATATTAAATCTCCTATCCGGAATCATTTGACATTTGCAGGCAACCCCAATACATACTGGCAGAATGAGAGCTATTGTGGGCTAAAAAAACCAACCCATCCGTTAAACTGCCAATAAAAGGAGGCCTGACATGACACACGGCAAAATGACCGTTAACATGGCTAAATTCTGCAAGGAAACGTGCCCGGTTTGCACACGGGGAAGAGAAAAAGGAGAAGGCATACTTTATAATATGGTTAAACTGGAAGAGCATATATGCCCGGCATGCCGGTCCTACAAAAAAGTTTATGGCAAGCCTGCCCATGAAAAATGATTACTTTGGCGGAAGATTCAACTGAAACTGGACATACCCGCCCCCGGTATACCCATAATCTGCCAGTTTCCCGTTAAAATCATTTGAAAGGCCTTTAAAAAAAACATCGAATGGAACCCAGTAAGGACCGGGACCATCTTTGTCCACATCAAGAACCAGGACCTCTTTTGTGTTGACTTTAAACGCTCCCACCGGTGAGATGTGGGGAAGGTGAAGGCCTTTTAAAAAAATACCCTGATTAAAATGGGCAATCATGTATTGATTGTCTGACTGTTCAAAAGCCGTCAACCGGTTTAAAAGAGTCTCTCTCTCAACAGGCCAATCCAAATCTTTGTGATCCAGATGCGTGACGGAAATCTTCTCAAAAGAGATTTTATAAGTCTTTAAAGTGTTCTCAACGGCAATACCCAATTCTTTAAGAGGTAGTCCGCGCTTTGTGCCGCGACCGGAAGGCATTATTCTTTCTTTCCAATCAACAACACGGACAGTGTTGAGAATTTCTTTCTGGGAGATGGTGTGATGGGAATTGCCATGATTCATATCCATGATAGCATTTAGGACAGTGGCAACCGTTGCCACGGAGCAGGCGGCATCGTTAAACTGATGGACATAGTGGACCAGAAGGAACTTTGACCGATGGGACAATTCATGATGTGATGCCACCGGATTCACCGAAACCGGCTTTGCAACATATTGACGATTGATCAGTCTGTATTTTAAAGATTGATAACCGATAGCCAAAAATATTTTAAGTCGCCTTAGATGCATGATAAGCTCTGAACAGGTTCATCGTGAATCAACGTTTCAACCCATTACCTTTTTAAGAAATTCCGATGTAACCGGATATCCGGCGTCTTCAGGAATGCAAAGCATCAATTCACCATTCCGGTCTTCAACCCGGGGCATAATCGTAACAATTTTTTCAGATCGGGCACGCAGAACCGCATCTTCGAGTGTTTTGTCTTTTCCCAGTTTCAACATATTCATCCGCGTCGGAAAAATCATGGTCAATTTTCCGGAGTCTGCCATTTCAATGGCTTTTTCCGGGGTAATCCATACGGAATCAACCGATTCCAGGCCGTCATGTTCCCCCATGTGGCCATTGGGCGTTTCTGCAAGAAAAAAAGAAGTATCAAATCGTTTGGGCATTTGTAAAGGTGTAATCCAGTGGGCAAAACATATCAGTTTATTGCAGGCAAGCACCAGTTTTTCTGTTTTTAAAAATGTCTCCATGGATATCTTGTTTTCAGCCAGCTGATTCCGGTAAACTGAAAGTCTTTGAAGATCCTTTCCTGAAACCATTTCCTGTTTGCCCCTGAACCGTGCCAGGAAAATCCCGGATTCTTCATAGGCTTCCCGAATGGCCGCAATGCAAAGGCAGAGCTCCCTGTCGGTCAAACCTTCCTGCCCGTCACAATACGCCCGAAGGCCTTGTGCCTGATCGTTTTCATCCACTTTGCCTCCTGGAAATACAAGTGCTCCTGAAGCAAATTCGATCTGTCTGTTTCTCTTGACCATAAACACTTCAAGGCCGTCTTTTCCATTTCTTCCCAGGATAACTGTTGCAGAAAGAATAGGGGAAGTGGTTTTTTCGTCTTTCATAAAATGAGTTGCCTTTGATCCATAATGTTTTGCTTTTATTTTATCAGTCGCTCAACTGAATATCCTTTCCTTCACGAATCCGTTTCATGTTTCTGACCGCACACATTTTGCCGCACATGGTACATGTATCGTCATGCTCGGGAAGAGAACTTTCCCTGTACGCTTTTGACTTTTCAGGGTCAATTGAAAGATTGATCATGGTTTCCCAGTCCAGATTCGCCCGTGCCCGGCTCATGGCATTGTCCCACGCTCTTGCGCCTTTAATGTTTTTGGCAATGTCTGCTGCATGGGCAGCGATTCTGGTGGCCACGATTCCTTCTTTCATATCTGCCAATGTGGGAAGTCTTAAATGCTCTGCAGGCGTTACATAACACAGAAAATCCGCACCATTTGCAGCAGCGATGGCACCGCCTATGGCGCTTGTTATATGGTCATACCCTGGGGCCACATCTGTGACAAGCGGTCCCAGAACGTAAAACGGCGCACCATGACAAAGCCGTTTTTCAAGCATCATGTTTCCCTTGATTTCATTCAGCGCCATGTGTCCCGGCCCTTCGATCATGACCTGGACATTTCGCTCCCAGGCTTTTTGGGTCAGTTCTCCCAAAACAATCAGTTCTTCCACCTGACTCGCATCGGTCGAATCATGAATACTTCCGGGCCTGCACCCGTCACCCAGGCTCAGTGTCAAATCGTATTGTACGCAAATATCAAGAAGCCGGTCAAAATATTCATAAAACGGATTTTCACGATCATTCATTGCCATCCATGTATAGAGAAGTGACCCACCTCTTGAAACAATGCTGGTGATCCGTTCATTACGGCTCACTTTTTCCGCTGTGGCCCGATTGAGGCCCGCATGAATCGTCACAAAATCGACCCCATCCTCAGCATGGGTTTCCACCACTTTAAAAAATTCATCCACGGATATATTTTTTAGCTCCTTGTCATAAAACCCCACAGCATCATAAATCGGCACCGTGCCGATCATTGCCGGAGACATGTCGATCAATCGTCTTCTGAACTCCTGTGTTTTGCCAAAACAGCTCAAATCCATAATCGCTTCTGCCTTCAGATCAAGGGCGACCTGCACTTTTTCAAGTTCCAGCTCCACATTGCAACAATCCTTTGAAATGCCCAGGTTCACATTGATTTTGGTGCGCATTCCTGTGCCAATACCATTGGGATCGAGAGATCGATGGTTTTTATTGGAGGGAATAATCGCCTCTCCACAGGCAAGCAATTCGACAACCTGATCGATCGTCATCTGTTCTTTTTCAGAGACGGTTTTCATTTCTTCTGTCACAATCCCTTTTCTTGCTGCATCCATCTGGGTTGTGTAACTCATGATACACCCCTTTTCTTTAAGCGTTAATAAATCCTGCCGCTGTTCTCAGCTTTGCTATTTTATCTGAAATATTCCCTGCTTCTACAATTTCCGTAACCATGGCGATACATGTTGCACCATGGTCTTTAACCTGCCTGATATTGGACTCCTTGATGCCGCCTATAGCGACAAAGGGCAGGGAAATATGTTTTACCACGTAATCCAGATATTCAAACCCTACCGGATCACATACATCCTTTTTTGTATATGTTTTAAATATAGGCCCCACACCAATATAATCCGCACCATTTCTGACTGCCTCTTCCGCCTGCTCCGGTGAGTGCGTGGAAATACCGATGGCCATTTTCTCCCCCACAAGTTTTCGAACCTCCCGGACAGGCAGGTCATCCTGGCCGATATGCACACCATCTGCGTCTGTCATCATCGCCAAGTCCACATGATCATTGACGATAAATTTTGCACCAGCTTCTTTTGCAAGCGCTCTTATGGCCAGGCACTCATTATACTTTTCCAGCATCGATTTTTCCTTCTCCCGATACTGAATAATCTTGATACCGGCTGCCAGCATCTCTCTGATCACCTGAATATTGGTTTTGCCCTTCGAATGGGCTTCTGAGGTCAGGCAGTAAAAATCGGAAGCAAGAATGCTCTTTCTCCGGAATTCACCAAGAATGCCGTAATACTCTTTTTCAACGGTGTATACATTGAATCTCAGGGATTCATAAACTTTCGATATATCATAAAATCCTGAAATTTTAAGGGTCTCTTCAACGACCCGCAAGCCCTCCTGAACCCGCTTGAAATTGGCTGCGACGAGATCCGAATAGCTGTCTTTCTGATCCAGACGGGTTTTTTCTGAAATAATAACCCCCGGATCGTTCAGGGAATCTCTCTGACCGATAAAAGAAAACCCCAGTTCATGGACCGCTTTTCTGACACGGTGCCTCATATGCTTTAATTTCTCTGTAAGGCCACTGTCTTCAAATTCAAATCGTGCCACATCTTCAAGCACTCTCAAGCCTTCTGAAATCCGGTTGATGTTTGCATCAAGAATGCGATATGTTTTTGATTTCATGTGTTTTATGCCTCTTTCACAAAATGCATTGCCAGTCTTTGAACACCGGCTGATATCCAAGACGTTTCAGGGACACCGTCATCTCTTCCACTGTCCGGTTATCTGAAATTTCAAACTGTCCGGTCTGATTGGATATCTGTGAATGGCCACCTACGGAGGTACATGAGCCTGCAGACATCCTTGTTACGCCCAGCCTCAAAATATTGTTCCTAAAGGTTGCACTTTCTCTTGTGGAGACAGTGATGCCTGCTCGTGGCAGAAATAATCTCAAGGCTGTCATCATCTGAACAATACTTTTATCGCTGATTGTATGCGCCGGCTGGAAACAACCTTCATGAGGTCTCATTCGGGGAAGGGAAATACTTATTTCGGCTTCCGTATACGCTGTCTGCAGGTAATCCGCATGAAGCGCGGTCAAGAAAATATCCTGCTGCCACCTGTTAAGTCCCAGAAGCGCGCCAATACCCACGGAACGAAAATTTGCCTGAAGCCCTCTTTCCGGGGCATCCAGTCGAAATCTGTAATCTTTTTTGGGGCCTTTTGGATGAAGTGTTTGATATAGCTCCTCACTATATGTTTCCTGATAGATAGTCAGCGCGTCCACGCCCGCATGTTCAAGTATTTCATACTCCTCTCTGGTAAGCGCATAAATTTCAATAGCGATAGACGAAAAATAGTCCCTTAAAATGTTACAGCACTCGCTGATATAATCAACTGTCGCGAGTTGCGGTGCGTCTCCGGTTAAAACAAGAATATGTTTTAATCCGGTTTGGGATATCGCTTCGGCTTCTCTTTTGACTTCATCAAGCGTCAGTTGTTTTCGCTCTATTGTGTTGGTTGTATTGAACCCGCAATAGGCGCACTGGTTGTTGCAGAAATTTGAGAGATACATGGGGGTATAAAACTGAATCACCCGGCCGAAGTTCTGAACCGTCAACTGATGCGCCTTATTTGCCATCTCTTCCAGATAATCTTCCGCTTTTCCGGAGAGAAGAATCAAAAAATCGAGATCCGTGAGACGGGTCTTCTGAAGGACGTGGCGAACATCCTTGTCATTGACACCTTCCAAAAAACGATCCATATCAAATGATTCGTATTGTTTTAAAATCGGATAAAAACTCATTTATGCATCCCTCAAAAAACCGGTCAGGGGCGATGATGCCCGGGCCAATTGATGGACAACACCCATGCCTGAAAGATAGGCATCCCTTCCCGCCTTAATCGCATTTGAGAATGCACGTGCCATCACTACCGGATTGTCGGCACTGGCAATCGCTGTATTCACCAGACAGGCAGCAGCCCCCATTTCCATGGCTTCACAGGCATGGGAAGGCTTGCCGATTCCGGCATCGACAACGATGGGCAGCGGTATTTCATCGATCAGGATCTGAATCATCTCTCGGGTTTGAAGCCCTCTGTTTGTACCAATGGGGGCGCCCAAAGGCATCACCGCAGCCGCCCCTGCAGAAACCAGTTGCTTTGCAATAATAAAATCCGGGTTGATATAGGGAAGCACCACAAAGCCATCTTTTGCCAGTATCTCGGTTGCTTTTACCGTTTCATGGCCATCAGGCAGCAGATATTTATTATCTGAGATGACTTCGATTTTAATCCAGTTGCCACATCCGGCGGCCCTTGCGAGTTTTGCAATACGAACCGCCTCCGACGCATTTCTTGCCCCCGATGTATTGGGAAGAAGCTGAATATGTTCAGGTATATGCTTCATGACATTATCGGTTTCCGAGTCCATGTCAACGCGTCTTAATGCGACCGTGATGACTTCCGATCCTGATGCGTTGATTATATCGGGAATCAGTTCATCTGACGGATATTTACCGGTGCCTGTAAACAAGCGGTTTGTAAACTTTCTTCCGCCAATTTCAAGATAATCATCCAATTGGGTCAACCTCCTCCTACAAATCGTAATATTTCAATGACATCTCTTTCCCGAATCTTGATGTCGTGCAATTTATCCTTATCGATAATATCCAGATTTAATTCCACCACAACAGATTCGGGTTTCAATCTTTTTTCCGCTAAAAGCTCGAAAAGGGTTATCGGCCCTTTGACGGTTTCTTCTTCGCCATTTAATGTGATGACCATCCGGCACCTTTCCTTAAGGGTTCCCTTACAAATAAAAAAAGCCTGCCCTTAAAGGGCAAGCTTTTCAAATCATGAGTTCAATAATTTGTTGCTTCCCTACGGCAGTATGAACTGCATCAGGTTCAAAGGGTTGGATAATCTCCATCTCAGCTTCCTAAAAAGCACCCCCAGCAGTATGAATAACCTGTTTTATAATTGAAACCATTTTTAATGTAAAGAACTTATAATCAATAAAAATAAAACATATCCCATTAAGGCGTTGTGGCGGATAAAAGACAAACCTGAAAGGATGAATGAAACCGGAAAGGACTTAAAGCATATTTTCACTGGTAACCTGATTCCGGCCGTTATTTTTTGAATGGTACAGACATTTGTCAGCTCTCGCGATAAGATCCTCCATCGATTCATTGGGAATATACTTGGCCACACCAATGGATATGGTGATTTTGCCGATGGATTCTTTGGCCTGATTCTTTTTGACCTGAAGCTGAAGCGATTCGAGATTGGTACGAATTTTTTCAGCGACAATCATGGCGCCGACAAGGGGGGTGTCCGGCAGCAACAGAACAAACTCCTCACCCCCATACCTGGCCACAACATCCTTTCCTTTGACCTGTTCCTTCATCATGGTGGATGTAATGGTCAATACCCGGTCTCCCACAAGATGACCGTGTGTGTCGTTTATTTTTTTGAAATGATCAATGTCTGCCATGAGGAGACACAGGCTTTGATTTGTTTCTGAAACTTGTTTGATTTTATCCTTAAGCTCGTTTTCCAGTGCACGCCTGTTGGCAAGGCCTGTCAGCGGATCGGTGACGGCTTTTTCTTTTACAGTGGCCAGTTCTTTTTTAAGGGCGGCAACCTCTTCAGAAGTATTTTCCAACCGGGTTTTAAACTGTTCGCTGCTTTCCACAATCGCCTTGGTTTCAGAAAGAATGCTGGAAGCGAAATTCCTTATTTTTTCATTATTATCAGATGAGGAAACCTGTTTTGAAATCGTCGCAATCTTTTTCCCCCGTTCCGTAACCTCTTTGCCTGTTGCCGTGATACCATCCACCATTTCCGAAAGGATTCTCCCAATCCCTTCCTCAAGTTTCTGATAGAACGGAAGGTTAATGGATTCCACATAATCGGTATAAAGCCTGTCATTGACTGTTTTGGTGATGGGCCGGCCATTTTCAATCATCCCGTTTATGACTTCACAAAGCCTGGGATTGCCAGATGCGTATTCATACCAGACCTTATAGTTGTTTGGCGTCGGAGTTACACCATGTTTGCCCATCAGACTTATGGTCAATCGGAATATTTCATTCACTTTCTGAGCATTGTCTTCTTTTTCTGTCATAATGTTAGTTTTGTGTCGTATACTAATTATATTGTAAAATTCGGAAATCAAACCCAAAACCGATTTAAATGATTTCTATTTATTTGGCGGTTGTGTGGCAAAAAGTCAATAGAAATTGCCGTAGGCAAAAAATCGATGATAAAAAATAAATGGGGCAAAAATAAAAAAGCGCCAAAAATAACCTTTCAGTTAATGATGGCGCTTTACTGATAAAAAATAGACTATGGATGGGATGGTTCGCAGGATGGGGTTTTTATGGATAGCATGCCTTTCTTTTCCTTAACCATAACCGCTTTGTTCTTTTTTTCCAGCTTGAGTGCCGCTACATTTTTCTCATAAAATACAGGGGGTTCATAGGTCCATCCCTTTTTCAGCCGCCGTTCTTCCCATGTGATTGAAAACATCAGATATTGACCGACAGTCCTTGCAATCAGTCTGGTTTTCCAGCCAAACGCCGCATAAATATCTTTTAAAAGCGTGTCAAACAGTTTTCTCATGTAAGTATCGTTTTTATAAAGTTTTCTCATGGCCCAAACCGCACCGGCATAGGTGGTTCTGATGGGGGCCACATCCCGTTCAAACCGGTCGCGTATTCGCTTTTCCGGATGATTCTTGTATTTGATCCATCCGTCAAGTGTCACCCTGATCAATCTGGCAAGGCTTGGCCCGTTCATCTGAAAATCCTTTTTAAAGGCATGGGTTAAAAAGGTTTCTTCCTGGCCGTTTTTGATATGCGGATGACGATAGTTGAACCGATACTGGCCATGAGTGTCTGCTATCGGGAATTCATCATGGGATAACAGTGATCCGTCTTTTTTGTGGGCTTCATAAAGCGGGGTGCCCGGATTGGGCGTATAGAGCATAAACTGATGGAACACGGTATTGTGACTGGCCGCATGACTGATAACCTCATTAATATTTTCAGGCGTATGGCTTTCAAGACCGATAATAGAGGAGCCCAGTACCCGGATACCATTTGACTGAAGTTCCTGAACCAGGTCTACCGTATTCACATTATTCAGTTTGGCATACTGGCTTTCTTTTCCTTCAACACCCATCCAGACCCAGGTAATGCCAAGGTCAACCAGTTGTTCCATGGTATAGGACTTGATCACCCGGGCTGAACTGAAAACAAAGATGGCCCAGCTCTTGTTGTTCGCCTTAATCAGTTCAAGAAGTCTTAAAGCTCTTTTCCGGTGAAACAGAAAATTTTCATCCATGGCAAAAAATGACCGGACTTTCAGTTTTCTTTCCAGATGAACCATCACCTCGAACAATTCATCACCGGTTTCATAAAAATTGATAAAATTCCCTTTGCCGCCGAATAAGGCAGACGTTGAACAGAAATTGCATCCAATGGGGCAGCCTACGGATGGCAGGAGGATTGCCGCAGTATCGCCTTCCTTGTCCTTTAATGAATGACCGAGAATTCTCGTTTGAAACCCGGAAAGGGATTCCGGATGCCTGATTTTTTCAGCTTCATCCTGACCCAAAAATCGTCTGAACCATTTGATGCCATCACCTCTTACAATGTGATCTGCATCTATCATTTCATTCAGATTTTCTAAACTTGCAATATGCCCGCCCACGACAATGGTTGCGTTGGGAAGATATTCTCGTATCATCTCACACATTTTTTTCACTTTTCCCACATTGGGAATAATGGCGCTGATGCCTACGATATCGTATTCGTTTTGTTCAATTTCCTCGGAAAACCGGTCAAGCGTAGGGAAATCAAGAAGTGTTGCCGGGGCATCCAGGTTGGACTGAATCATCATCAGACCAAACGACCGGTGAAACATTCTCAAAGAAAAGGCGCCCTGAACACGAGTGACCTGATTGTGATAAAGCTCCATGGGGTTTATTTCCCTGCTGCCGAATTCATCATTCTGGGCATAGGGACCGAACACACTTGATAACAGTATTTTTGCTCTGGTTTTCAGGTCATGAACCGGGTGGTTTTGCGTTGCCATTCATTTTTCCTTCTTTAAAATAAATCAAAAACTCTTTCAAAATATAAACGGTCATATTTATTCAGACACAAACGGTATTGTATTTACACGAGGGAGTATGTAAAATACAGGGACGTTTCTGCAATTTACAAAAGTTTTACATATTTGGGCTTGCCCTTTTTCTTTGTAACACGCTAATCAGTATGGAAAAAATGGCAGGAATATGGCCTGGGAATGGCACACCGGAGAGACATTCATCCAGGTGCCTTTTGCATGAAATCGTTCATTGAACATGACAAACTGTGTTTTGAAGTGAAATATGGAAAAATCAAACTGGTTTCTGAATCCTATCACCGTATTCGCGTTATCAATCGTCGCACTTGTCACCTCACTGACGCTTTTTATATACTGGTATATCCAGGCAAGCATCGGCATAAAAACCGTGGTCCGAAGATTCGGACTGGACCCAGGCGAATTCCTGGCATCCCAGCCCTGGGTGGTGATTCTGGTATTATCGCTCCTTGTGGGAATCATTCTGATTGGTATTTTTTTCAGTTTTCTCTATTATTTAAAAGTGGTTCAGCTTTACAGGCTCCAAAATAACTTTATCAACAATTTCACCCATGAGCTGAAAACGCCTGTAACCTCAATGAAGCTCTATCTTGAAACCTTCCTGAAGCATGAGCTTTCAAGAGAAAATCAGGAAAAATATCTCCAATACATGCTTCAGGATGTGGATAGGCTTTCTGATAATGTTACCCGGATACTAAGCCTGGGACGTATTGAAAGCAAAAGATATGAAGGTGAATTTATCAACACGAATATTGTGGAAGTGATTTTGAATTTTATTAAACATAATGCCAGAATATTTGGAGAATACGATATCAACGTGCACTATAAAAACCAGGAAAAATATAATGTCCGTTTAAGCATGCCTCTTTTTGAGATGCTCCTGATGAATCTGATTTCAAATGCCATCAAATATAACCAAAGCAAAGCGCCGAAAATAGATATTTCATTTGAAACCCAAAAAAAACGCTTGTTTATTCATTTTGTAGATAACGGGATTGGTCTTGAAAAAAAGGAAAGAAAGAAAATATTCAGAAAATTTTATCAGGTCGGCCGTTCAGACAATATGTCTGCCAAGGGGAGCGGTTTGGGACTCTACCTCGTAAATAACATTGTCAGGATTCATAAATGGAAAATAAAGGCGCACTCCAATGAAACCGGACAAGGTTCGGATTTCATTCTGTCAATTCCCATACGCTAAAAAAATAATCATAGCCCACAAGATTTTAAAGGTTTTACAATGAACAGCTCTGAAAAAACAATAAAAATTCTGGTTGTGGAAGATGAAAAACATATTGCCGAAGGCCTTCAACTCAATCTTTCACTGCAGGGTTACGAAGTGGATGTTGCATTTGACGGCGTGGCCGCTCTTACCAAATGGAAAGAATGGAGACCTCACCTTATCGTCCTCGATATCATGCTTCCGGGAATTGACGGTCTATCGGTTTTGAGAAACATCCGGCTTGAGGATGAACGTATCCCCATCCTCATATTATCCGCAAAAGGGGATTCAAATGACAGAATAAAAGGGCTTCATTATGGCGTGGATGACTATCTGACCAAGCCGTTTATTCTGGAAGAATTCCTCCTGAGGGTTGAAAGGCTGCTAACAAGGGTTTCCTGGAGCAATGAAACAGCCATCACTTTGCCTAAATCAAAAAATGAGGAAAGCCGGTTTTATGAGTTTGGGAGCAATATCATAGACTTTCTTAAATCAACCGCCACCTGTCAGGCCGGTGAAATCGAGCTGACCAGCCAGGAAATCAAACTGATTAAACTCTTTATCTCAAACAAGGGAAAGCCGTTGTCCAGGCGAAAATTACTGGAGATTGGATGGGGCTATACCCAGAATACATCCACGCGAACCATTGATAATTTCATCGTACGTTTTAGAAAATATTTTGAGGAGGATCCCAAAAAACCAAAGTATTTTAAAAGCAAACGTGCCATCGGGTATGTTTTTGATCCTCCTTAGAAGCTCTTCCCAAATTGTCCGGCTAAAATTTTGCATCCATGACATAAGGAATGACGTTCACCTGAAGGGTTGCCCCGCGAATCATATTGTTCACCACGTCTCCAATTTTGCCGGTTATCTCTTTTGTTTCATCAATGGGTCCTTTTACATTTACGATGACACGTTTATCAACGACGGTAACATTGATGGATGGAAATTCATTCACGAGTTCTGCTTCGATTTGTGCAGCCATGGTCAGATTGTCTATCATCCTTTGAGATGCGTCGGTTTTGATAAAGGCTGGCTGGTTCACAGCGTTTGTTATCATTTCCACGGCATCATTCACCGATAATTTATCTATATGCAAAACCAGATCGTACAGCCTGACGTCCCATGGATCCATCCCATACAAATAAAGACTCCACTTGCGCCTTTCCTCATCGTCCTTTTTCAGAATGTGTTGCGCTTTTTCAGCAGTTACATTATCCCGCTTCATAACGATCTCAATTCGTCTGTCCAGATCTGCAATGATACGGACCTTCAATACATGACTGATATCTGCAAGAAAGAAGTGCCCGGCAAATCCATGGTAGATAACATTATCTTTCTGCAAATGTTTCAAAAGAGCCGCCCGGATATATGCGATATACTTCTCCTTGCCGTGGGAAAATCGTTCAAGAATCGTTGGGGAATCATGAATGGCACGAACGAGTTTGATTTCCGGTACATGAAATTGTTCTGAAGCTTCCAAAAGTATTTCTGGTTCATCCGGAATTTGCGTCCCAGGAAGCGTTGACCGCTCTGAAAACTTTCAACCTCAAACCCCTCTGCCGTCAGCGTGCGTGAAAGTTCCCTGCAAACCGTCAACTCGTCATCAATAATCGCAAGCCTCATTCTCATTTTATACCTCAATCGTCCCTGCCAACCTTGTTAAAAGACAGCCGGTGATAGGGAGACGGTCCGTATTTTCGGATGGCTTCGATATGTTTTTGGGATAGATACCCTTTGTTCGTCTTCCATCCGTACATGGGATATTCCTCATTCAGGTCGCTCATCATCCGGTCTCTCGTCACTTTGGCGATGATCGCACCCGCTGCAATGGACAGACATCGGTTGTCCCCTTTGATGATCGATTCATAAGGAATGCTCAGGTTGTCAAATTTCATATTACCGTCAATCAGTGCATAATCCGCCTGGGGTATCTCGGCAAGCGCCCTGGCCATGGCCAGTTTTGTGGCTTCAAGGATATTTATCCGATCAATGGTGTTATTATCCACAATGCCTATGCCGTAAGTGATGGATGTGACCAGTACCAGATACATTTTTTCCCGCTGGCTTTTGGTCATTTTTTTGGAATCATTCACCCGGCCATAGAGGCTTTTTACAACACCCCTTGGCAGATAAGCGGCAGCCGCCACAACAGGGCCTGCCCCAGGCCCTCTGCCCGCCTCGTCAATACCTACCACACAGGAAAATCCATCCCGATCCGTCAATGCTTCTTCATGGTGATATGTGGGGAAATTCTCGTGTTTCATTTTTTTCTCTTCAAGTGATGTATTCATCATTGGCCTTTGTCTGGTTTTATCTACTCCTTTCCTGATCCACGGCCGAAGATGAGCCAGATAATACGGCCCAAAGCCCTTAAAGGCTGGGTTGGCCGGATGATATGATGCAGATTGGCCATCGGTTGCGTCCGGACTTCAAACCGGAAATGCCACCACAGAACAGACAAACAGAGGGCGAAACCTGCAGAGAGCAAAAAACAGGACAAAAATCCTGCCAGGTGAAATATATCTATCAACCACCCGGCAATTATTGGTGGCACCCCATTTGCTACCGATATGGCCATGATCCATAAGGATGTATATCCCACGCGATTCTCATGAGGAACCAGAGTCATCATGCCACGACAGGAAATGATCGAAAAACCGGCGTTTATCGAGCCCCCCAATGCCACAGTTGTCAGTGCAAGTGCAAATGTCCAGGGTTTTCCCGGGCTGACACATATCCATAATACGGCAACAAGGATCTGGGTGGCCATGAGTATGGCCATAATTTTTTCACTGCCGAATTTTTCTGCCTGACGGACCCAGAAACGGACGGTAATCGCGATCAACACGGCAGCAACAGCAAAAAAATACATGATTATGGTATCTGTGTATCCAAGGATATCACGGAGATACAATATGGACGCAATACTGATCCACATGAATGATGCCATACTGAATATGATGAAAAATATAAATCGGATGTACTGGGTATCTTTCAACGCACGAAAAATAACTGAAAAGCTTTCCTTAACGGTTGCAGATTTTTCAGATGTACTCATTCCTCCCGGAATCCGGCGCATATACAGTATACTGATAAGCCCCGCTGATATGCCAATGGCATACACCCAGTAAAATCTGTACAGCTGCTCTGTCAGGCCGAGAATTTTGCCGATTCCCAGTGTCAGCACAACACTGATCGATTGCACGATAATGGTTTCAATGGCAAAATAGGTGCCCAATATGGGTTGCGGCACAATCTCATGCAGCCAGGGATACCATGAACCGACGCCAAAAGCTCTTGCCAGGGAGAAGCCGCCTGTTGAAAAAAGAAGAATATACCATGCCGCTTCACGGCCCCATATTTTAAGGGCAAATGGGATAGTGAATACAAAAACCGCAAAAAAATTTCGGGTTAACCAGGTGATCGTCATCAGTTTTCGAGGGCCCAATACCTGAACTGCGGGAATGCTGAATATCACAAACAGCATGGATAGCGGCATGAAAGAAAGCAGTGTGCCTATCCAGGATGGTGGCATATCCAGCGACCGGCCGAAAAGGACCAATGCCTGACCAACGATGCATTGCCAGGAGAAAACGTTAATACCGGTAAACAAGAGAAATCTTCTGGGGGCTGGCGGAATCTCCCTGATATTTCTGAATATTGTCGGGTAATTCATACTTGATATCTCTCTGCGGTATTGGATCTGCGTCCATTGCCATTCATTGGAATCTCTTTTTCTGCCTGGGAGTGGTTTGAATATGTTGCCCAATCCGGAGAATATTTTTCAGCCTGATTGCCCCAGGTCGCCCACCCTTTTCGTGTTCCTCTGGAAAAAAGTTCCAGATAGGGCCCCCAACTGCAGGATTCAATAATATCATATTGTTCATCAGGTTTCCGGCTATGTTCTCTTTTCCGGGAGGAGATGAGGTTTTCCTGACTTCTGCCAGGTTGCAATGTCCTGACATTTTCTCCGCGGACACCAAACAAAATCATTTCTGTAACATTTCTAAAGTAGAATCCAACACCCCGTCGGTCAGGCCCGCCGTCTTTTCTGATTTTATACCAGATCAAATTCGTCTTATATGTAAAACCCCAGTTTTCGAGTACCGTCATCCCTTCAGTCAACAAGGCATTTGGAACCCACAAATAGAGGTGGGCCCTTTCCTCAACAATGGCATCTACCGGCAGAGACCTTATTTCTTTCAGTGTCAGCGTCGGGTAACGAGACAATCGTTTATGTTCAGGGGCCATTTTCCCCGTACGATTCTTAAACTGCCAGGGTGGATCCGCAAGAACGGTTGCAAACCGTCTTTTGCCAATAAATTTTAATAAATCTTCCGAAGCGTTCATATGTTGCCGATCGTTTGTACAGGATCTCTCATTTTGTTTTTTCCTTGTTACCGGAAAAAATCCCCTACCTCTCGGCGCCTCGTAAAAACGCAACCACCATACCGATGCCTGCCATTACGGCGCCTGCGGCCATGGCCAGGGAAAAGGCCCGCATAAAGGCGAATTCAAGTTCCGGCCTGTAGGTATTTAAAGTTTCGCCATGGGTCAGGAGATCAAACATGTAATTGAATATCGCGCCGGCCATGGATACGCCGACAACCATTCCCAGATTTCTTGCAGCGGCGACGATTCCACCTGCGATACCGCGCCTGTTTCCAGGAACAGCGCCCATGGCGGCAGATGTGTTGGGTGATGAGAAAATGGCCGTGCCCATGCCTGCGATGGCCATCCGCCAGCCCACATCTATGAGTGTTGCGTCGGGCGGCAGTTGGGACAAAAGAAAAAGGGCCGTCATCATAAGACCCATGCCTGCAGTGCAAAGAAAGCGTGTGCCAATTTTATCTGACAGAGATCCGGAAACCGGTGCAATGAGAAACAGGAAAATAAAGGGAATGACCATCATATTTCCCGCCTGAAAGGATGGCAATTTTAATTGAACCATCAGGTAAAACGGCATTAGAAAAATCATGGTAAAAAGAGCGCCAAACAAGGTGATGGCCGCCATAACCGGAAATCCGAACAGCCGGATTTTAAAAAGGTTCATGTTCAACACAGGAAAGCTGAACCTGGCCTCAATGGCAACAAGACATCCGGCAGCAATCATAACAACAAGTGTGATGGAAATGAAAGGGAAAGAGACGATTCCCCAGTTATAACCGTTTGATATCACCAGGATAAATCCACTAATACTGATCACAAGGCAGATTGATCCCACCCAGTCAAATGGTTCCTTGCTTCTAACGTCTGACTGGCTGCCTTTCAGATAAACCAGAATCAGAATGGCGGCAGTTATTCCAATAGGCAAATTAATATAAAAAATGGATCGCCAGGAAAAATGATGAAGCAGAAATCCGCCAATGGCCGGGCCCAAAGTCAGTCCGGATGCAACAACAGCACCGATCATACCCAGATATTTACCCCGTTCGGGTCCGGGAAAGGTATCCACGATCAATGCCGGTGTACACGACATGATCATGGCTGCGCCCAATCCCTGAAATGCCCGTGCAACAATTAAAAATCCGGCGCTGGCACTGATTGCACAGAAAAGGGAGCCTGCTGAAAAAATAACAAGGCCACTTCCGTAGATCAGCCGCCGCCCATTGATATCGCTTAATCTGCCGAAACTTAACAGGAGAGACGATACGGTCAGAAGATAAATGATCATCACCCACTTCACCGTTGAAAGCGAGGTATTAAAATCCTTCATGATGGTGGGGAGAGCAATGTTTACAATACTGCCATCAAGGGTAGACATAAAAATACCGATGGCCACAAAGAAAAATATGATGTGTTTATTGGGTTCTCTGTTTTTCTCAAGCATGCTTGCCCATATGGAATCAAAAATAGATAACTGTTTTTTCCCTGAGTCGATTTACAAGCGTTTTTGCCTGACAACCGGCCCTTTCAAATTTTAAAAAACAGATACTATATTCTTTTGACCCCTATTGGCAATAAATTCTTTTTAAACGGCAAGGATCATCACCCATGGAAATTAAGGGGTTACCCCGGATTCAGATCATGCTTGACTTTGTTGTCTTCAACATTCTGAAACAGACTGTTGATGTTTCCTATGGTTTCTTTATATGTCTCAATAATATCCTTTCTGAAATCAATATGGATTTTATTTATTTTTCGATTGATTTCTTTCAGTATTTTTTGACGTTGATCCCACAGATCGAAAACAGCCTGAAGGCTTTCTTTAGAATGGCAGATAACGGCACCTGAATATTTGCTGAGGCGCTCTCTTAAATATACGTAGGCTGCGTCAAGATCTGATGCCACCCGTTCAACTTTGATCATTTCCTGGGTGATCATGTGAAAATGATTGCCAATAATGGCATAACGGATCACCTCACCAAAAATATCCGGGTGCCGGAAAAGATTCCGGAACACAAATTTCAGGTAACTGAATCCATATGGGGTAAACGGCTGCCGGGTGAGGGATTTTAAAAGCATCACGATTTCCCTGACTGTAATTTTCCGCTGAAAATGAGCCGTGTCTCCAAGCCTGTCCATCATCTTTTCACATCGCCTGAAATAATTCTTCAACCGTTTGTCATAAAGGGATGCCAGCACATGTTTGTACCCTTCCCGCAATTTCTCCTCGCCCATTCTTGTACGGAAGTTGGTTGACAGGTGATGGGTATTGTTCCCATCGGAGCTAAAGAGGATACGCCCCTCTTTTTCAAGTCTTTTATACAAAGCTGTACCGGGAAGGGCGGCCAACAGGCCGACCATAGCCTGTGGAATTGCATTTTCCTGAATAAATGCGATCTGGCGGTCAAAAATATCTTCGGTGTCGCTGTCAAATCCCAGGATAAATCCGGCCATGACCTCAATCCCCTTGCTCTGAATCTTTTTTACTGCCCCGCCAAGATCGCTTTTCAGATTCTGTCTCTTTCCTGTTTCCTCAAGACACGCTTTTTCAGGTGTTTCAATGCCAAGAAATACCTGGTTGAATCCCGCCCGTTTCATTCCGTTTAAGAGGATATCATCATCAGCCATGTTGACACTTGCCTCTGTAAAAAAGCTGAACGGATAGTGATGCATCTTCTGCCAGGATATCATTTCCGGCAGCAATTCCGTCTTTACCCGTTTTTTGTTCCCGATGAAATTATCATCCACGATAAATATGGCCCCCCGCCAGCCCAATTCATAAATCGCATCAATTTCGGCAATCATACCTTCTTTCTCCTTTAATCGCGGCCGGTTGCCATAGACCGTCCAGATATCGCAAAATTCGCAATTAAAGGGGCACCCTCTTGAATACTGAACCGACATGGCGCCATATGCATCCATTTTCAACAAATCAAACCGGGGAACAATTGCATGGGAGATATCCGGCAACCCTTTTCCCCTGTAAATGTTTTTCAGGTTTCCGGATTCAATATCATGTGCGATCTCTTCACAAAGACCTTCCACTTCACCAAGTACAACATGATCCACACCGTCAATGCCAAGATGGCTTGATGTGGGGTACGGTCCACCTGCCAGCATAGGCGTATCAAGCCTTTTACAGGTTTCGATCACGTTTGCCAGCGAAGGTTTCTGGACAATCATGGCAGAGACAAATACCATATCCGCCCATTTGACTGCCTCATCTTCCAGGGGTTCAATATTCATATCTAACAGGCGAAATTTGAAATTCTCCGGGAAATAAGATGCGACCGTCACCAGGCCCAGAGGGGGCATGGAACTCTTTTTATTAATAAAATCAAGTGCAAAATTGTAACTCCAGTATGTATTTTTAGGGATTTCCGGATAGACAAGCAAAATATGAACGGGTCGTTTCATGGGAAGGTCCTCCTTCATAAGGAAAGTTTATACTGAAACTCTATCTCGCGAAAAATTGAAAGCGAAATGCTTTTTAAACGTTTGACAAAAGTTTTACACTGCCCGATAAATCAGACAAAAAGAACGCAAAATCAGGATTTACTTATGGCCACCCTGCAAGAAAATGACACGAAAAACAAAGAAAAACATCCGCCATCCATTTCCCCGACCATCTGGGCGCTCGGTTTTGTAAGCATGTTTATGGATATATCATCGGAAATGATCCACAGCCTTCTGCCTGTTTTTCTCATATCCGTTCTTCATACAAGCACCCTGACCGTTGGCCTGATTGAAGGGGTTGCAGAAGCTGTTGCCCTTATTGTCAAAGCCTTTTCCGGCATTTTGAGCGACTGGATTCGTAAACGGAAAATGATGATATTCATTGGGTATGCACTTGGCACATTCACAAAACCCTTGTTTGCCATTGCAGCAGGACCAGGCATGGTTTTTTTTGCACGCTTCCTGGATCGCACGGGAAAAGGCATTCGGGGGGCTCCCCGGGATGCACTGGTCGCAGATATCACCCATAACAGCATTCGGGGGGCAGCATTCGGCCTCAGGCAGTCTCTTGACACGGTTGGCGCTTTTGCAGGGCCTATGCTGGCCATGCTGGTCATGATATTGACTGCAGGTGATTTCCGGCAGGTATTTTGGATCGCAGTAATCCCCGGTGTTCTGGCGCTTCTCATCATTATTTTTGCTGTAAAAGAACCCAAAGAGATATCTCAAATCCATTCTCCAACGCCCTTCTCTATTCGGGATATTTTTAGCCTGAACCGTTCTTACTGGGTGGTCGTAATATTCGGTTCCGTCTTTACGCTCGCCCGATTCAGTGAAGCATTCCTGCTGCTTCGGGGGAAAAGTGTGGGTGTAACGCCACAGATTATTCCCCTGATCCTGGTGATCATGAATGTCTGTTATGCATTAACTGCCTTTCCGGCAGGAAGACTCTCTGACCGGATCGGACGGCCAGGTTTGATGACCGGTGGACTTATCATACTCATCATTTCCGATATGATTCTTTGCCACGCAAAAAGCTTCCCGGGAATTCTCTCTGGTGCGGCGCTATGGGGGATGCACATGGGAATGACCCAGGGGCTTCTATCCGCCATGGTCGCAGATGCATCTGGGCCGGCCTATCGGGGCACGGCGTTTGGCCTTTTCAGCATGGCCTGCGGTGTTGCCATGCTGATATCCTGCCTGATTGCGGGATGGCTTTGGGATCGATTCGGCGCACCAGCAACTTTTCTGGGGGGTGCTGTTTTCTCAACAGGCGCCCTTGCCATTTACATCTTACTCAATAAATACGCAGGCAAATCAAATTAGAAATACTGCGAGCCAAAGAGAAATAGACTTTCCGGTCTATTTGATTTCCAGGCACTCTGTAACAGAAGTCCTGCAAACCGGGGCCTCATTGTTTGCGGCTTTCTTTTTCCATTCGGCAAAGGCAGTATCAAAACTTTCCGGGTAGACAGCACCGGTCTTAAGCGGTCGTATGACGCTTCTCCTTAAGGCTTCCGCTGAAACCGCCATATGATTGCAGATATGTTTGATGGACCACACCGGCTGTCCCTTTTCTCTGCCGATAACCTCGATATGAAACACACCGGTTTTTTTTGCTTCTTCCAGATTGTGAATGATGATCCACCTGTCCTGATCTGGAAGTCCTGCAATCGCCCAAATACCGGTTGGATATTCAAAAATATCTATTTGTTCTTCCGTATGGCAAACAGGAACTGCCATCAACCAGATGATGATTGTGAAAAAGACCAGATGTGTTTTCATATGCATTTCGCGATCACCATAATTCCCTTGTCAGACTCGCAATCATCTGTTTCTGCCTGCCACTTAACGGGGAAAAGGGTGAGTTGCCAAACGTCGTGTCGCGATTCTCAACGACCAGCACCATTGCATCCCTATCCAGGGTGTGTGCATGCCAGGTTGACTTTTTGACGTTATAAATCTTAAGCGGCTGCATATTTTTCGCAAAGATATTCGTGACGTTCTCGTCATCGCCGTCACCGACAAACAATATGCAATGGCCACGCAGCAGAACAAAAACCTCGTCGGTTTCATTATGACGCTGCATGGCTGTGATATTTTCAGGCAATAAATCGTCGTTGAAATTCAACACAGCAACCCGCCATGTGCAATAGTCTATCACCGGGCTGTAACCTTCTTTATTGGTCTCGCGAACTTCGAGCAATGTTTCAGGGATACCCATATTATATTTCTCCAGAAAGGGAAAATGGTCATTTTCAGGCATTGCCTGCCGGTTTCAAAGACTATAGAAAAAGATATATGCAATGTCAAAAAGATTTCATATTTTTGATTGAAGCGGCTGCCTCTCTTGAAATCCGGTTGAAAATAATTTAACAGTCATCTGATCGTAAAATTTGTTTCCAGGCACGCACTGTCATTTATTGCTATTGAAAGGAGAAAATAATGCAACACTGGCTATGTTTATTTGCGGCGATTCTGTTTGAAGTATCCGGAACGACAGCCATGAAATTCTCGGAAGGATTTACAAAGCTCATGCCCTCAATCCTCATTTTTATTTTTTACGGTGTCGCATTCTTTTGTCTGACAATCGCCATTAAAAAAATCGATATGAGCATCGCCTATGCAATCTGGTCTGGCGTCGGGACAGCACTGATTGCAGGTATCGGAATTTTTTATTTTCATGAACCTGCAACATTATTCAAATTGTTCTTTCTCGGGTTAATTATTACAGGCGTTGTCGGATTGAATTACAGCGGACTCAGCCACTGACAGACAGATCGACATTTATGCCTTTAATTTCACTTGACGTTCCCAAAGTTGTTTTGACAAACCCCTTGCTGTTGGCTATAGTTTTGTCAACTTTTCTTGTTCAATATGAAAACGGCAAACAAAACAGAATGCGCTACCGCTGAATTTTTTCGTAAATGCATCATAAAAATTGTGAGACAGTAACAAACGTTGGCCGTACGGCATTTTATTTGAACAGGTAGATCAGGATTCCCGATGAACAAGATTCTTGAAAAACTACCGTCATTTGTTGAAAAAATCAGGACGATGCGGGAGATTATTATTTCCAATATCCTGCTAATCGGGCAAATTCCGTCACCCACATTCAATGAAGGTCCGCGTGCCCAGTTTTTCCTCGAACGCATGCGGGATTCCCAGGTGGATGAGTGCACCAGTGACGGTTATGGCAACCCCATCGCCATTATAAGAGGCACATCAAAAACCAGGCCCCCTATCTTTGTCACCGCTCATCTTGATACCTTATTTGATAAAGATATTGTTTATAATTATACAGTTAAAGAAAATACCATTGCAGGTCCCGGCCTCCTGGACAACTCACTTGGTGTCGCCGTCCTTGCCTCCTTACCTGAAATTTTCAGAATCCTCGATTTAAAATTTGAGTCAGACATTGTAATGGCCGGCCTTATTCATATGTTGGGCAAGGGAAACCTCCAGGGGATTCGTTATCTTTTGGACACCTGGTCCACACCTGTAAGAGCAGGGGTTTGTATCGAAGGATTCAAGCTGGGACGACTGAACTATTTTTCAGACGGCATGAGGCGATGCGAAATTACCTGTAACTGCATACCTGAAAAAGGCGTCATTCCCAAATACAGACCCAATGCGATTTTGATCATCAACGAGGTGATCAATCAGATCCTTCAGATTCAACTGCCCCAGCATCCCCGGTCCATTATCGCCATCGGCCAGATCGAAGGGGGATTTGAGCATGGCACCATTCCCTATGAAGCCCGGCTTGGTTTTGAAATCAGAAGCGATTCGCCAAAGATTCTCAAATCAGTCTATGCCCAGGTTGTGGATATTGTGGAAGGGATCAGCCATGAAAACGCCGTGAGTCTGAAATTGAAAACAATCAGCCATTTGAGCGCCGCCAGATTGAAATACAATCATCCGCTTGTTAAAAATACCTCTGCCGTCATGAAAAGACTGAATTTGAACCCGGTGAGCGATCCCAGCGAATCATCTCTTTCCATTTTTATTGCCAATAAGATTCCTGCCGTAACCCTTGGTGTCACTTATGGAGAGAATCGATCCCTTGAAAATGCGTCCATGCAGATCAATCCAATGTATAAGGGCATCGCGCAGATTGTGGGTGTCATTATGGCTATCGACAGTGGGGTGTGCGATGAAGAGTAGCTGGATGAATAAAAATACATTTCATCACTCGGATTTCTGCAATTTAAACACGCTTGTCGATGCAAAAGAAAACAAAGGCTTAAAAATATCCCTTTGCCTGCCCACATTGAATGAAGAAGAAACCATTGCCAAGCAAATCCTGATCATGCGCTCTGAATTGATGAAACGGTATCCGCTTCTAGATGAAATCGTTGTGATTGATTCCGGGTCAGAAGACAGAACTGTCGATGTGGCAAAGGCCTTTGACGCCGATGTTTATGAAGCCAAGGATATCCTGCCGGAATTGGGTCCCCAGAAAGGGAAAGGAGAAAACCTCTGGAAAGCCCTTTATGTGACAAAAGGAGATATTATTGTCTATCTGGATGCAGACATTAAAAACATTCATCACCGGTTTGCCTATGCGCTCGTGGCCCCGCTTCTCCTGAATGACAAGCTCAGATATGCCAAAGCATTTTATGATCGCCCCATTGCCATCGAAAAAAACCAGGTCCGGCCCACTGGTGGTGGCCGTGTCACAGAGCTTGTCATCCGACCTCTTTTCTCCCTTTTTTTCCCGGAGCTGACCCAGATTCTTCAGCCCCTTTCCGGAGAATACGCCGGATACAGGTCTGTTTTTGATAAACTCTCGTTTCCCATCGGCTACGGTATTGAAACAAGCATGCTTTTGGACATATGTGAGAGATGGGGGCTGGATGTCATTGCCCAGGTCGATCTTGACAAACGGATTCACAGAAACCAGAGTACAAAAAATTTGGGAAAGATGGCCTTTGTTATCCTGAAAACATTTTACAACCGAATTGAAAAACTGGGGATGATTGACCTTAAAACGAGGCTTTTCAATGAAATGATCCAGTACAATACTGTCGAAAATGAATATCAGCAGGAAATGTTCAGCCTTTCCTGCGTTGAACGGCCACCAATGATCGAGATACCGGAATACAGGAAAAAATTTAACATCACCGGCGATAAATGGTGTTGAAAAAAAAGGCCATATCTGAGCAAGGAGACACACCATGAAACAGTTAAAAATGCTTTTAACCGGTATATATGGTGAAAATCAGGGGCAAAAAGCGTTTACAAAAATTCAGTCTCTGATAAAAAGCTTTCCATCTGAAAAAATAAAAAAAGATATGTTTTTCTCGGAAAAGGATACGGTGCTGATTACCTATGGGGATTCTCTTTTGCATTCAGGAGAAAAGCCCTTAAAAACGCTTCACCGGTTTCTTGACAAATATCTCAACGGCGTGTTTTCAACGATTCACATCCTTCCCTTTTATCCCTTCTCCTCTGATGACGGTTTTTCGGTTATTGATTTTTACTCCGTAAACCCTGATCTTGGATCATGGGAGGATATTGATGCCATTTCAAAAGACTTCAAGCTGATGTTTGATTATGTTTTAAATCATATTTCATCAAAAAGCGGCTGGTTTCAAAACTATCTCCATGAAGAAAAATATTTTGACCGCCTGGCAATAGAAGCGGAGCCATCTGCTGACCTCTCAATGGTTACCCGGCCGAGAACGCTGCCACTCCTTACGGCATATCAAAAAAACAATGGAAAAACCGTTCATGTGTGGACAACCTTCAGTGCAGACCAGATCGACCTGAACTTTAGAAGTATAGATATGATGGAAAAAATGATAGAGGTGATGCTCTTCTATGTCCGGAAAGGGGTTGCCATTTTAAGACTTGACGCCATCGCATATCTTTTCAAAAAACCCGGGACAAGCTGCATTCATCTGAATGAAACCCATGATATGGTGAAAGTGTTCCGGAAAGTACTGGACTACACATCTCCAGGGACCATCATCCTCACTGAAACGAATGTTCCTAACGATGAAAACATCCGTTATTTCGGAAACGGAAGAAATGAAGCTCAAATGGTCTATAATTTTACGCTGCCGCCACTTCTTTTGTATTCGTTCCTCAAGGAAGATGCGACCCTTCTTTCCAGATGGGCTGAAAGTCTTCATCTGCCGTCGGAAACCAATTCATTCCTTAATTTTACAGCCTCCCACGACGGTATTGGCATAAGGCCTCTTGAAGGAATTCTTGAAAGTGATGAAATCCTGAATCTTGCTGACATGATGAAAAAAAATGGTGGCAGCGTGTCTTACAAAAAAAATCCGGATGGAACCAATAATCCTTATGAGCTCAACATTACTTATTTGGATGCCTGTCAAACATATGGGCAGAAAAAGGATGACTTTCATGCAAGACGGTTTTTAGCTGCTCAAGCCATTTCGTATGTTCTTCCGGGAGTGCCGGCCACCTATATTAACAGCCTGCTGGGATCGGGAAACTGGGAGGACGGTGTTAAAAAAACAGGTCAAAACAGAGCGATCAACCGGGAGAAATTATCCATGGAATCGGTCATGTCCGATCTTGACAGCCCGGATTCATTCCGATCAAAAATATTTCACCCCTATCTTAACATGATAAAAAAAAGAACAAATCAGAGAGCTTTTCACCCAAAGGCCTCTTTTGAAATACTTTCCATGGACGCCAGGGTATTTGCCATCAGACGATCTTCAGATGAGCAAACCATTTTTGCACTTACGAATATGTCTTCTCAGGTGGTGTCAATAACACTTCCTGGAAAAAGCACATCCCGAATGAAAGATATTTTGTCCGGTGAGGTATTTAATGCGGACGATATCAATCTCGCCCCTTACCGGTCTGTATGGCTTGCTGAGAAATAACCTTTCAGAAAAACCGTTTGATTTCTCTAAGATAATGCTCGCTGTGGGATAAATAAAAAGATAGTGCCCTGGCAAAATCCGGTCCAAGCACGCCATCAATGAACATCTGACTGATTTCCTTCTGCCTTTGAAGGGTGAACTGGGAAGATAAAAAAATATGGCGTTCTTCTTCCGTAATATCTTGCAGGAGGCGCCTTAAAGCACTTCTGGCTCGAGGCTGATACATCCAGAAATAAAGAAAATCCAGTGCATGAATACAGATGATTTTCTCAAGATCCTGAACTTCCAAATTTGTCTTTTTTTGAATTTTCTGAGGCTGTTCAAAAAGTTCAAGCTTTCGTTTCTCAGGAAACAGCAGCTCAAGTTGCGAATAAACATCTATTAAATCGGATAATTTTTTCCGGTAATCCCGAAACCGGGTATAAATATTTTTATACCGGTCAGCTGTGCCCTCAATCACCCCAGCCATGATATCCGATGCTGTCTTCGAGATAATGGCCGCCCATTTCTGAAGAACGAGATTCACATCAGGCACGGCCGCCATAGTTAAAAATCCACCAATAGTTGAACTCAATAAAACGGCAATGGGAATGGATAAAATGCTTCTGAAAAAATTACCAAAAATGGCGCCTTTGGGTAATCCCCGGAACGCATTGTGGCCGGACAGATAAATACCGTTTACCAGGGCCATAATCGCATAAAGCAGAATGGGATGTGTGGTTGTGGTAATGCCTAACGTTTTCTCAAGTAACGTCATTTTTACAAAGAATTCCAGCAGGGGTACGGAAAACCCGGTATAAAGAAGTGAATCCGCGATCCTGTCCCAGCTGACATAGGCATTCCACCTTAGTAGCGGGGATCGCCTGAATCCCCCCCCACCCAATATGGATTGAAGAATATTCCGGAAACCTGTGATGCCAAACCAAATAAATGCACCAAAATAGGAAAGCAACCACCAGTCCTTGGTCAGGGCAAACGTTAAAAAAGCGGGGACAAAACCGGCTATCACCTTGACCACATTTCTCAAATGGGAATCAAAATAGGCCCATGGCACTTTTTTATACTTTTGGGGCCTCTGTCTATGGTGCAGGTGCAAATCATTGGAAACGCGTTTTTTGATCCCTCCCAAAGCAATAACGTTTCCGGCTTCTGTCATACGTGCCACATCTTCTTTAAGGGCCCAGTCCACCTTCAGGGTGTGGCCGATTAAGGGATTCCCTAGCGATTCAGCCAGCCGTTGAAATGCCTGAAAAGATTTTGCAATGTTTTCCCTTGGCAGCAGAGTGAACCGTTTACAAACCGAAATGTAGATAGGAAGTTTTTGAAAACTGAAGCCTGCCTGCTTTTTGACCTGGTTGACCGCCCGTCTGCCCAGCGTATCAACAACCGCTAACCCCATGCCATGGGATCCCTGAGTCCGTCCGGTGGAATCACTACCGATTCTTGCCTTTAGGAATTTTCCCTTATACATGATCTGTAAAGAAACAATATCATGAAGGATCGTATGCAGTTTTTCAATTTTTTCCACCCTGTCTGGGGGATTCTTCTCTTCGACCTTCTGAATAATATCGAGAATCAAACGCTTCAAAGCAATAGGATTCTGCTCGTTAATGGCTTCCTGCAGTTTGCTTATGGCGGGTATATGGGCTGTCTTTCCGGCAGTCCAGTCTTTGAGATTAAATAGTTCGAGCCTTGATATCATGCCATTGCAATCATAAATCAATTCCAGTACGTCGTCCACTTCCACATTCGAAAGGTTAAGGGTGATCCTGTGACCGGACTGAAGTTTTGAAAGCCGTGTGAGCAGATCTGCGGCTGAAAGATTCAAAAGATAAGGCACATCAGGTTCATCTTTGGGTATTGCCGGATCAGCCACACCAGGATTACTATCCCGGGAAAAATAATCTGCGGCAATCTTCTCAATCTCCAGAAGATTCATCTCCTGAAACCATTTCTCGATTCTATCCTTTTCTTCTGCATCAGAGGTTTCATAAGCCGATTGAAATGATTCTGCCTGCCGGGTGAGCACGGTCATGATTTTTTTATGAAGAAATGTTTCAAGGTGCAGTATGGATTTCTGACCAATACCCACAAAACGGATGAATTCGCCTTCATCAAGAGGTTCCAGATCAATACCGTAGGTTGTTCTCAAATGATCCAGATGATTTTTATTAAACACCCTGAAGAGCGCCATCACATGTTTCTGTTGATAAACAGACACCTGACGCCCCTGTGCCATCAGTTCGGTCACAGCAGGTTCCTCCAGAAAACAGAGAAACGCCTGTGCGTCGGCAAACCCTCTCGGCACCCAGATCAGGTTGATATATTTTTTCCTGTATCTGACATAATATTCAATCCCGATCCTGATATCGATATCCATGATGCCGGCAGCTTCAAGAAGCTCTGCCGCAAAGCGCGGTTCAATGAAATTATAATGGACAATCCGCAAACGCCGGATACCCTTTATCCAGGCATCCATAATCAGATGGGTGGATGATTTTCTTCCTTTTGTGTTGGCGTCATGCACATGGTCATCAAAAGAGATCTGATTCCATTCTTCCGGCATTTCAAGCAAATGGTATCTTTGAAGCTGTTTTCTGATAATCCGTGGCTTTCCTGCGGCGGTAATTCGAAAATCATGAGCCAGTTTTAACTGACGACGCAGGATTCCCCTGGCACGGACCACTTCTTTCATAATCTGCATCAGTACCCGAGCGGTATTTCTGGGGAGTGAGCCTTCTGCCGTTTCAAGCACTTCTTCACGAAGAAAACGAATGGCGCTCAGCCGGTCGTCCATGCCCCCTACCTCAAAAGAAGTAAGCAGGTGAGCCATGGCGTAGGCGATCCGCAAGCTTCTGGATTCAGCCATTTCCTTGATGCCATGGGGATGAAAAAAACTATAATACTGACGGCGGACATAATCCAGATCACGACCGCTTGCACACACATCATTCACGATGCGGATCAGTTCATAATCCCTCTTGTCAAACAGAAACCGGGATATCTGTTCTGAGTCTTTGTGTTCAAATTGATATAGAATTTCATCCATCATCATTATTATTTTTCATTTATCGGGTTGCTTTAAAAATTGGCCGGAAATGTCTGTTATAACCCATTCCCGTTTTATCCTTGATGCTTTTCAGTTTGCCCAATTAAGGACTATCATGCCCGATTTTTGTAATAATGTAAAATATTTTCGGGAAACCAGCCTATCTTGCGCTCTTATGAAACGAATATTCCCGGTTCTTTTTATTTTCAGCTTGACACCTTAATAAAGACCTATATAAGTGATCGGATAAACTATAAGGAAAGTGTTTATTTTTATATGGTTACAAATTTAATACCTCCTCGGCGCAAGCAATATATCGATGCCAATCTGGCTGAATACGGTGAGGAAAGCCTTGACCTTCCCTGGATCTCCAACGACCGTGCCATCCTGGCTGAAAGACAGCGCCGGGATTATATTCAAGCGCTTGGCAAGGCCATTTCTTTTCTCTGTAAACAAACAAAACCTGTATACGGAAAACTTTCACCAGGTTGCCAAATCTGTGGACAAGGCGACTGGTCCTGCCTGTTTATCAATGGCAAATGCAATTGCCGTTGCTTTTACTGCCCGACTGTACAAAATGACATCAGTGTGCCCACCACAAACAGGATACCTTTTACAAGGACAATAGATTATGCCGATTACATCGATCATTTTGATTTCAAGGGCGCCAGCATCAGTGGCGGTGAACCGCTGTTAACTTTTGACCGTTCATTAAATTATATCAAATCCGTTAGACAGAAAATGGGAGACAATATTCATCTGTGGCTATATACCAATGGTACACTCCTTTCAGATGATTACATTTCCAGATTAAGAGATGCCGGTCTCAATGAAATCAGGTTCGATATCAGTGCGGCCAATTATAACCTGGATAAAATCAAACTGGCTGCTGGAAAAATACCCCACATAACAGTTGAGATCCCGGCCATTCCCGAAGATCAGATTCGTTTAAAAGAGCTGATTCCAATGATGAATGATGTCGGGGTGAATTACCTGAACCTTCATCAACTTCGTCTGACCCCATTCAACCAGGCTCATCTGAAACAACGCCCCTACACCTTTCTCCATGGGGAGAAGGTGACGGTCCTGGAATCGGAACTGATGGTGTTGTCCCTTTTAAAAGACGCTGTTGAACAAAAATGGGCCATCAATATCAATTACTGCTCATTTATTTATAAAAATCGTTTTCAACGTGCTGCCACCCGAAAAAGAAATGCCCGGTTTATTCTAAAAGGTCATGAATCCGTGACGGAAAACGGATTTATCCGATCATTGTCTGTGACCGGCGATGCGGACCTGCTAATGAGAAATGTCCATCAGTTATTAAATAAGGGGGTGAGCACCGATCTTTTTTCCTTGAGCAGCAGGAAGGATCGCCTTTACTTTCACAAATCACTTTGGCCAGACATCGATTTTCATGATGTGGATGTGAAAATCAGCTATCTTGAAGCCATGCTCAGGCCAGCGGTATCCTATCAGCATGCATTTAAAGAAATCCGGTTAAATGCAGGCAAAAAAATTGTGGTTGAGAAGAAAACCCATGCATCAGATATTCATTTAAGCCCGAATGAAAGGGAAATATTTGAAAAACTGATCATCAACACCCCAATTATCCCAAAAGGACTAACCGATGCAATAGATGACAATATTCTGCTTTTTGAATTGATTTATCCGGGGCTTCAGGACTATTTCTAACAATGCAACGCCTGACATCTGTTTCTTGTTTTTTCAAAGACCCCATACGCTAAATTTATTTTAATTTTTTAATTTCCATTACCCATCTTCCGGACCGGCCGCCTTCCGGATCGGTGAGTTTGAATTCACCGACAGTCACATTTTTAACATCTTCCTGAATAATAATTGAAGAATGTTGTCCAAAAATCATTGTCTTTGCAAAAAGCTGATTTTTCACTTTTACTTGTGATACACCTGCCTTATCATTCTGCTTTTTGGATACCATTCTTATATATTCACCAATGGGTTCAATTCTTCTGATATGCGATTCGATGACCTTTCTTCCGGCAAAAATAGAGTCAAGCAGTCTGTCCTGCGTGCTAAAATACGCTTTGATCTGACGGCGTGATTTTGTAAGCTTCCTGTCGATCTCTTCAATATCCTTTTCTGCGATTTTGATTTTTTTGAGATTACCGGACACCTTGTTTTTCTCAATTTTTCCCTTTAATCTTTTCTTCTCAGCATTGAGAGAATCCTGATACATGGTTTCTTCCATAATCTTCTGGTGCTCACTCCTGAGTTCATCCAGATATTTTTCCACGTTTGACTGTTTTTGTTCCAGGTTTCCCTTTAATTCGCGCAGTATCGCCTTTTGAAACTGAATGATGGTATCGATATGATCATTCAATCCGACCCTTATTTTGCAAGGTGTCGAAACATCTGTTCCAATCTGGCTGACTTCTACCCCCATCTTGGCAGATAATGATGATGATATCACCTTACAGCGCTCGCTCCTGCACATGCCACTTAATCTGACATCAGAATCTATGATTTCCTTTACGATCAGAAAATCCCCAAAGGCTTCAACGGTTGTTCCGATGATATACATTGCCTGAACATATCCGTCTGCCTTGATTTTTGCATTCACAATGCCGCCTGAGACATCTACATTCCCCGTAACATCCACTTCACCGCCATTGATATTTTTTGCGGTGACATTCACACTCCTTACTTTGAATCCTTCACAAATTGTCCCCTGAATATCAACATTTCCTTTAAAGTCGATATTGCCGGTTTCAAAATTGACATCCCCCTTTATTGTCATTTCAGAATAAACAGCAATTTGACCACCTATTAGAATTTCCGGCCTTCCATCAATACCAGCAAAAATTGTCAACCCATCTTCACTCAGAACCGTACCACTTCCGCATTGAAATTTCACGGCTTCAATCTCCGGGACAGAAACGATGTTTCCATAAACGTCAAATCCGTTTTGTCCCTTGACAGATGGCGTAAACTTTGCCAGGATATCTCCCTTTTTAACAAAGGGAATATCCCCTCTGTCCCTGAAATCCATTACACCGTCGTCCGTGACAACGCCTGCTTTAAGGTAATCCGTTTCAAAATAATATTTAATTTCGGCTTGACTGCCTTCTTTTGCTGCTTCTCCGCTGGCTATTTTGAATTGTCGATCTTTGAACAGGGCTGCCTGTATACATGCTTCAATGAGATCATCACCTATAACGCCAAAAACAATGTCATTTTCTTCCACCAGATTTTTAATATCCATGACCAAATCACTGATGGATTTTCCGGTATCTCCTTTTATATCAGATGAAAGATGGATATAGGCGCTTTGTGAATCTTCGGAAACTTTTAAAACAATTCCAGGTTCATCATCATCAGATAATTCTTTATTAGTTTCCGTATCCTGAATATTCTCATCATGGGTATCAGGAGGTTCAGCATCGTTTTTGACAGAATGATATTTGGGGCCTGTATCCCGTGTTTGGGAAATACGGAATAAAATTCTTTGGCCCTTCTGAATCAATTCTTCAATACGTCTTCTTTCAATGCCATGAAGCCTTGAAAATACCAAATCATATTCATTTTCAGCAAGTTTTTCATCTTCTGCCAATATATCCATTAAAGGGATGTAATTATAATTTTTAAATTTAGAAGCCTGCCTGGCTGCTGCTTTTATCAGGTCATCTTTTGTCACAAAGCCATTTTCAATGGCGATTTTGCCCATTTCCTTATCAATCTTTTTCAATGTTTTTAAGACAAGCTTGTCCCTGATGTCATTTGAAATAATACCGGATTCGTAAAGGATATCTTCAAAAGGTTTATGTGTGCCATCATTCCCCTGCTCCTGTTGCAAAACGACAGCATTTTCAAGCTGGCTTTTGGTGATGAGATCTTTTTCTACTGCAACAACCCCTATAAAAGGATACTTGTCTGTTTTATCGTTCACCACTTCAAGCTTCTGTTTCTCTTTCTGGGATTTTCCCTGTTGGATATCAAGAAGCAACGATTCCCGCTGATCTTTGTCAAGCAGACCTTTTTTGACAAGAATATCACCGACAAGCGTCAATTTATCGTTCTTGAAATCCTCAGCCTGTTGTTCAAGGGCAGCCTCTCCTTCCGCCTTTGTGATAAAATTCATTTCCATTGCAAGGCCTACAAACATCCTGTTCAGTTTTCTGACAGAGGCCAACATCAATCTGTCTTTCTGCTCAACAGAAATAAAGCCCTTTTCAATAAAACGGTCCTCAATTGAGAGTGCCTGACCGGATGATTTAGCCGCTATCTGTTCTGAATAGATTTCATTGAGTTTCTGCTCACTGACAAGAAAATTTTTTATAGCAATTTTACAGAACTGATTCAGGAGACTGGCATGATTAAACTTGACCGTTCTGAAAGAATGGCTGCACTTCTCACATGTTGTTTTTTTCCCGATAGATGATATTGAAACATGACAGGGAAAATTACAGGATGGACAGATTGTTTCAACGATTTTGTTGTCTATAGTCATCTGGTACCTTTCCGGCTATAACTCTGATCCGATAGCGCATACACCTGCCCCCACACATCGATCCGTACCGTTCAGCGTATCAAAATGGACCTTTGGAAATGACGGCTTGCTGAAAAAAATGCCTGTGACGATGATCATAATGATAATGAATCCAGTTATTTTTGGTTTCACTGAAAATTTCCTCAGGATAGATAGTTTGACTGGCATTTTTTTCATAAGAAAAACCTGTCTGCTATTTGCTCAATTTTTCTCAACAGACTTATTCGATGAGATTTTATTAAAACTATCAAAAAAATCAACACATTTCATACTTTGGTTTTGTCTTGACGGCAGGTTCCTATTTCGTTAAAGTGCAGGAATTAATTGTCTAAACAGTCCATGTAGTAAACGATAATGTTTTTCTCCCTTTCAGGCATTAAGCATCACGTGCCATTTATCAATTGCTCCGGAGAATATTTCATGAAAAATTCAAGGTTGAAAATCTTGAGGTTAATAGCAATAGGCATATTGACCGTTGCCGTTTTAGTTTTCACTTTCCTTGATCAAGTGTCTGCCGCTGAAGATATCTATTTTATATGTAATAAAAATATACCTGTAAATACCCTGAGCAGAAATGATATTAAAAATATTTTTATAGGGAAGAAAACAACCTGGGATAATCAACAAAAAATTACGTTTGTCGTTCTGAAAACGGAAAACGTTTATAAAGAATTTTTGCTGGAGTATCTCAGAAAAAATAAGCAACAATACGAGCTTTACTGGAGGCAAATGATCTTTACGGGTGAAGGGTTTTTTCCAAAGTTCATCGACTCTGAAGATAAATTAATAAAATTTGTAGCAGAAACAGATGGCGCCATTGGATTTTTATCTCATGAAACAGATAACGATACTGTCAAAATAATTTCCATATCGAATTGAGTTACCCATGAAACAACACCGTCAAACACAGGGCAGGGAATGCAAAATGAGAAACAGGTATTATTATGGTCTTCTGGCAGTCTGGGTATGCATGTTGTTTGCCGGAACGATCTGTAAGGCCAATGACAACACCCTTCACATCCACGGATTTATTTCCCAGGGGTATATGAAATCCGACACGAACAACTATTTAACGGACTCGGAAGAGGGTTCCTTTCAATTTAATGAAATGGGATTAAATTTTCTCAAGCAGGCAACAGACAAACTGAATCTGGGAATGCAATTCTTTGCCCGGGATTTAGGACCTACAGATAACGATGCCATCATGGTTGACTGGGCCTATGCGGATTACCGCTTCAGGGACTATTTGGGATTTCGTGCAGGACGAATCAAAAACCCTATTGGACTGTATCACGAAACCAGAGATGTTGACATGCAACGCACATGCATTTTGCTTCCCGAGGCAGCATATACAGATAATTTTCGTGATGCTATCATGGCGACAAACGGCGTCTCTGTTTACGGAGATTTTCTTAGCGAGAATACCGGTAACTTGAGTTACAAACTCATCATCGGAACGAACAATATCAAAAATGATGGCGGTACAGTATTTGCCGCAGTTGGCTCCTACTGGGATGTGACAGATACGGAAATCGGGACAACAGGAGCCGGAAGCCTATGGTGGACCGATCCGACCAATCAGGTAAAACTCGGCGGAACATATGGCATCATTTCAGAAATGGATCTTGAGGCGGTGACAAATCAATTTGCCTATTCAGGTTTAGGGTTACCAGCAGGATTACACTCGGCGTTTAAGGTTGAAAATATTTTAAGCTGGATCGTATCTGCCGAAATCACAACCACCAGCTTTCTGTTCGCAGCAGAATATAGAAGGCTTGAAACGGAATTCAAAGGTATTATAAAACTCCCTTCTTCACAGCCAGACTATATTGAACAGGATGATACAAGGGGTGAAGGATATTACGCGCTTGTCTCCCATCGTTTTTCAGATATTTTTGAGGCGGGTTACTATTATTCGGTGATTTATCCCAATATGGATGACAAAGACGGTGATAATCAAAAGGAAAACGAAAAATTCAGGGCCTGGCGAAAAGATCAGGCCCTCTCATTCCGGTTTGACATGAATTCAAACTGGACCTTCAAACTGGAAGGCCATTACATTGATGGATGTGCGGCCATGTATAACCGGTTGAACCCTGACGGGTTTCACAGATACTGGTATCTTTTTGTTTCAAAACTGAGTTATAGCTTTTGATTTTTTTGGAGATCAAATGAACACAGATTTTCACGTGAGTAATATACCGTAATAGCTCGACATTCCAAGATTATCAAAACGGACATAAGCATTTGTAATTAAACATTTTTTTGTTTTGGTTCTCCAAAACCCACCCGCCT
>Ga0180007_10000905_pt1 | contig 43798 bp, 29 predicted proteins | sample MM_PC_MetaG_FD_121122 | JGI IMG/M metagenome (GOLD analysis project Ga0180007, IMG submission 121122) | Groundwater microbial communities from the Aspo Hard Rock Laboratory (HRL) deep subsurface site, Sweden - MM_PC_MetaG | ecosystem: Environmental > Aquatic > Deep subsurface > Groundwater... | reverse complement strand
CTGATTCAGTTTTTGCCTTTGCTTCCAACACTTTGACCAATATACGGTCACCTAACGGTTTTATCTTCATTCCAATACCTCCCTTGTTTTATCAGCACTCTCACACTAGGAGTGCTAATTAGTGTTATCTAAGAAAATAACACATTAAAAATTTTAATTCAAGCATTTTTTTTAAGAAAAATTAAATTAAATTCAAAAAAGAAGTTAGCCCGTTGGCGCGTTTACGAGTTTACGCGTTTTTAAGTTAATTTTTCCAGATATTTATTAATCCTCTATACCCACAAATCGTAAATTTGCCTATCATCTTGGAAAATTATAGTTACTCCCTTCATTTCTTTTCATCAGCTAAAAGAAACGAAGCAAAGAAAGAGCCGCCCCACTGAAATTTTAAGCGATGTCCTTCTTTTTGGGGTTCAGCAGGTAAGATGATTCCGGTGATTCACTCAGGCACGCAAAATAAACGTGCCTTCACGCCAACAAGACATCCTGTCTAAGTGGCGCTCCGCCGTCCTGGCTCCGTACAAATCCCCTCCATCAAAGAACCTCAGCTATAAAATTCCAAAGGGGAAGAAAAATACAAGAACACATAGTCATAATATCACAAGATTGATAGATAAAAGGCAATCCGCAAGTCAAAAATTCTCTTTGAGCGGCGCTTTCGAACGTAATTTTGACACGATGTCAAAATAGAGAGAACGCGCGGCTGGGCCTGTACGATGCAGGCTCAGGCTTAGCGAAAAGATGTGTTTTTGACTGTAAGCGCATCGTAGATAATTTATGTCAGCGTAAAATTTACCTGTCATCTTTGTAGCACTTCATAACATAGAGTTGATAGTTATGAGTTACGAATGGATAGTTACCAGTTATTAGTTTTAGCTTTTGCCATTAGCCATTTTGAATTTTTTGCTTTATTTATTTCAGTTTTCACTTTATAACTTTATGAACTTACTACTTTATCCATCGATAATAGCTATACGCTGCTTTTGAAGGCGCTTTCAATCCCCTTAAGAGTCAAAGTACTGTCATAAACATCTATATTTTTGCAAAGCTTTTTCATTAAATATAAATGGCCGCCGGTAGCAATAACTTTGATCGGCTGCTTAAATTTAAGTTTAAAATCCTGTTTAAATTTATCAATCAATCCATCAATCAAACAAGCATAGCCATTAAACACCCCGCTTAGAATTGAATTATCCGTATCTCTTCCTAACAAAGCTTTGGGCATTTTAGCTGATAATTTTGGTAAAAGTGCAGTATGATGATGCAAAGAAAAAAGCGAAAGATTAATTCCAGGGATAATTACTCCCCCTAAATATTCCGCTTTATCAGAAACAAGATCAATAGTTATTGCTGTGCCAAAATCAACCACCAAAGCCGGAAGAGAATAGTTTTCTTTAACCCCTAGCGCGTTTACCAATCTATCCAAGCCAACCTGCTCCGGAATTTTATATTTATTTTTAATTTTAATCCGCACCTCTTTGCCAATACAAAGAACTTTTGCTTTGGGAAAAATTTTGTTTAATTGTTTTTTTAAACCAGCTTGTGCTTTAGGCACCACTGAGCAAATCACAAAATTGTCGATTTTATCTGCTTTGGCTTTGATTTTTTTAAGATAAGCCGATAGCTCTTTTTTTAAAACCAATAAATCAGCGATTAATTCTGTCTTTATCCGTAATACCGCATAATTGTCTTTCTTTTTAGAAAAACCAAATACAGTACTGGTATTCCCAATATCAATATACACGTTCATTACTCAGTCCCCTGTGTTAACTAATAACACTTACATCTCCGCTTAAAATATGATGCGAAAACCCAAAATCATCGCGCACAATTAAGGCCCCGCTATCATCAATATCCATTGCCTGTCCTTGAATCAGCTTACCGCGCCATTCGACTTTTATCCTTTTGCCCAAAGTCAGCGATAAGTCCCGCCAATCATTAATAATATCAGAAAAACTACCTTTAACAAGCTTATTATAATAAGTTTCAATTTCCCAAAGCATTGCCTGCAAAAAAGTGACTCTGTTTACTTTTTGTTTTGTTTCAATAAACAAAGATGTTGCCATATCCGGCAGGCTGCTCTTAGGAGTATTAATATTTATGCCAATACCCATGATAATAAAGTTTATCATATCCATTTCCGCGCTCATTTCTGTTAAAATACCGCAGACTTTAGCATCAGCAATATATACATCATTGGGCCATTTTATCTCCGCCTTGATCTTAGTTGTTTTTCTAATTGTTTTAGCCACAGCAACTGAACTCATCAAAGTTATTTTACCGGCTTCGGCCGGAGATATTTTAGGTTTTAAAATTAAAGACATATATATCCCGGAGCCTGGCGGTGAGACCCAATGCCGCCCCATCCGCCCTTTACCTTTTGTCTGTTTTTCGGCAACAATCAAGGCTCCTTCAGCTTCTGACTGTTCCGCTAAATTATAGGCAATAATATTGGTTGAATCCGCGGAATTATACGCGTAAATTTTTTTCCCTAAAACTTTAGTTTCCAATCCATAGCTAATTTCATCCGGTAAAAGTTTATCCGGAACCCTATCCAGCGAATAACCAGTATGAGGGCTAGCTGATATTTCATAGCCACACGCTCTTAAATGGGTAATATGTTTCCAGATCGCGGTTCGCGAAACATTTAACTTACGCGAAAGCTCTTCACCGGAAATATAAGAATTTTTATTTTCTTTTAATAGTTTTATTATCTTTGCTTCGATCATTTGCCTTGGCCTTTAATTTCTCAATCTTATCTCTTAACATAATTGCTTTTTCAAATTGGAGATTTTTTACCGCAGTTTCCATCTGGCGTTCCAACATATCAATTTTGTCTAATCGTTCATAGGTCTTTATATTATCGCAAACTATTTCCCGAACAAATTCTTCCGCATTATCTTCATCTTCAATCCATTGATTAATTGCTTTAGTTATCGATTGCGGTTTAATCTTATTGATTTGATTATATTCTATCTGCTTATCTCTACGCCGTGAAGTCTCACTGATTGTTTTTTTAAGCGATTTGGTCATAATATTGGCATACATTATGACTTTACCATTTATATGCCTGGCGGCTCGACCGGCGACCTGGATCAAAGACGTTTCACTGCGCAAAAACCCTTCCTTATCCGCATCCATAACGCAAACCAAAGAAACCTCAGGCAAATCCAGTCCTTCTCTTAAAAGATTTACTCCGACCAGACAATCAAAATCTTTTTTCCTCAATTCATTTAATACTTTAACTCTTTCCATTGTATCTAACTCAGAATGAATATATTTCGTGGCAATCCCCGCCTGTTCCAGGTAAGCCGCCAGATCCTCAGCCATTTTTTTAGTCAGAGTTGTGACCAATACTCTTTCATGTTTTTTCGCGGTTGCTTTAACTTTTTCAATCAAATCATCAACTTGATGATCAGAAGAAATCACCTCTATTCGCGGATCAACCAAACCAGTAGGCCGAATAATCTGTTCTACGATTTTATTACTTTTTTCCAATTCATAAGCTGATGGGGTTGCCGAGGCAAAAATCACCTGATCAATCAAAGATTCAAATTCGGCAAACTGCAAAGGCCGATTATCTAAACATGAAGGCAGCCGAAAACCATAATCAACTAAAACCTGTTTTCTGGCTTTATCACCATTATACATTCCTCTAATTTGCGGAATGCTTACATGCGATTCATCAATAATTGTTAAAAAATTCTGGGGAAAGTAGTCAATCAGACAATACGGCCGACTTCCCTCTGGACGCTGACTCAAAAGCCGAGAATAATTTTCTACTCCGTGACAAAAACCAACTTCCCGCAGCATTTCCATATCATATTTTGTCCTAGATTCCAAACGTTGCGCTTCAACAAGTTTTCCCTCAAGATTTAATTGAACAAGTCTTTGTTTTAATTCCTGTTCAATGCTTAACAATGAGCTCTCCAGCTGAGCATCCTCAACTAGAAAATGTTTTGCCGGATAAATCGCGATATCATCAACAACTTTTAGTTTATTCATTGAAACCGGATCAATTATCGAAATTTTTTCAATTTGATCACCGAAAAATTCCACGCGCACAGCTGATTGCTCATAAGCGGGAAATATCTCCACAGTGTCTCCGCGCACTCGAAATAATCCTTGGGTAAAGGCAATATCATTACGCTCATATCTGATTTTAATTAAATTTTTAAGCAATTCATCGCGCTGGATGTCCTGACCAGCTTTTAAATGCACAAACATATTCTGATATTCATGAGGAGACCCTAAATTGTAAATACAGGAAACACTGGCAACCACAATCACATCATTTCTCGTCATCAGCGAAGTTGTCGCCGCAAGTCTCAAGCGATTAATCCGTTCATTAATTGCTGAATCTTTTTCGATATAAGTATCGGTTTGAGGGATATATGCTTCCGGCTGATAATAATCATAATAGCTGATAAAAAACTCAACTGCATTGTGCGGGAAAAATTGTTTAAATTCAGAATAGAGCTGCGCTGCCAGGGTTTTATTATGGGAGACTATCAGCGTAGGGCGATTAAGTGCGGCGATAACCGAAGCCATAGTAAAGGTCTTACCGCTGCCAGTTACGCCCAGCAAAGTTGTATATTTATCCTTATGCTTAACCGCATTAATCAGATCAGCTATTGCCTGCGGCTGATCACCGGCCGGCTTAAAAGGACTGACTAATTCAAAAGCGCGCATTTTTAACGAAACGTCTTTCCTGTCTTCTGCAATAATGTTTTAAAATGAGAAATGTCTTTGACCCTACTTAAAACAGTTTCATAACTAACCACACCCTTACAATATAAATCTTTTAAGGATGTATCCATTAGCTGCATTCCTAATTCAGCATTTGTCTGCATAATAGTCGGAATCTGCTCAGTTTTTCCTTCGCGAATAATATTTCGCAAAGCCGGACAAGCAACCAAGACTTCTGTTGCGGCAACCCGCCCCTTACCGTCAATCCGCGGGAGCAATTGCTGCGAAATAATTCCCTCAATCGCATTAGCTAAAACCATCCGAATTTGTTGTTGAGCATGCGGGGGGAAAACATCAATAATTCTATCGACAGTCTGGGTCGCGTCAGGAGTATGCAATGTTGCTAAAACTAAATGTCCGGTTTCCGCGGCAGTTAAAGCTGTTTGAATTGTTTCCAGATCGCGCATTTCACCAATGCAGATTACATCTGGATCCTGCCTTAAAGTATGAATAAGCGCACTACCAAAACTTCTAGTATCAGAATAAACTTCTCTTTGAATAATTACACTTTTTTTGTGTTCATGAATATACTCAATCGGATCTTCAATAATAATTACTCGATCCGAACGATCTCGGTTAATAATATCAATCATTGAATTCATCGTTGTTGTTTTCCCAACACCAGTCGGCCCAGTTACCAGAACAAGTCCCGCGCGTTTACGGCAAAACTCTAACACCACCGGCGGCAAGCCTAATTCTTCAGGAGTTCTGATTCTTAAGCCAACAACTCGAAAAGCAGCCTCAACACAATCTTTGGAGTTATAAATATTAACTCGAAAACGACTTATCCCAACCAAAGCAATTGAAAAATCTAATTCCCAGTCCTGCTCAAATTTCTCAATCTGAACTTGATTAAGAATACTGTAAATCATTTCTTTGGATTTTTCTCCGGTGAGAATATCCATTTCCATTGGTACAAGCTCTCCATCTATCCTTAGTGTAGGCGGAGAACCAACCACAATATGTAAATCAGAGGCATTGCTTTCAACTGCTATTTCCAATAATTTTCTTAACTCCATAAAAATCCCCTTTGAATTTGCTCAATGATTTATCTGATATACATTAGATATTAATCTACTTTATTATAAAAAACTTATTTTGTTTTTAAACTAAAATCAATACATCGGAATGAATGGGTTAATGATCCCAAAGAAATAAAATCTACTCCGCAGGCAGCGATGCCAGCAATATTTTTTTCCGTAACATTACCCGATGCTTCAAGTAAAACCCGCTTATTGGTTTTATTTCTCAAACTCACTGCCTGTTTCATCTGGATAATATTCATATTATCCAGCATAATAATATCCGGTTTACCCTGTATCGCGTCTTTAAATTCAGCCAAGCTGGTAACTTCAATCTCTAGCTTTACCTGTTTAGCGGTTTTTTTACGTACCTGTTTTATCATATCAGATAAATTAACATAACCAGAGACATCCCGCATAATCTGAATATGATTATCTTTGATCAATATCTGATCAAATAAACCAAAACGGTGATTGGCGCCCCCTCCGGTCTTAACAGCGTATTTCTCCAAAATCCGCAGACCAGGGGTTGTTTTTCTTGTATCCAAAACAATTGCTTTATATTTTTTTATTAATTGACTGATTTTCTGAGTTTTAGTCGCGATACCAGACAGCCTGCCGAGAAAATTTAGCGCTGTTCTTTCCCCTTTTAAAATACTTATAGCCGGACCAATAATCGTGCAAATTGATTTCTCCGCTGTTAAATAGGCGCCTTCGGCAACATTGAACTTCACTTTTACTTTTTGATCAATCTGACTGAATACTTCCTTAATCATCTCAAGACCGCAAACAACAATATTTTTTTCTTTTAAATAAATATCCGCCTGCATAATAACATCCTGAGCAATAACTGCCGCACAAGTAATATCGCCCGAACCAATATCCTCGGCCAAGGCATTGCTGACAATTATTGAAATATCGGATAAAACTTGTGTGTTTTTTTTACTTGAGCGCACTTTTAATTTTCTCTAATTTGTCTATTTCCTGCTTTAATTCCAATAAACTCTGTTTTTCCTTTTCCACAATAGCTACTGGTGCTTTTTTTACATAATTCTCATTTGAAAGAAGTTTATCTTTACGGATTATATGTTGATTTAATTCTTTTATCTGAGCTTCGATTTTCTGTGTTTCTTTTTCTGGATCAAAAGTCTCGTCTAATTTTAACTTCATAACAATTACACAGCCAGCAGCTGTACTGGATGGATTAACCGACACTTTAAAGCTACTTTTATCAGCAAAATGCAAATTTTCGACCTTAGACATATTAAGCAGATAATTTAAATTTTTCTCTAAAATATTTAATACTGATTTATCCTCAGGATAAAGTTCTATGTCAACTTTATCTTTTGGTTTAATATTATTTTCACTACGAAGATTTCTTATGCTAACACAATTATCCATTACCAGCTGCATTTCTTTTTCAATATCCAAATCAATATAATCTTCATTAATCTCTGGCCAAGGCTGTGACATAATTGCTGTATCATTACCCGTAACCTTTTGCCAAATCTCATCGCTGATAAGTGGCATAAATGGATGCATTAACCGCAAACTCATCTCCAAAACATTATAAAGTACAATTTTTGTATCCTTGTTTTCAATGTTTAATTTTGAAAGTTCAATATACCAATCACAAAGCTGATGCCAGAAAAACTCATAAATAATATTCACTGCTTCATTAAGCCGGTACTTAGACAATGACTGATTCAGCTTCTTTAAAGTAAGATTAAAACGGCTAAGTATCCATGCGTCAGCTAAATTAAGATCGTTCTTTAATGGTAATTTTTCTTTTGATACATCAACACCATCAAAGTTCATTAAAATAAAACGCGATGCATTCCATATCTTATTGCAAAAATTTCTCCCAAATTCAAACTTCTCCTTGGAAAGATATACATCTTGGCCCATTGAAGTAATTGAGATTAAGCTAAAACGCAGGGCATCGGTACCATACTCTGCGATAATTTCAAGAGGATCAATACTATTCCCCAAAGATTTTGACATTTTCTTACCAGTATCGTCGCGCACTGTTCCATGCAAATAAACGTCCTTAAATGGAATATCTCCGATGAATTCAAACCCAGCCATAATCATCCGGGCTACCCAAAAAAAGATAATCTCAGGGGCTGTTACTAAAACATCTGTTGGATAAAAATAGTCAAGCTCCTGCTTTGCTATCTTCTGTTTTTCATCTTCTATTTTCTGTTTTCCGTCTTCTGCCTTCTGATTAAAAGGCCAGCCAAAAGTTGCGAAAGGCCATAACCAGCTTGAAAACCAGGTATCCAGAACATCAGGATCCTGAACTAAATCAGTTGCTCCACAATGCCTGCATTTATCTGGTTTAATCCGCGAAACAATAACACCCTTTTTATAGTCATCTTCATCTTGACAAGCAGCACAATAGTAAACTGGAATCCTATGCCCCCACCATATTTGACGAGAAATACACCAATCCTGGATATTATCCATCCAATTCAAATAAACTTTAGTCCAGCGCTCAGGATGAAATTTAATTTCTCCTGTTCGTACTGCTTCAGTTGCCGGGATAGCAAGCGGCTTCATACTTACAAACCACTGTTTAGAATAATATGGCTCAATAACTGTATCACATCGATAACAATGCCCTACCGCATGAGCATGCGAATCAATTTTAACCAAAAGGCCTTGTTGTTTTAAATCTTCAATTACAGCCTTACGCGCCGCAAATCGGTCAAGGCCATTATATTTACCAGCATTCGCGTTACAAACCCCATCAGGATGCAATATATTAATAAACTCAAGATTATGTCTTTTTCCCATGCCATAGTCATTAGGATCATGAGCGGGAGTAACCTTAACCGCGCCAGTTCCAAATGCTGGATCAACAAAATCATCCGCAATGATTTTAATTTCTCTCTGGATTAATGGCAAAATTACAATTTTTCCGATAAGATCTTTATAACGCTTATCATTTGGATGAACCGCAACAGCAGTATCACCAAGCATTGTCTCCGGTCTTGTTGTTGCCACTACAAGAAACTCTGCGGAATCCTTAATCGGATATTTTATATGATATAAATGGCCATCCATATCTTGATGCGGAGCTTCTTCATCTGAAAGCGCGGTTTGACAACGCGGACACCAATTAATTATTCGATTACCTCGATAAATAAGTCCTTTATCATATAATCTAATGAAAACTTCAAGAACAGCATCACTATAACCTTCATCCATAGTGAATCTTGTTCTCTGCCAATCACAAGCACAAGCAAGGCTGCGCAATTGTTTAATTATTGTTGATCCATATTCTTGTTTCCAATCCCAAACATGTTCAAGAAACTTTTCCCGTCCAACATCATCACGCGTAAGCTTTTCCTTGGCAAGTTTTCGCTCCACCACATTCTGAGTAGCAATACCAGCATGATCAGTTCCCGGCATCCAGAGAGTTTCAAACCCGGCCATTTTTTTATAGCGAATTAAAATATCCTGTACAGTATTATTTAAAGCATGCCCCATATGTAGAATCCCCGTAACATTCGGCGGCGGAATTACAATCGAAAAAGGTTTTTTCGTAGAATTGATTTTTCCATGAAATAAATCATTTTTTTCACAATGCAGATATTGCTTTTCTTCAATATCTTTAAAATTATATTTTTTGGCAAGCTCTTCCATAGATTACTTATTGTTTTCCTTTTCCTTAAGCAGCTTATATTCAATACTATCAACCAAAGCCTGCCAGCTTGCTTCAATTATATTTTCTGACACTCCGACTGTCCACCAAGAGTGTTTCTCATCCTGAGATTCGATTAAAACCCTTACTTTTGCCGCAGTCCCAGCCTTACTGTCTAATACCCGTACTTTAAAATCAGATAAATGCATTTTATTTAATTCTGGATAAAAATCAGACAATGCTTTGCGCAATGCTCCATCCAAAGCATTAACCGGACCATCCCCTTCACAAGCAGTATGGACTTGAATTTTACCCACTTTAATTTTCACTGTGGCTTCTGAAATCATTCCCACATCAGGCCTTTTTTCTACAATCACCCGAAAACCATCAAGTTCAAAAAATTTAGTGTATTGCTTCAAAGTCTTTTTAATCAATAATTCAAATGAAGCTTCAGCAGCTTCAAACTGATAACCTTGATATTCCAAATCCTGGATCAGCTTATGTAATTTTTTAGTATTCGCATCATTCTTACCTAAATCAAATGATAACTGCTTTGCCTTGACCAAGATACTTGTCTTGCCCGCAAGCTCCGATGAGAGAAATCTGCGTGTATTCCCCACTGTCTCAGGTATTACCTGCTCATAGGAAAGAGCATTTTTCACCATCGCATTTATATGCACGCCTGCCTTATGCGCAAAAGCCGAATTACCGACAAAAGGTTGATTATCCTGTTGCTTCATATTGCTGACTTCACTGATATAATGCGAAACGTCAGTCAGCTGTTTTAAATTTTTTGGGCCAACTGCTTTCATATTAAGTTTAAGCTCAAGACAAGCAATGATTGAACATAAATCCGCATTTCCGCAACGCTCGCCATATCCATTGATTGTTCCCTGGACCTGAGAACATCCGGCCTCAACCGCCGCAATACTATTAGCCACTGCCATACCATTATCATTATGCACATGAATACCCAGATCAACTGTAATATCTTTTTTAATTTCCCCAATAATCTGAGTTAATTCCGAAGTAATTGTTCCGCCGTTTGTATCACAAAGAATAATACACTCCGCACCAGCAGCCTGCGCTGCTTTTAAAGTTTTAAGCGCGTATTCCGGATTGTGTTTATAGCCATCAAAAAAATGTTCCGCGTCATAAAATGCCGTTATTTTTTTTGAACGAATAAATTTAATTGTATCAGTGATCATCCGCAGATTTTCTTCCAAAGAGGTTTTTAATACATCTTTAACATGCAGATCCCATGATTTGCCGAATATAGTAATATATTTTACCCCGGAGCTAACCAAGGCTTTTAATATCAGATCCTGGGAAGCTTTATTATCCTTCCGGCAAGTACTGCCAAAAGCAACAAATTTAGCATGATTAAACTTGATCTTTTTAATTGCTTTAAAAAATTCCAGATCTTTGGGATTTGATCCTGGCCAGCCGCCTTCAATATAATCAATACCCAAAGAATCAAGTTTTTTAGCGATCAGCATTTTATCATTAACGGAATAAGACACCCCTTCGGTCTGAGCGCCATCGCGCAGGGTAGTATCGTAAATTGTAACTTTACGCATTAAAAACTCCTTATTTTTCTTCTGGTTTTTTGGCATCAAGACCAAAAGCTGTATGCAAAGCTTTGACTGCTGATTCAGCATATTTTTTACCGATAACGCAGGAAATGCTGATCTCAGAAGTTGAAATCATTTCAATATTAATTTTCTTTTTTGCCAAAACATCAAACATTTTCGCGGCAACACCCGGATGACTTTTCATTCCCACTCCGACAATCGAGACTTTGGCAATATCATCATCACAAGTAACTTTTTCCGCTTTTACATCCTTAACAATCTGCTTGGCGATTTTCATCGTTCTCGCAAGTTCAGAATGGGGAACGGTAAAAGACAAATCAGTGCGTCTGGTTCGGCTGATGTTTTGAATGATCATATCCACATTAATCTCAGCTTCTGCTAGATGCTTAAATATCTGAGCGGCCATGCCTGGTTTATCCGGCACATCACAAATAGTCATTTTTGCCTCTTTTTTATCAAGGGTAACTCCGGATATTACAACACCCTCCCACATTGGCTTTGCCTCCTTAAGTATTATTGTACCTTTTTTATCGCTAAAACTGGAACGAACATGAATCGGAACATCAAATTTTTTGGCAAATATTACCGAGCGTGCCTGCAATACCTGTGAACCTAATGATGCCATTTCCAGCATTTCATCATAACTTAAATAATCTAGTTTTTGCGCTTTTTTAACTATCCGCGGATCAGCAGTAAACACACCTTCCACATCAGTATTCATTTCGCACATACATCCACCCAAAGATTTACTCAAAGCAACAGCCGTTAAGTTTGAACCGCCTCGGCCTAAAGTAGTAATTTCCTGATCCTCAGTCATGCCCTGAAATCCGGCAACAATAACAATTTTACCTTTAGCCAGTTCCTTTTCAATTTTTTCGCCATTTACATTAATTAATTTTGCTTTGGAAAAAGACGTATCAGTGATAATCCCCACCTGCGCTCCGGTAAAAGATATGGCATCATGCCCTAATTCATGAATCGCCATGGCTAAAAGTGCCACAGATACCTGTTCGCCAGTAGCCAAAAGCATATCATATTCCCGCTCAGAGGGATTATCCGTGATCTGCTTGGAAAGCTCAATCAGTTCATCAGTAGTATCGCCTAATGCCGATACAACCACAACGACTTTATAGCCCTGCTTCTTGGTCGCAACAACCCTTTCCGCAACGCTTTTGATTCTCGCTGGATTGGCAACAGATGTGCCGCCATATTTTTGTACTACCATTTTTTCCATAATTGTTATGATTTTACCTTAAAACCAATGCTACGTCAATAATTACGTTTAATCCGGTTAACAATGATTAGCATCGAACTCTTTTTTAATAATTTCCATAGCGTGAGTCTTATCTTTTTGTAATTGGTTTTTAAGCAATTGAGCTGAATTAAATTTCTTATCATTCCTGATCTTCTTTATAAATACCAGTTCAATTACCTGATCATAGATATATCTATTAAAATTAAACAAATTAGCCTCAATTGCCCGATTATCGGCTTTTTCATAAAAAGTCATTCGTTTTCCGATATAGAGCATTCCCCCGTACCATCTATTATTTATTTTAGCCTTTACCGCGTAAACGCCATCAGGCGGCAATGCTTCTTGATGCGGATCAACATTTGCTGTGGGATAACCCAAAACCCGGCCCCGGCTATCCCCTTTTACAACTGTTCCTAAAACACTGAATCTTCGGCCTAATAATCCAGCAGCTTGATCCAATTTACCGGATTCAACTAAGTTCCGGATTAAAGAGCTGCTAATTATAATTTTTGATTTTTTCAGAGCTGAGATCACGCTTAACTTAAAACCCGCTTTACTTGCATAAGCTTTCAGGAAATTAATATCTCCGCTTTTATTTTTGCCAAAAGAAAAATTATCGCCGATAATAACCGTATTTACATTCAGCTGTTCAATTAGGATTTTTTGCACGAATTTTTCCGCGCTCATCTGGGCCAAACGTTTTTTAAAAGCAGCCACCAAACAAACATCTGGCTTAAGCTTGGCAATTAAATCAAGCCGATGCTTAATGCTAGTTAATAATGCCGGTATTTTTTCCGGATTAGTAATCTGGCGCGGATGAGGATAAAAAGTTAAAATAACCGAAACCCCTTTTGCTCGCTTAGCAGCAGCCACCGCCTTTTTTATTATCAACTGATGAGCTAAATGCACTCCGTCAAAAGTCCCAATGGCAACTACAATCGGCGCCTTAAAATCAGCTGCATTAAATTTTTCTAAGCCATAAATAGTTTTCATATGATTTATCTTATAACGCACCCTTACGTGTTTACGAGTTAATTAGAAATCGTAGGGGCGCTGCTTGCCTGCGCCCGATCATCAATTATTTAATCAATTTTAATAATGTATATTATTCCGGGCCGGGACAAGCACGGCCCCTACAATGGGATCTTTTCATTTCACACACTTTACGAACTTTACGAACTTTACGAACTTTACGAACTTTATAAACTGGATTAACTGTCGTTATATTGCAATAATCGCCTGAGCAATCTCGTTTATCTCACCTTGCTTTATTCTATCAACTGTAATCGCGTTATCAACAGAATAAGAACCGATACTCGTCCGTCTAAGTCCATTCATATGCCCAGCGCATCCCAATTTCTGCCCAATATCTTCACATAAAGTTCTAATATATGTTCCCTTTGAACATTTCACTTGAAAATCTATATGCGGTAAATCAATTGCGCTGATTTTGATTTCAAAAATATTTATTTCAACTGGCTGTCTTTCAACCACAATCCCCTTGCGCGCTAAAGAATACAATTTCTTGCCATTAATTTTTTTAGCGGAAATCATCGGGGGGGTCTGCATTATTGTCCCTTTAAAACCAGCAAAGCATTTTTCTATATCAGCTTGAGAAAGTTTTGGCAGTTTATTTTGCTCAATAATCTTTCCCGTGTGGTCAGCACTATCAGTTTTAACTCCCAAAGTAAGTCTAGCTTGATAGGATTTATCCATACCGGAAAAAAGCTGAGCGCATTTAGTTGCCTGTTTACTGATCAGCATGATCAATAAACCAGTTGCCTGAGGATCCAAAGTCCCGGCATGACCGATTTTTTTAATATTTAATTTTCTCCTGAGAATATCAACCACATCATGTGAAGTCATATCCAAAGGTTTATCAACTAATAATAAACCGCTTATATCCATTGTATGCTTATTTACTTTTCTTGATTATTTTTTCCATTATGTTCAGCAATGGATTTTTTTATTTGATTTAAAAGCATTTCTTCAGCCTGATCAATATTTGCCTCAATCATACAACCGCTGGCAGCCTTATGGCCTCCGCCGCCGAAATGTCCGGCAATCGCATTAACATCAATATCTGTTTTTGAACGCATACTAATTTTTACTTTAGAACCATTTTCGATTTCTCGCAAATAAGCCACTACCTCCGCGCCTTCAATCATCCGCACAAAAGCAATAAAGTCTTCAGTGCTCTCCGCGGTCAGCTTATTTCTTTTCAACATTTGATCAGTTACCCTAAACCATACATATCGGCCATCTGCTGATCTTTTTAGATTGCTTAAAACTTCCGATAGGAGTTTCATCACTTCAAAAGACTTTGTTTCATAAATATGTTCATAGACTTTATTCGGACTGAAATCAAAATGTAATAGTTCGGCAATAATATGATGCGTTGCCACCGTTGTATTAGAATAACGAAAAGAACCTGTATCTGTCATGATCGCTACATAAATACAAACTGCACTTGCATCATCTAAAGGTACCTTTGCCGCTTTAAATACTTGATAAACCATTTCTCCCGCTGAGGAAGCTTTTGTATCTGTCCAATTTATATCGCCAAAACTCTGGTCACTGATATGATGATCGATAATGATGATCTGCTTGCCCTTAAGCAAATTACGAATTCCCCCAATTCTCTCCGGAATTGGACAATCTAGGATAATCGCGACATCAAAATTAATATCCTCTTTATTTAGCTCAGAAAATACTTCAATTTGATCAGATCCCGGTAAAAACATAAGGTTCTTGGGAACGCTATGCTCATTGATTATTCTGACTGTTTTACCCATTGTCCTTAATAAATTAGCCATTGCTAACTGACTTCCGATAGAATCACCTTCAGGATTAATATGGGCTATTACTAAAAATCGTTCATTTTTTTTAATCGTTTCAAGTATCTGTTTCTGAATCATCAGATTGTCCTTGCCTTTCCTGTCTGGCTTCTCGTTCTTTTCGCTCTTCTTCGATTTCCTCAAATACTTGTGATATATGAATATCATATTCTCCCGAAGTATCCAATTTAAATACAAAATCCGGAGTATTCCGAAGCTCTAAACTGTCACCTAAAAGCTTACGGACATACTTCAAAGCACTTGACAATCCTTCGCTTGCTTCTTTTTTCTTGGCATCATTACCTAATACGCTATAAAGGATTCTCGCAAAACGTAGATCATCTTTTAACTCTACCCGAGTAATTGTAACAAATTCTACACGCGGATCCTTAATTTTAGTCTGAAGAATCATACTAACCTCTTCCTTAATCCGCTGTTCAACTCTTTGCTTTCTTTGGCTCATAAGAAAATCTCCATTCTTTAATAACTTTTAAATATCAACCCCTAATAAATCTTCAGATTATAAAACCATTGCAATTATATATTATTTTTAGCAAACCCAAGCTCTGCTTCCTTAGTTGATAGCTTCCCGTCGAGTTTCGCATAAAGTGTTTTTTTTAGTATTTTTTTATAATTAGGACCAGGCATGATATTATATTGTTTTAAATCATCACCTGAAATCTCAAGCCTTATATTAACATATTTCATTAGATATTTAATAAACATTTCCTGGGATGACTTCTCAGTACATTTTGCCATTAAAAATAAACATTCCTCGCGAGATACATCACTCAATACCTCATAAATTTGACTAGGATTTTCCAACTTAATACTTTGCAATGATCTTAAAATCCTATTGCCTGTTTTTTTTATTTTTAGAATAAAGTCTTGTTCATTTTTTTTAAAACCAAAATTATGAAAAAATTGATTGCAATCATTCACACTAAGCCCATCTAAAAGTACTAGTAAATATACCCTCCACGCTTGAACCGTCTGACCCGGCACATTTGCTTTATACCAGCCAATAGCTTTACCTGCTGATTTAAACAATAACTGCCTATTCTCAGTAAATTTGATTTTATGATGCATAAAATCAAGCTGATCCAACTCGCAGATCCTTCGAATGACTTTAACCGGATCAGGCTCGCTTAAACATAAAACAAACTCCGCTTTAATCCTCATTTTGGATAATTTACCAAAAATATTCTTATTAACAGCTTGAGAAATAAGATTTTCGGTATGACTATCTATCGTGAAATTCAATCGCTGTTCAAACCGGACAGCTCTTAAAATCCTTGTCGGATCATCAAGAAAACTCAAATCATGCAAAACTCTAATTCTTTTTTCTTTTAAATCCTGAAATCCATTAAAATAATCACTCAAGATACCAAATGTTTTTTTATTTAAACTTATAACTAAAGTATTAACTGTAAAATCACGTCGATATAAATCCTTATCCAAAGAGCTTAATTCGACAACTGGTAAAGCCGCGTAATACGCGTAGGATTCAGTCCTTGCGCTGGCAATATCAATAATCAATCCATTGTCTAATTTTATTTTTGCGGTTTTAAACCGAGGGTATGTTTTTAATTGTCCGCCTATATTTTTTTCTAAATTTCTGGCAAAATCAACCGCATCTCCCACAATCACTATATCTATATCAAAATTATACCGGCCGATTAGAAAATCACGAACAAAACCACCCACAATATAAACCAAAACCCCTTTTTCATCAGCTATTTCACCAATTTTTTTAAAAACCAAAATCAGATCAGCTGGGAATACATCATTCATTTTTTTAGATAGGTTTTTAGTCTGAATATTTCGCTTCATACACTTTTTTCATTTTTGCTTTATTAACGAGACAACTCGTAACTCGAGAATATCTACAAACTTCTACTAACTTTTTCTTTTTGTGTTTTGGGCTTTAGTCATTTAAGTTTATTTAGAGTTTAGAAATTAGAAATTAGCAATTTGTTTTCTATTCTCCGCTTTTTCGTCCATGATCCTAGCGTAGCGAGCGGCTCTCATCCTTCGTTATTCTGTTTTCTGTTCTCTGTCAACCTATTTCAGGATAGCACACTGCTTTTCCTATTCGATAATCGCTGTCCCAGTGACCTGATGACTGAATGTTTTTAATATTAAATATATGATGGTGCCCCCTGCGAGAATCGAACTCACATCACAAGCTCCGGAGGCTTGTGCTTTATCCGTTAAGCTAAAGGGGCAAAGATTTTTATCACTAAGATAATAATAAGCCTTAAAATGCCTTGAAACATATATTTAACTCTAAAACTAAACTATTGTCAAGGTCGTGGGTGGAATTTATGATGAATAGATTTCAACCTATCCTTATTCAGATGTGTATATAACTGAGTTGTGGAAATATTACTATGTCCAAGTAATTCCTGAACAATTCTCAAATCAGCGCCTTTTTCCAGCAAATGGGTAGCAAAGGAATGTCTTAATGTATGAGGTGAAATATGTTTAGTAATATTAGCCAAAAGCGCGTATTGCTGAATTTGCTTCCAGATCATTTGCCGGGAAATCCCTGAGCCATTTTTCGATAAAAATATATTTTTAGAATCATTATTTTTCAGTAATATTGGTCTGGCTTGTTCAAGATATTGACTCAGTGCCTGCCTGGCCAGGCTGCCCATGGGAACAATTCTTTCTTTTTGCCCTTTACCAATACATCTTAAAATTCCCAAGTTAATATCAATATCGCTAAGTTTCAGGTTAACCACCTCCGATACGCGCATCCCAGTCGCGTATAAGATTTCAAAACACGCTTTATCTCTTAAATGTTTTACTTTTGGGCCGCGGATAACTTCTAAAAATTGTTCGACTTCCGCGATTGACAGGACCTCAGGCAAGTACTTCCAAAGCTTTGGAGACTCTAAGAGTTCCGTCGGATCAGTCAAAATATAACGCTGACTTACCAAATAACGGTAAAAAACTTTTAAAGCAACAATGTTTCTGGCAATAGAACTTGATTTAAGGTCAGCCTCTTTTAGTGAATAAATATAATTAAGAAAATCATCCCGCGTAGGATTCATAACATTGGCCAGATCATTAACCAAAGCAAAAGCGGCAAATTTATTAAGATCGCGGCGATATGATGAAATTGTGTTCTTAGAAAGACCTCTTTCCAAAGACAGATAATCTAAAAATTCATCAATATATTTTTCAAGCTTCATATTGTTTTAATAAACTCATAATTTTCCGCATATCATCCCAAACAAGTTTTTTTTCTTGGGGATTACGCAAAAGATACTCCGGATGAAATGTCGGCATAAGTTTTATTCCTTTAAATTCAAACCATTGCCCGCGCAACTGAGATAAGGGCCTAGTTTCATTCAATAAACTATGCACCGCAAATTCTCCCAAGGTACAAATTACTTTTGGTTTAATAATTTCTAAAAGTTCACTAAGATAAAGATTACCGCAACCAGCTTCTGCGGGTAAAGGATTGCGCGTACTTGAAGACTGACAGCACAGCAGATTTGTAATATACACATCAGAACGCATAAGTTGCATAGCATTAATGATTTTAGTCAACAGCCCTCCCGCTAATCCGACAAAAGGCTTGGACTGTATGTCTGCATCATCTCCCAACGCCTCACCGATAAATACCAGATCAGCGTCTAAACTGCCCTCGCCAAAAAAAACATTGGTTCTGGTTTTATCCAAACCACCTAAAACAGATGCTTGGACTTTTTGATACAATGACTTTATCCGGGTTTGTTTATTATCATCAGATTGAATTGATTTTGGTAAATCTAAGCTATCTTGGTTTAAATCATCAATGATTTGAGGCTTAACCTTAATTTCGTCCGCAGCCAAATCACTCCCCGGCAAATAATCAGCTGCAAAATATGCCTCAAACTCTAGTCGAGCTTTTAACTGCTCAATGGTTCCGCTAAATTGTTCTCGGAAAATTTCTTCGCTGTCCATTGACAAATCTCCTCTGCTGCATTGGGGCGAGCTAGTTTTTTGGCATTTTCTTTCATCTGATTTAATATTTTATGATCATCCGCAAGAATTTCCTCAACAAGGGCAGCAACCTTATTAACATCAAACAATCTTCGACCAATATTGTATTTTTCAATTATTTCGGCATTTCGCGTTTCCTGGCCAGGAATTGGTTTTATAATCAGCATTGGTAAATTTTTAGCCAAAGATTCCGAAACTGTCAATCCTCCGGACTTACTGATTATCAAATCAGCGCATTCCATAAACTCATCCATATTATTTATAAATCCATTTGCTTGAACATTTTTTTTAAAAACCGCTGCTTTAAAATAATCATACATATCCGCGTTTTTCCCACAAACAACAGCAATTTGTAAATCTCGAGACATATTATCAAGATGCTCTACTATCTTTTTAATCGGACCGACCCCGAATCCGCCGCTAGTGACTAATACTGTAAATTTATTCTGCTTCAATCCCAATTTAGAAAACAGCTGATTTCTATCAGTAATTTTCGAGAATTTATCTTCAATCGGAATGCCGGTAACTCTAATTTTATCTGCTTTTACGCCCATACTGATGATTTCTTCTTTAGTGCTCTCACTGGCAACTAAGTAGAAATCAATCCCCTTATTTACCCAAAATTGATGCACCCCAAAATCAGTCACGCCACAAACTACCATTGCTTTAATCAAACCTTTTGTTTTTAAAGCCGCCATTAACTGCGCCGACATAAAATGCTCGCAAATAATTACATCCGGCTGCTGTTCTTTAACATAATTCAGCAACGGCGCTCCCTGCAAGGAATTAAAAAAAGATCTGATCGGATTTATGATTGGCTTAAGCAATGAAGAATTTAATAAATGAAAAATTATTCCCCAAAGCCATGGAACATAGCTGACTAAAAATATATACACCTCAGGATAAGCTCTTTTAAAAAACGCGTTTGTATAATCCAATGCGTCAATATTCTGAACTTGATTTTTATCAGGATTTATTTTTCTAAATGAATTATAAAGCGCTTCAGCAGCCTTTTTGTGTCCCGCCCCGGCAGTGGCATGAATAATAAAAACCTTCATTATCACCTCTTATCTTTCTGGTTTAAAGTTAAAGCATGAAAATATTTAATTACTTATCAGCAGCATCTAACGGAGTATTTTGGAGCGCTTGAGCTGGCTTAACTTTAGACAAAACATTTTTATCCATTAAAACACCGCCAGATATAATTATCTTTATCGCTTCTTCAACAGAGATGTCTAAAACTATAATATCTTTTTGGGGGACAATTACAAAAAAACCAGTAATCGGGTTTGGCGCTGATGAGATATAAACACATACAGTATCCATGGTCTTATCCCCGATTGTCTGATCAGAAAACTCATTGGTCAGAAAACCCATAGTATAAACATCATCACGGGGATACTCAAATAAAACAACTTTTTTAAATGCCAATTTTTCATCAGAAAACAAGAAGTTTACAAGCTGTTTGACTGATGGATATATTTGATAAACAAAGGGAATCCGTAGAAAAAGATTTTCAAAATAAGGCATTATTTTTTTAACAAATACATTAGTCGCCATTATCCCGGTAAAAAAAATCAAAACAATTATAGCCACAAGCCCTAAACCGAAAAATGATGTACCATAGGTATTCTGGAGATAGGGATTAATATACCTACCCAATAGATTGTCAAAAAATCTGATTGTAATCGAAAGGAAATTAACCGTTATAAACAGCGGCAAAAGGACAACAATTCCGGCAATAAAGTAACGTCTGATCTTTGTTTTCATTTTTTCCTAAAATTTATTCAACAATTAAACCACTAAATCCTAAAAAAGCCAAAGACATCAGCCCGGCAATAATAAACGCGATCGGTGCTCCATTCAGACATGATGGGATTTTCGCCATTTCCAGGCGTTCCCGAATACTTGTCATTAAAATCAGAGCCATTCCAAACCCTAACCCGGCGCTAAACCCCTGAACAATACTTTCCAAATAAGTCAGCTGATTCTGGATATTTAATAATGTCACAAACAGCACAACACAATTACAAGTTATCAGCGGCAAATAAATTCCCAATGCTTTATATAATATGGGGTTAAATTTACGCACAAATATTTCCACCAATTGGACAAAACAGGCAATAATCAAAATAAACGAAATAATATTCAAATACTCTAAATGATACGGCACTAAAATATAATGATAAAATGGCCAAGTAATTAATGATGACATAGTTACGACAAAAGTCATTGATATCCCCATGCCCAAAGCAATATCCAGTTTTTTAGAAATCCCAATAAACGGACAAATCCCCAAAAAACGAGAAAGCACAAAGTTATTAACAAAAACAGCGGAAATCACTATTCCAAAGATTCTTGCTAAATTAATATCCATAATTTTGATCCTCAACTTTTATAATTGAAATTTAACCTTTTCCTTAAGACTTGCTAATCCGCTGTTTTAACCGCCTGCTTTTGCTTTAAAGCATTAAGCTTATTTATAATAGCCATCAAAACACCAATGGTTATAAATGCGCCGGGAGCTAAGACCATCACTGTTATCGGATTATAATCAGCACCCATAATCGGTACGCCTAAAAGTTTTCCTGAGCCAAGTATCTCTCTGATTGCCCCAATTCCACTGGCGGCCAAAGTAAAGCCCATTCCCATACCCAAAGCATCAGCAATAGACATCGGCACTGAATTTTTACTGGCAAATGCCTCTGCTCTTCCCAAAATTATACAGTTGACTACCATAATATCGACAAATAAGCCAAGTTCCGCATAAACTAAAGGAAAATAGGCTTGTAAAATAAGTTTCGTTATTGTTACAAACGAAGCAATGATCAGAATATAACACGGTATTCGCACTTGAGCCGGAACAAAGTCTTTAATCAAAGACACCATAATATTAGAGCCCAGCAAAACAAAAGTTGCGGCAATGCCAATCGCCAATCCGTTTTTTAAACTAACAGTCACTGCCAAGGTCGGACATAACCCCAGCATTAATCGAAAAACAGGATTTTCATGACAAATTCCCTGCAGAAAACAATTTTTAAGACATTGAACTTTATCATTCATTATTCTAATTCCTTATTATCTAAAAAATTACTTTTTTTCCCAAAGATAAACCAATGGACTAGCGATAAAAACTGTCGAATATATTCCCACAATAAAACCAATCATCATAATAAACGCAAAATTATGTAAAACATTCCCACCCAGCAAGTACAAAGAAATAACAATACACAAAGTCGTCACCGTTGTCCACACAGTTCTGCCTAATGTTTGGTTGATGCTCATATTAATAATCTCTTTAAAACCCGTTTTTCTTTGTAATTTTACATTTTCTCTTATGCGATCAAAAATAACCACTGTATCATTTATCGAATAACCCGCGACAGTCATAAATGCCGTTACCATCAGTAAATCAATCGGCCGGTTAGTTAGCGCGCACACTGCTACAGCCACAAGTACATCGTGAAATAAAGCAACCAATCCAGCGAAACCAAAAACAAAATCACGGAAACGAATCCAGATATACAGACAGATAGCCAGCATTGCCAAAGCCAAGGCCATGGTTGCGTTCTTTTTAAGCAGATTCCCGACAACCGGGCCAACGCTGTCAATACTTAAAACCTCAGCTTTATTATCGGGAAAGGCTTTAACAAACCCCTCGATTATACTATCCGCCTGATTATCCGCTGTTCTTAAAATCACAATTGTCGGATCCTTTTTATCCTGCTGAATAAGCGCCTCACCTAATCCAATATCACTCATTGCCGCGCGCAAAGAATCCATTTGAATTGGTTTTTCAAATTTAAATTCCTGAATCGCTCCTCCGGTAAAATCTATTCCGTAATTAGCTTCTCCTTTTTGCGCAAAAAAACTCAAACCAATTATCAAAAAAACAATAGAAATACTAAAAGATATCCAGCGGATTTTAATAAAATCAATTTTAGTTGTTGGAATAAGCTGCATCATCTTAAGCGACAAATTTTTCCATTTTAAACATATCATATCAATCAGTAATTTAGTAACCACAATCGACGTAAACATACTTGCCAGCAAACCAATGATCAGCGTTAAGCCAAAACCGCGAATTGGTCCGGATCCCAGCCAAACTAAAAGCACAGCAGCAATAATTGTAGTCACATTCGAGTCAAAAATTGCCGGAAAAGCCCGGCCATATCCATTATTAATTGCTGTTCTAGTTGACTTGCCTTGCTGCAATTCTTCTCTGATTCGTTCATTAATCAAAACATTAGCATCAACCGCCATACCAATAGTTAAGCCAATACCCGCGATACCCGGTAAAGTTAATGTCGCTTTCATAATAACCAAAGCAGCTAATACCAATAAAATATTAAAAACCAAAGCAATATTAGCCAAGATTCCGCCAATAAAATAATAGATCGCCATAAAACTGACTACAGCAATTCCCCCGATTATTGTTGAATTCACTCCACTTTTAATTGAATCCTTTCCGAGCAAAGGCCCGACAGTTCTTTCCTCCCCAAAAATAATCGGAGCTGGCAAAGCACCTGTGCGCAATACAGTAGAAAGGTCTTTGGCTTCTTCAATACTAAAACTACCAGTAATTTCAGCACTGCCCCCAGATATTCTTTCCCGTATATTCGGAGCGGAATAGATTTCTCCATCCAGAACAACTGCTAATTGACGATTTACATTTGCCCCGGTTATATTGGAAAACAAGACCGACCCTTTAGGCGTAAAATCCAGCTTAACACTTGATCGGCCATAATTATCTCGACTTAAAACCGCGTCAGCCAAACTGTCTCCAGTCATTACCGCGTCTTTTTCAATCAGCAGATCTTTTCCATCTTCATCTTTTTTAAGTTCATAACCTAATGGAATTTTACCCACCAAGGCTTCTTTTAACTTATTTTCATCATTTGCCACCAAGCGAAATTCAAGCTGAGCAGTTCTTCCAATCAGTTTTCTTGCTCGAGTCCGGTCAGTAACTCCGGGTAATTGCACGATAATTCTATCCGCGCCTTGACGAGAAATTGACGGTTCCTTAACTCCCAGTTGATCTATTCTTTTGCGAATAATTTCAATTGTTCTGTCCACAATATCATTACGCACATCAGGTTTGATATTCTCTGGCAATTTCGACATATCTACCTGTAATGTCAGAAACATTCCACCCTGAAGATCAAGTCCCAAATTAATTTTATCTTTAAGCGGATGTATTACCCAGATACAGAAAGTCATTAATAATGCTATTAATATAAATTTTATCTTCAAATTCTTTGGCATGCTCTTCCTCCCTAAATTAGACTTTAATCAAAAGTATTATGGCTATGCTTATCTTGATTTCTCAATTGCCGCAATTGCTGTTTTATCAAATTCAATTTTTACCCCTTCATCAACTTTTAAAACCACAGTAGTTTCTTTCACATTAACAATCGTGCCATGAATCCCCCCGGCAGTAACTACTTCATCATTCTTTTTTAACTGGGAAACCATATTCAGCTTTTCCTGCTGTTGCTTTTGCTGTGGTCTGATAAGAAAAAAATAAAAAACCGCAAGAATTATTAAGTACATCGGCAATAATACCATAAAACCGCCCTGAGCTGGTGCCGATCCCCCGCCGTTAACCTGTTGGGCATAAGCTATTGATTCAAAATCCACTTTAACCTCCTTATGATTAATAAAAATGCCTAAGTTACATACTCTAAACACTTACCTTTATAAGAACGCGTTTAGTATATACCATTTCAATCTAAGATGCTACTATTTTATTGAAAAACATAGACACAGGAACGAGTTACCGCGTTTACGAATTATCGAGTTAACGGGCTATTTGCTATCCGCTGCACTCAGGACTCAAGATGATCAGCAAATTTTACGTGAGTCACAAATTTTCTTGCTAATACAACCTTTATCAAAGGCGGTCCGGAATCAATTATTTTGGCTCATTCTCGTCCCGCATCCTGCGGGACTCCGAGGATGAATCTCTGATTTTGCCAGTCCTATCAAAATCAGGCTTCAAACCCGCCTAAATAATTATTCCTGCCCTTTATTGTAGGGGCGCTGCTTGCCTGCGCCCGCTTATTAATGATTTCACCTTGTCTATTATTACGGGCCGGGGCAAGCGCGGCCCCTACTTTGCAACCTTATGACTTTGTGACCTTTATTCTTTTCGTTTTTTTCTAATTCATAATTCATAACTCGTAACTATTAAGGACATAAACTCTTAAACTGACAATATTTGCATGAATCCTCTGAATTATCCGCCTCAAAAGGTTTATCCAGATCATATATTTCATCAATAATATAAGCCAACATATCCAAGCAACATTGCATTATCTGGTCTTTTTCCGCATATTCCTTTAGCTTAGGAAATTCATCGATGTTTAAAGTTCTGATATTATAAAGTGCTGCAGTAATAAAAGTATCCGCATAATCCTGCTCGACACAATATAAATATAAAGGCAATTGAAAAGATTTAAGCGTTTTTTTTATTGCTTTGCGATCAGGATTTTCTAAAACTTTTTCCAGAGTTTTTAAACCGGCTGGCAAAGAATCGCTATTACCGGTTTTATAATCAATAATCAGCAGCCGGCCTTTTTCCAAACAATCAATCCGGTCAATCCGGCATTTAAAAGAAATACTCCTCTGCTTATTCCGATTCAATTTAATTATTTTTTTAATATCAGTTTCCAGTCCTTCAATCCTTTGAATTTGCCTTTGCTGTTCATTTTCCAGAAACTTTTCCAATCTAAACCGCATGATTTGTTCGATCATAAAAGCATCTGATTTCATCCGATGCTTAAATTCATGTTCAAAGCGCTTGTCAAATTCATTAAAAAAAAAATTTTTAAACTCTAGATCAATATTCGGTGACTTAGATAAAAATGGTAAAAACATATCTTCCAATAATTTATGAATAAAAGTCCCTACCTCTTTACTTTCCAGTTCATCAAGCAAATCTTCTTTTTCACTTAAACCTAAAATATATTTATAATAAAATTGCAAAGGACATTTCAAATAAAGATTCAAACTCGATGCGGAAAAAGTAAAATTATCCAATAGCTCTTGTATATTGGTATTCTTTTTAGCCATCCCTTTTTTATGAATAATTTCACAATTAAAAGCCGCTCTCGGAACATTATCATTATTTAGCTTTTTATTTGCTTTCTCCTGTTCCCAAATTATTTCCTCAATAAAACGACTCCGCTGTTTATCGGCACTGTCATTATAAACCAAATGAACATTTTTCGCTGATTTAATCAGTCGCATAAACTGATAGCGCTGAATACACTCTTCTTCTTCCAATCTGTCCAGTCCCAGACTGATCAAGATCGCTCTGGGCACAAGCGGTTCATTAGTACTGAGTTTAGGCAAAACTGATTCATTAACATCCATTACTATAACGTTTTCAAAACTTAAAGCGCGGGTTTCTAAAAAACCAAGGATTTGCAGACCTTTTAAAGGAGCTCCCGAAAAAGCTATCTTTTCTTTTCTAAGGAAACCATCGAAAATTTTAAATATTTCCAGAACTGCAAAAGGCTCAGTACTTATTGCTTTATTTTTAAATTGCTCACTCAAACTGAGCATTTTCTCGATCATTTTTAAGTTCAGCGGATACATCGCTATTGCGCTTTTTGAAACTAGTAAATCAATAAACCCCTCTAAAACACGCGCAAAATCACCTAAAGTATTAATTTTTTCCCATAGCAAAAAAACCTGTTTATGTAAATAATTTAATACACATTTCACCTGTTCATTACTCACAATAATCGACATACTTTTAAGCTGTTCGCTTACATTCACATGCAATTCAATCATCTCAACCAAATCCGACAAACCGATAAACAAACTGCCTCCTAGCTCAGACTCATATCCGCCGGAGAGAACTTCTTCAATCTTATGCACTAGGACCCGGGTAATAGCAGAATCCGTATCAATTAGCATATTCTTGATTAAAGGATGCATGATCAAGGCAAGATAATCCTTGGCATAATATTGATCTCTTTTTCTAGTTTTTTGTGCTCGATTGATTCTGTCAAATAAATTATAAAGCGTGCTGCGTCTTAAAGGGTATCCCATTGAGACATTAAATTGATTACTGACAGAAGATATTTCCGATAATAGCGGAATAAGGCTATCTTCTTGCGGCAGAACAATCACGGTATTTTCCGGATTAGCTATTTTCTTTAATATTTCCCTGATAATTCCCACCTGAGAGTGCGCGTCAAAACCAGCGTATAACCTCAGATTATCAGGCTGATCATCAAGTTTAACTTTTGGCTTTATTTCAGCTTTAAAAAAAGCCGCTAATTCTTCAAACTGCGCCCACGGCTTATTATCTTTCTGAAAAAATATCGCGGCTTTATCTTTGTCATAATATTCCTTAATAACCAGTTTTTCCGTATTGTGCAGCTCGAAAAAATTGCAAAATAAGATCTTATCAAATTCGTCCAGCCCCGTTTTTCGACAATTCTCAGCCGCACTCAGATAAACAAGTCCGCGCGAGTATTTATTATCTTTTTTCATTTTTAAATGATAAAGCTCCCGCAGAGTAACAATATTTTCCAATAATTTATTAAAAACCGGAGGAACTTCATATCCGATTTCTGCGTTCTCCTCAATATTAAGCAAGCGCTGCATTGAGATATCCTCTAAATCTAGTTGATCGATAAATAAAACGATTTCTCTTGCCCAGGGCATAAACTGAGAAAAACTTTGATAAGTTTTTAGGACCTCAGGAACTTTTGTTTTTGCCAGAGAATAAATCGTAAAACATGCTTCAATTTCTGAAATAGTGCTGAATTTATTATTTTTAGAAACAATATACTTCATAAATTCATTAATTGAAAAAAAACTGGGAGGGATAAAACTATTTTTATAAATTTCCGCTAATTCTTTTTTTAAAAATAATGCCGGTCTTTTACCGCCAAAAACTATCGCTGTCCGACTCAAATCATTAGCGAGATTAAAATCAGCTTTTAAATAAATTGCCAATTCTTTAATGAAATTTTCCTTAAAATGAAATGTTTTTATTTTCTGCATTTATCCATATTCCCGTTAGATTCAGATCATTGATTTAAAAGCAAGCGCCTCATCATCCATTATCTTCCAAACATCCCTTACTTTAACGACCTTACCGATTTTTAAATCAGGCAATACCGTTTGCTTAAACTTTAAAATAACCTCATCATAGGAAAGGATACCTTGGACTTCCCGCCTTCCTTTCAAAATAATTTTCTGAACACTCGCTTTGTCCCAGCCTGACAGAGATGCAATATAATTAAAATTCATTGTTCGAGTATTTTTTATTTTTAAAATATCGCGGCTGGCTGTTAGAAGTAAATCCCTTTGCGCTTTTTTTTCCGCCTTGGTTAATTTCGCAAAGAAAATTAATTTTTTTTTATCATCATGCGTTAATCCAAGGTCAAGATAGGCCTCAAGATTTTTATCTTTCAACGCCAGAAACACATCATTACCTAATTTTATAGCCCCTGGTTCTGCTTTAGCGCATCCGAACAAAGCAGCAATTGACAGAATTAATCCAAGTATTATTAATCGCTTCTGCATTAAATCCTCCTTAAAAAAACTATTATTCCAAATTAATTTTATTAAACCATTTCTGCTTTAGCTTGATCAAAATAGATCAAATACGCCCTGATTTTTTTATCGTGATAAATTGAGTTCAAAATATTTTTATAGACAGAAATTTGGGCAATATACTCCTCTTTATTATCCGCCGAACTCTTATAGTCAATTATCATTACTTCGTCTTTACTGATGATCAGTCGGTCAATACGTTTAGTTAAGCCAAATTTATCGACAAACTCTTTTTCCTGATAGACCTGATCATCCCTGCACAGATAAAAAAACGGCTTCAATTCTTCAGAACTAATCATCTGGTTGATTTTTTTTATATATCTAGCCTTATTCTCGATATCGGGATTTTCCTGTTCGAATTCATTTTTAATTTTAGCAATAACTTCTTTTAGATTTTTCCCGCTTAGATTCCCTATTTTACTAAGCAGTGAATGTAAAACTTTGCCCTGTTTAATATTTTCTCGGTTATTAAGCGGAGCTATTTCCGTGAATTCCTCTTTCAATAAAGATATCCAATTCTGATATACAGGCAAAGATATCGGCATATTGCTATGATCAGATTGAGGCGCTACTGCTTTCATATTTAGCTGTGAACCTTGACAGATTAATCCCTCGGGAATAAGAAAAAACGCTGTATTATTTGATTTTGCTGTTTTGGAACTACTATAAGGAATAAAGATATACAGTTCATTTTGCGCGCGGGTAAATGTCACATAAATAACATTCAACTCATCAATAAAAGCTTTAACATACTCCTGCCTGTAAATTTCTCCAATCTTTTTAGAGAATCTCGCATATTTCGTATCCAGTCTTAAAAGACCAAAAGATTCCTCAAGATCAAGTTCATTCTCATAAACAACATATGGAGAGTTTGCTCCTTTTATCTTTACATTCATTTCCAGAAAAGGCACAATAACAACCGGAAACCCCAGCCCTTTTGCTTTATGAATAGTCATCACTTTTACAGCATTATCATCAGAAAAATTAACATACAAATGCGAATCCGGAGCCGTTTCTAGATAGCTAAGAAATAAACCTATATCAAGATTATCCTCTTCCTGTTCTTTAATTAATTCAAGAAAACGCATGAAAAACCCCTGATATTGAGGAAAGTTTTCAAAAATTTTAAATTTATCAATAATACTGATAAGCAATTCATATAAAGAAACAAAACCAACACTTTTAAAAAATTCCGCAATATTTTCTTGCCATATCAAAGAATATTTTTTTCTAAACATTCTATACATATATCCGCAATTAATTCCCTGTTGTTTAGCTTTGCGGTTATATTGAAAGATAAAATCAGCTATCTCTGCTTGAGTTAGACTAGTGGCTTTTAAAAAAATGTCTCCCAGGATAAACGCGGAAAATTCAATTGTATCAATCGGCGAATTTAAAAACCGCAAAAAAGCGATCAGCTCCGAAATAAGCGAATTATTCAATATATTCAACGTGCGTTCTGATTCAACATTTATTTTTTTTTCAGACAGCCATCCAGTAACTAACTCTATTTCTCGATTGCTTCGACATAAAACAGCAATTGATTTTAAGTCAAAACGTTTTTGGATAGTGTCCATTGTTTCAATTAAACGCTGTTTGATTAACTCATCCCGCTCGTCGCTATTTTGATATTCAATATAATCAACTTTCACATAGCCATCAGGCTTATGCGGAACATCGAATTGTTCGGAATCCCTAAATACGCTTAAGATTTGATCAACTTCTTCAGTTAATAACTGTCGGAGCGGCTCTTTTTCACTATCCTGCTGATCTTCTAAAAAACGTCTTAAATTATCAAATGAAAATACTCGATTATTAAACAGGATAATCTGTTTTTGCGATCTATAGTTTGTTTTTAAAACAAGCTTATCATTAACATTAAAATGTTCAAACTCTTTTTTTATGCTATCAAATAGATCAACATTACCTCCTCTAAATCGATAAATTGCCTGTTTCCGATCTCCCACATAAAAAAGCGATCCGCCACTAGATAAAGCATCCTCAACCATCACAAATAAATTTTTCCACTGCAATTTACTGGTATCTTGAAATTCATCAATTAAAAAATGCTTAAACCTGCTGGCTAATCGATAATAAAGCTCAGGGACACTCATATGAGCCTCTTTAAACAGAAAATAAGCTTGTTTGTTTAACTCTTCCATAAACACCAGATCGTCACGCATCGCATAGTTACGAAAATGCTTATAAACATCATCAAATATATCAATATAGCAATTAAATAAAGATAGTGCCTCTTTTTCACTTAACTCAACAATACTTTGCCTGAACTCTTGCCAAATCAACTCCAATTCCTCAGGAGCAAAAAAACCTTTGTTCATTGGCAAAGTATCAGACATAAATGATTTCTTATCCAGATCGGCAATATTAAAACCGTATTTGTTCTTCTTGATAAAATTAGCTAAAGTTGTATCGGCAAAACGCTTATTAATTCCCTCAGGCTTCTTGTCATATATTTGATTAAGTATCGCGAGAATCCTTTGCTTTAAACCAATTAAATCATTATCAGCCATTTGAAATTTTTTAAACTTTCCTCCATAAATATTACTTTGTCTGAACATACCGCTAATAATATTTAATATGTCTTTTTTCGGCAGCCAACTTGTGCGATTTTCCAGAAAAATATACTGACGAATAAAATCCTGAAAAACTTTTGCCGCCTTTTCATCTTCACAAACATGATCTATGCATTCATCAAGCGCATAAGCTACATAGGCTGAATAATTTTCTTTTATCTGAAAGTTAGCGGATAGATTCAATTCGGAAGCGCAACCGGATAATATAAGATTGATAAACTTATCCACGTTTTTTACTTGGAAGTAATTATAATTTAAAATAATACAATCAAGTACTTTAAACGCCTGCTGACTTGCTTTTTCTGGCGAAAGCCCCAAAGAGTTAATTAAATTATTTTTCTCCACCGGATTAATAAAAGCATCTAAAGCAATTTTTTTTAGCTGTTCTAAAATTCGTTCCCGCATTTCTCTTGTAGCCTTTAGCGTAAAAGTAATTGCCAGGATATTGCGCAGAGGTATTTGCCCCTGATCAAAATTATGATTGATTAGCAGCTGAATATAACGCTTTGACAGCTCATAGGTTTTCCCTGAACCAGCGGAGGCTTCAACAATTTTCACCTCATGAAAATTTAAATTTGGATTTGTATTCTGTCCTGGACTCATGTGAAGTATTATACACTTTCAGACGAAAAAAGGCAAAAACCAATTTCCCGGTATAATCCAGATTTTGCATTAGTCGTGAATGAAGAGTGCTAAGATTTTGGGAATCAAAAATTTACAAAAAACACAGGCAAACTTTATTGTTTGCCGAGGCTTTTGGGAAGTCTTTGAGCCCAAAAGATTAGTGCTATTCGCCACGTTCTAATGCAAATTCTGGATTAATTACTTAGGCAAATTAGGGACTTGTTCAAAGCCCTTCCAATCATAATCATAGGTCTTCTTTTTCTTTGGTTTAAATAATAGAGGAATATCAGTAAATAATAAGTATATACTCGGTACAATAAAAAGCGTCAAGATCGTAGAAACTGACAAACCGCCTAAAACCGTAATAGCCAATGGCGCCCATAATCCCGCACCTTCGGTTCGATCCAAAGCCATCGGCAGCAATCCAAACAAAGTCGTAAAAGAAGTCATCATAATCGGTCTTAAACGATCCATGCCCGCCATCATAGCAGCTCTAAAGCGGTTTACCTTCCGATTGCGGGTAAAATAATTAATCCTGTCTATCAGAATAATCGCATTATTCACCACAATCCCTGCCAGCATTATAACCCCGATAAAAACAGAGACGCTTTTCGGTTTTTTAAAAATTAAAAGCGCTAATGTTACACCAATTAAAGATAATGGCACACTCGATAAAATAACTAAAGGCTGCACATACGAAGCAAACAAAGCCGCTAAAACCATGTATATTAAAGCAAGCGTAACCCAAAGAACAAAAACAAGCTCACTTTTCCCTTTAATCATTTTTTCATAATCGCCTCCGAAGCGGTAATAATAGTTCTTAGGCAATTTCATTTCTTTAAAATCTTCTTTGATTATCTCTACAGATTTAGCAAGATCATACTTACTCATTGTCGCGCTTACTTCAATCATTCTTTGCTTATTTTTACGCCAAATTTCAGTCGGTCCCTCTCCGGGTTTAAAATTAGCTACCTGCTCGAAAAAAACTATATTCCCATCATCACCAACAATGCTAAGTTTGTGAACATCATCAAATGTTTGCCTATCTTCTTTTCTTAATCTGGCAATAGTTTCAACTTGTTTTGACTCAGAATGGAAACGGGTGGCCACCAAACCACGCATTTTAGCGTGGACAGTATCAGATATTTTAGACACAGTAAGTCCCCATTTTGCTGCTTTTGCTTTATCAACAACAGCTAGAAGTTCCGGACGTTTTTCCCTCATTCTAATTTTTACATCAACAAAACCAGGAATCTGACCGATCCTTTTTGAGATGTTTACAGCAATTTCCCTTAAAGTGTTATAATCATATCCATAAATTTCAATATGCAGCTCTTTAGCAGCCATGCTTTGCGGTTCTTCAAAATAAATAAACGCATTAGGGATTTCCTTTACTTTCTCCCGAAGATCATCAATTACTTCTTTATTTGATCTTTCTCTTTGAGACAGAGCAACAAGCTTTACAAAAATCCGATTGGACCATGGTTTAATCCGGCTGGAAACTGTTTTAACCTCCGACACGCTAGCAAGAATCTTCTCCACCTCAGCAACAACCTGATCGGAAATTTCAAGCTTAGCTCCAGTTGGCAGCTCAATAAAAATTGTAAATTCATTTTCTTCAGTTTTTCCGAGAAATTCCATGCCTATTTTTTCGGAAAACACAAAAAATGCTATTCCAAACAAACAAAACACAGCGACAACCAGATATAATCTAAATCTTAGAGCTCGCCCAAGTCCTTTACGATAAGCCGTTTGCAATACTTGAAGAAATTTATTGATTTTTAATTTTTCTTTCTTCTCTTTTTTGGAAACCTCAGAAAGCCACTGTTTTTGTTTTTCTTCTATTTCTTTTTCTCTTTGTGTTTTGCGTTGCCCCATAGCTGTGGCTAAAACAGGGACTAAAGTTACCGATACAAAAAGACTGGCTAACAAAGCATAAACAATTGTCATCGCCAGGCCTTCATACATAAGTCTAATTTCTTTGTTTACAAAAATAAACGGGAGAAAAACAATGATTGTGGTTAAAGTAGAAGCAAAAATAGCCAGCCACATTTCTTCAGCACCAACGATCGATGACTCTTTGCGATCCAAGCCCATAGCTCTTTTTTTGGAAATATTATCCAAAACAACAATAGCATTATCCACAAGCATTCCACTGCCCAGAGCCAAACCGCTTAAAGTCATAATATTAAGCGTTAAATTCTGAAAGAACATCATAATAAAAGTGCAGATAATTGCGGTAGGAATAGCAATCCCCACTGTAAATGTAGAACCAATATCGCGCAGGAATATCCATAATACACAAATTGCCAAAAATCCACCAAAGACCAAAGAACTTTGCACATCTTTTATTGCTTTACTGATAAAATCTCCCTGATTATAAACTGGGATTAATCTAATCCCGCGTTCTCCCAGGTTTTCATCTTTTTTAAATGATTCCAGCTCTTTTATAATTGAAGCAGTCATCTTTAAAGTATTAGCCATGCTTTCTTTTTGCACATAAATAGAAACAGTCGGGGCTAAATTTGTCCGAGCATAACTTGTAGCCTCCATGAAAGAGTCCTTAACATTAGCCAGCTCCTTCAAGCGAATTATTACTCCTGTTTGGGAAGCGGCAATACCAATATTTTCAATCGTCTTAACGTCAGTAAATTCACCGATTATTCTGATTAAAAATTTATCCGATGCCTGCTCTATATCACCGGCTAATAAGTTTAGATTGTTCGAGCCAAGAACATTGATAACTTTATTAATCGGCATATTATATGCGTCTAATTTTGCTTGATCAATTTCTACAAGGATTTTTCTTTCTCTTCGCCCCCCGACTTCAACATCCGCGACCCCGTTTATCCGTTCAAGTCTTGTTTTTAAACTTTCATCAACAATCTTTCCCAACATCTCCGGAGTATAGCGTTTGCCTCCAGTCATGGCCAAAATCATAACCGGCACATCAGAATATTCATATTTAGCAATAACTGGTTTTTCGATTTCCTCAGGAAGGTCATTTTTAACCCGGGCAAATTTCTCTCTGACTTCCAAGGCAGCAAAATCCATATTCGTACCTGGCTCAAACTTAATAACAATAGTCGCACTAGCTTCTTCTGAAGTGGATTCAACACTCCGAATATGGCTAACAGTAGAAACTGCTTCTTCAACTATCCGAGTAATTCTTTCTTCAATTTCTACAGGAGGAATCCCCCCCCGAACATTAATAAATATAGTAACATTACCAAAACTAGTATTAGGCATTAGTTCAATCGGAAGCTTGGTCAGAGATACCCAACCCAAGATTAAAGCAGCTACGAAAATCATGGATATTGTTACCGGTCGATTTACAGAGTAGCGGGGAAGACTCATTCTCGGCTAATTCTCCTCTTTCAATCTATATACCTTATGCGGACCTTCACCGGAAGAAATTAATATATGCATGTCAACTAATTCAGCTAATTCTTTATCCGCAACAGGTAAAGTAACTCTAAACTTAACAACATATTCTAATCGAGTAATTTTTCCCGCAGATAAAATAAAATCAACTAATTGCTGCTGGCGAATAGTGAGCTTGTTCGGTTCTGAAATAGGTTCCAGATCTGGCGATGCCTGATCTAAGGATTCAAGATCTGGCGATTCAGGATCTTGCGATGCATCATTTAATTTATTATCAGAAAAATCTATGCCCTCTGAATATTTAGGATCCCCAGGATAATTATCAGTTGTTACCAGGTGATCATCCGCAAAATTATTTTTAGATCCTGCCAAATGACTCAGGTCAATTTCTTCAATCTTTATTTTTGTAGGTTTAACAATCAGCTGTTCTTCATCATCTTCCTTGCCAAACTTAAAGCTTAAATTAAACCATTCTTTTATAGTTTCCAATAAGATATAAATACTCGGGACAATAAACAATGTCAAAAAAGCCGCTGTGGTTAACCCCCCCATTACAGTCCTTGCCATAGGCGCTCTTAATTCAGATCCCTCGCCCAGCGCAAAAGCCAAAGGCATTAAACCAAAAATTGTAGTAAGTGAAGTCATTAATATCGGACGAGCTCTGACTTTACTGGACTGAATCGCGGCTTCAAATATTCCTAACCCTTGTTTCCTAGCAATATTTATAAAGTCAATCAATAGTATGCCATTATTAACAACAATTCCTCCAAGCATTATGAACCCTAAAACAACCACAACACTAAGCGGTGTATGGGTAAAGTAAAGTACCCAGCTTACTCCAATCAATGATAAAGGAACAGTAAACATAATAATAAACGGCTGAATTAAAGATTCAAATTCCGATGCCATAATCATATAAACCAGCAACAATGCAAGAATAAGCGCAAACTTCATGCTCTTAAAAGACTCTTCCATTTCCTTATTTTCTCCACCCAGCTCAATAGCATAATTAGTCGGCAATTCCATTTTTATATTTTCAATGATCTTTTCCACGTCTGGAACAATTTCGTTTAAACCACGCTTATAAATATTCGCACTAACAAAAACCACTCTTTGTTTACTTTCCCGTTTAATTTCCGTAGGTCCAAGGCCTCGCGTTAAATAGGCTACTTGTTCCAAGAATATATTAATCCCCAGCGGAGAATAAATAAATAACTTGCTGATTTTACCATAATCCTTACTATCTTCTTTTCTTAAACGAACACGAATATCTATTTCACGGCCTTCTTCTTTAAACTTAGATGCAACATACCCCCTGATTGCTGCCTGAGCAATCGAAGATATCTGATTTACACTCAACTGATATAATGCCGCTCGATCTTTTCTAACAACTATTTTTATTTCTGGGCTAGGAGGACTCAAGCTGTCTTTTATTCCATAAACCCCTTCAACTTTTTCCAGTTGTTTTTCAATTTCTTTAGCAGTAGGAATAAGTATTCCTTCCATATCAAAACCGCGGAGAATAATTACCAGAGGAGCACTCCCAGCAAAAGCTGATTTAAACACACTTTCCTGTAATATATACTCGATATGCGCATCCTGCAAATCTACTGTTTCCAGATGATTTTTTATTTGCTGAATCAAGTCCGAAGTTCCTATATTATAAGCCTCATCAGTAGCTTCTTCCTTTTTAAACAAACTCATTATGCCCCGATCAGGCCGCGAATGAAGATTAGCAATAATATTCGCCTGATTAGCGCCCAGCACTTCAACCGCCCCGGTTTTTTTAGCCTCTTTACTTGATCCAATATTTACAGTAACATCTTTTATCGCATCAAAGCTAAGTACCGAATCCTCGACTCTACGCACCACCGCATCAGTTGCTCTGAGATTAGTTCCTGCCGGCATAGTCAATTTTATAACAAATTGTCTTTGATCCAATTTTGGCATAAATTCTCGATCCAAGGTTAAAAGCAGCTTTAAACTAAGAAAAGCAACTAAAAGTGTCCCGACAATTATACTTATAACAATAATATAAGGAACTATTCCTTTATACTGTTTGCCGCCTTTAAGCTTTTGCATTTCAATGATTTTATTTTCATCAGCGCCTAATGATATTTTGCCGATTTTCCCCATCGACATAAACATGGGAGTCAAACTCATCGCGGTTATAACCGAGGCTACCAAAGAAAAAGTAACTGTTAATGCCAGTTCTTTAAATAACTGACCCGCAATACCAACCACAAATACTAAAGGTAAAAATACCGCAACCGTAGTCAATGTAGATCCGATAATCGCGCTAAAAACTTCATTAGTTGCTTCCATCGAAGCGGTTTTTGCGTCTTTTTCCATCTGATGATGACGATAAATGTTTTCAATAACAACAATACCGTTATCAACAAGCATACCGACTCCCAGAGCCAGCCCTCCCAATGACATCATATTCAAAGACAGTTTATTGAAAAACATCAGAATAAAAGTAAATAGAATCGCGATTGGAATACCCAAAGTAACAACAATCGCGCTGCGCATATTCTTTAGAAAAATCAATAAGATAAAAAAAGCTAGAAAACCTCCCTGCAGAGCATTATCACGTAATTCATTAATTGATTGAGTTATAAATATAGACTGATCATAAACAACCTTTATATTAACTTCTTCCGGTAAAGTTTGTTTCAATAATGTCAACTTTTCATAAATATACTTATTCACTGCCATAGTATTAGCATCAGCCTGCTTTTGGACACTCATTGAAATATTATCCAAACCATTATATCGAGAAACACTATCTTGCTCTTTTAGAGTATCTTTAACTTCCCCTAATTGACGCAGATATAATACTCTTTTGCTTCTTTCTTTTTCTTCCGCACTAATTTGCTCAGGATTACGCCGCTCTTCCTCATCAGTTTTATCTTCAATCAGCAAAGGCACTTCATACATTTCGCTAACTTTTGTAAATTCACCAATTGTCCGTATCAGATATTCATAAAAGCTTGTTTCAATCGTTCCGGCAGGGTAATTTAGATTAGCCTGTTTTATTAATTCAATAACATCCATTATCGAAACATTAAACGCCCGCAAACGCTGCTGATTAAGTTCAACAACAATTTCTCTTTCTCTGCCTCCAGTCATGACAACCTGAGCAACCCCATCTATTTTTTCAAGTTCGTCTTTAATAACCCGTCGAGAAATTTCCCTTAATTCATAAGGCGACAATGCTTCTCCCTTACTCGTAACACTTAGAATCATAATCGGAGTATCAAAAGGATTAAACTTCATAACAATCGGCTCATCAGCATCACGCGGAAGTTTTTCTTTGATCAAATCAACTTTCTCGCGTACATTCAAGCCGGCGAAATCCATATTAGTATTCCAATTAAATTCGCAAATAACAATACTGCTGCCTTCCCGGGAAGTAGAACTAACCTTTCGAATATTAGCCGCGGCACTTACTGATTCTTCAATTGGACGGGTAATTAATGCCTCTATTTCTTCCGGAGCCGCATTTTCATAAGAAGTAACTACAGTTATCTGCGGATAATTAATCGGTGGAAAAAGTTCCTGAGAAAGACGGCTCCAGGAGATTACTCCTAGGAGAATAACTCCAGCAGTAAACATTAAGATTGTAACTGGCTTTTTAACTGAAAATTCTGGAAGACTCATAATTTATTCTTTATTGTTAGGACAGAAAATTCAAAAAATTTAAACTTTAAATTTTAAGTCATGGTAAATTATTACATTTCACGAACCTGTATTTCGGTTATTTGAACCGGAGTTCCGGAAGTTAATTGTTCCACATTAGAAATCGACACCAAATCTCCCTCTTTTAATCCTCTGACTATTTCAATATAATCAGTTGATTCATATCCGGTTTCAACTAAACGTTCCTGAGCTGAATTGGTTGCTTCGTCAACAACATATACCATATAAGCATCCTGCATCTTTTTTAAAGCAATCCGGGGGATACTGATCACCCCGGGTTTTTCAAAAAGAATTATATCCGCGCGCGTAAACATCCCTGGCATTAATATCCGGCGCGAGTTATCAATTTTTATTTCAACTGGCAATGTTCGGGTTTTATCAGATAAAGCAGGATAAATATTATCAATAATTCCGTCAAAAGGAAGCTCAGGATAAGCATCAACATATACTCTAGCTAATTGACCAATTTTTAATTTGGTAACATCTCTTTCAACAACACCTATCTCAGCATAAACCGTGTTTACATCAATAATTTGGATTGCTTTCGGAGTATACGGCGATACCAATTCCCCCACTTCTATATTGCGTTCACCAATTATACAGTCAGTCGGAGCATACATCTCCGTTTTCTTTAATTCCTCTTTGGCTGATTCAATCTCAACCTGAGCTGCTTCTACTTGGTGTTTGGCAGTTCCCGCTTCTGATTCAACTTCAGAAAGTTTAAGTCTATTTATCGCTCCGATATCAAACAACTGCTGATGCAATTTAACCTTCTTTTCTGATTGCGCTAAACTAACCATAGCTGATTTTAATTTTGCTCGGTTATAATCAATTTTCAGCAATGCTTCTTGTTGTTTCAATCTTGAAATCAATTGCCCCTCTTTAACCACATCCCCCTCGCGATAATTGATTAATTCCACAAGCCCAGGAGCTTCAAAATTCAGCTTAGTCGTTATCAGCGCTTTTATTGATCCCATTGTCGGCAAAACATCTTCAAACGTAGCACGAGAAATTTTATAAACTTTTATCGATAAGCCTCGCTTAATCAGAGTCCTTTTTGCTTCGGGTTCTTTATCAAAAGACATTTCTCTTCTAATTTCATCTTCCTGCTGTTTATCTTTATTAAGCCAATCACCTTTTTCAATCCCCCACCAAACAATTCCAATTATGATTATCAGTACAGCAATAAAAATGAATGTAGATTTTCTCATTTACGACCTCCTCAAAAACTTACGATAAACCCGAATTAAGCCATTCCGACTAAATATTAGTGGAAATAATTTATAACTCCTATTGCCCGATTTAAACTACCTATGGACAAATTAATCCCAGCTAGTGCCTGTTGCATATTTGAATTTGCTTCAACAAGCTGAATTTCCGCATCAATAACATCTGCTCCGCTTGCTTCATTCATCCCCTTTTTAGTTCTGGCTATTTCCAACTGCTTACGACGATAGCCGATCTCATTTATTGCTAAAGATAATTGCACGCTATATTTCTGATATGAATAATATGAATCTTCAGTCTCTTGGCGAATTTTATTTTTCATTTCTTCATAATCTTTTAAAGCTTGTTTTCTCGTAATTTGCGCTTCTTTTTCCTTAGAAAAATGGGCTAGATTATCCCAAAAAGAAAATTTAGCATTTAAGGCCTGCGAATCTACACTTGTATCTGTTTTGGTGACTTGAAACGGACTTACTTTGTCTTTTTTATAAAAAGTTTCAACGGTATTACCGCCGATAAACCATTTAACTTTACCCATAAGCGACCACTCAGTCGCAAGGTTCAAATCTCTTTGACTAAAAGCTTCACCGCTTCGGCCATAAGACCCTACTAAAGAAATATTTGGCAGTTCTTCACTTTTGATTATATCCTGAGTATATTTAGCAGCTTGCATGGTTTGCTCCATGACCTTAATTTCCGCTCTATGCCTAAAAGCTAATTCCAAACACTCGTCTAACTTAACATTTATTTTCTTTCTGCCTAAATGATAATCCAGCTCATCCACATTAAGCTCTGCGGTAAACATTTCTTTTTCTAAAGCCAGCCTTGCCATAGCCACGCCCCGCTCGGCATTAGCTACTTGAAAACAAACCCGGTTAAACGAAGCTTGAGCACTTAATAATTCCGCTGGGGTAGCTGACTCGATAATAAATTCTGCTTCAACTTTTTCCAAAATTTTCCCCGTATCTTCTTTCAAGCGCAGCATCATATCAAAAGTTATCTTTGCCAAAACCAGCTCGTAATAAGCTTTGCTTACCTGAAACATCAAATCCTGTTTAATTCTATCAGTATTCCCTTTGGAAATTGTCAATCCCAGCTGTTCTTTTCTTAAAGTTGCCATTAATTTTCCACCCGAAAATAGCTGTTGTTCAGCCTGCAAAGCATAAGAACGGCCTCGATATGGCTCTGTTACGGTATGGCCGTCAGATTCATTCCACTCCCCAAGAAATGCCGGATAAAAAGCCCTTCTTGCTTCACGCACACGCAATTTGGCTAATTTTTCCTGCTCTTGAGCTATTTGCACCGGTAAATTAGCAGCCAAAGCAACATTAATACAATCCTGATAACTGGTAATATTAGTGCTGCTGGCACGTTTGAGCATTGGTTTTATTTCAGAAGGCATATTAATATCCTGATAAAGACTTGTTTCAACCATCTGTTTGCGAGCTGATGGCAAAGTACTTAAATCTGTTTGAGCTTGAAGTTTCTGCTTAACCTCCTGCATAACAGTACCAGATTCAACCCGGTCTTTCGCCTTATCTCTTACTAAAGATACCTTTTCCTTGCTTTCCGACCGAATAAGCTCAATTCTTTTTTTCTGCGTAAATTCTTCTAATTTTTCTCGTGCTTTCTTTGTTTCAAAATCCTTGGAAGCCTTTACTATTTTTATTTGTTCCGAAGGCGCCATGTCATTATCTCTTGTCGCCAAACTCTCTTTTTGCGCAGGTCCGCTAGCAGGTAACACTTTCAGATTAATATACTGTCCATTAAACTGAGCATCCAAATCGTATTTAAATTCTCTGTCTAATTCAATAAAAATGCTGACAGATTCGCTAGGACTCATATTATAGTTTATTTTTTCCGCAACAATAATCTTGTTAATACCCATATAGTTAACCGGGATTTCTATCGGAATATTTTCATATTGTTTAAAAGTTACTTTTGCTCCAAGAATATTGATTGTCAGACGATACGGACGTTCGCTTTGATCAACAGTAAACAAAACCGGTGGCCGAGAATGTTCTATATTAAGATCAATCCCATAATTTGTTTTAACAATATCAAAGTTTTTTAATGAAGCAGCTTGATCAGCCAGACAATACGAGGAGAAAAACAAGACAAGACATCCGATAAACATCGAGAGAACAGTAATTTTTTTAAATTCTATTTGCGGCATCTTACGCAATTCCTTTTGCTAAGATAATAATACTTAATGAAAATATTTTATATGTCTTATTATATTGTTTTTACGTGGGTTATGTCAATAAAAAATTAAATTTAAATATTCAAAATAAAAAAACTTTCATTCCCTACCTCACGGAATTATTCTCAGATCATCTCTTAGCCAGGAATAAAGAATGTCCGCAACCAGTTTATGTCCGACCAAATTAAAGTGGCATCCCCCTTGAGGTATAATCTTCAGATCAGTCAAATCAATCCCTCGAAGCTTAAACTGATAAAACAAATCAAGTGTTTTAAAATTAAACTCTTTATCGCCGGCTTGTTTTATCCAAAGGTCCATATCATCTTTGTTTTTTAATTCCGGCACAAGCATAAGCCCAAATTCAAAATTTTCCTGTTCAGACAATCTTTTAAACTCTTGAAAAATCTGTTTATTTATTCGCATCGACTCAGCTAAATTATTGCAACCAGCATATTTATACGCTTGCGGTATATATTTACCCGGATTCCTTAGACTGATAAAATCATAAACAGATTTATTAATAAATCGATACACCGCTGAATGTTTTATAAAAAATCGATCGATTTTTGGATTAATCGGAATTAGTTTTGGAAAGTTTACCACAAAATATTGCCCCATATCTATGTGCTTATGTCTCTCAGACCCATAAGCGCCTGGCAAAATAACTGCATTGCGATAATAATCATCGTTTAAAAATTGAAAAATCACAAGATCAGGCTGGTAATCAATCAGCCTATTTTTCAGTAGAATGAATTTTTGAACAGCATTGTACGCGCAAACACCCGCATTAAGCACTTCAAATTTAATGCCTGAGACTGGATTACTATTGAGTTTTTCTTCAAGCAATTTTGGATATGTTTGCTCAATTAAATATTCTGTTCCAAAAGTAACCGAATCACCTAAAACAATTATTCGATAAACGTTTTCCGGCTTGGGAATAATATATTCTCTGTCCCTTATCCCACGGGAATTTATTTTAAAAAACCCGTTTTCCGTATTTGCGCCAGGAATCAATTCATAAGATAAACCGGGAAGTTTGGAAATTTTATGTAAAGCCGGTTTAGCATGCTGCACATATACAGTGGTATCAAAAATGAATTTACTTTCATTGATTAAAAAGATTTTCTCGATTAAAAAAAAGATCAACAAAAAGGAGAATAAAAATATGGCCAGTTTTTTCGCTAGAAAATTAATTTTCATATTAAGATATCTTTATTAGGGAGAACAAACCTATAAGCCGAGTTCTGTATCCCGCAAAGCGGGACGATGATCATTTATCTTGTCCTGTAAATTACTCTACAGGATCCTTGCGACCTAACCCGAGAAATAACAGGCGGACAGCCCTCCTCCTATTTGGTCTTGCTCCGCGCAGAGATTGCCACGTT
>Ga0180007_10000904_pt1 | contig 43833 bp, 35 predicted proteins | sample MM_PC_MetaG_FD_121122 | JGI IMG/M metagenome (GOLD analysis project Ga0180007, IMG submission 121122) | Groundwater microbial communities from the Aspo Hard Rock Laboratory (HRL) deep subsurface site, Sweden - MM_PC_MetaG | ecosystem: Environmental > Aquatic > Deep subsurface > Groundwater... | reverse complement strand
GGATTGCGTTGTTCGCTCTTGAGGCGCTGCGTCAGGGGTTCCAAAGAATCTCCTGAAGAATGGATCATTGAACATGTCAGAGATGGATGCGGATGCTTCAACTGTCCCGGTGACATCTATGCGAACCACCGCAGGGCCGACGGCGGCAATGGCTGACTTGATCGCCGATTGCCCAGAGTCTGTGATGGATTGGTTGACATTCGTTGTCTGCGCGGGAGGCTGTTCGTCTTCGTTGTTCGATGCAGCGGACGTATCCGATTGGGCAATGGCCGACGGCGTCTGCACGACCAACTTGCCATCCGATTGACCCATCCAAACAATAGTCAATCCCGTGCCCACGAGAAAGGCGATGACGACTCCAATAAGGGCTATTCTTCGCATGATAAACCTCCTGCTATTCACGAAATGAGCGTTTGCGTTATGATTATAGAACGGATTGTGAAGGAGCTGTGGAGAACGATGGTCAGTGACGTGGGGTCGGCAAAGAATAGGTCGGCGATTCGCGTCATCGCCGCTTATTCAGGCGGGCTGGACAGTATTCTGGCTGCTGTCTTCATGCAGAAGCTAGGATTTGATGTGTTGCTTCTTCATGTGCAGCATCTGTTCAGTGCCAACGCGGCCGGGCGTCAGCGGCTTCGCGAGGCTGCCGGTCGGGCCGGGTTGCCATTGTTGATTGAGGATGCCTCTGAACAACATCTGGAAACGATTCGTCATCCCAAACATGGATACGGGCAGGGGATGAATCCCTGCATCGATTGCCGCATTTTTATGCTCCGGATTGCCCGACGCGTGATGGAAGAAAACGGAGCCGTATTCGTAGTAACAGGTGAGGTCCTTGGCCAGCGGCCGAAATCCCAACACTACAAGGCGTTGCTTCAAGCGGCAGAGGAATCGGGTCTAGGCAGCCGCTTGGTTCGTCCGTTGTGTGCGCAGTTGCTTCCTGAGACGTTCCCGGTCACCGAGGGCTGGATAAAGCAATCGGATCTGCTCGCAATTCAGGGGCGAACCCGGGGTGAACAGATGCGACTGGCCGCATCGTATGGCGTGAGCGACTATCCCCAACCCGCAGGCGGCTGTGTACTCATTGAAAAGGCCTATGCCAACCGCGTACGCGACGCGTTCAGCCATCTGGGAAAGGACGTGGTTGGGCTCACTCAATTTCGCTTGTTTGGCCTCGGCAGGCATCTGCGAATGGACGAAGACGTCAAGGTCATCGTGGGGCGGAATTTCGAAGAGAATGAACAGCTGGTGACGCTGGCCGAAGGCCGCGTGCGCATCGATCCAGTCGATGTGATGGGGCCAACCACGCTGGTGGAAGGGAATCCCTCAGAGGAGCAGTTGCTCGTGATCTGCTCGCTGGCCGCTCGATACTGCGATGGCGAACCCGATGGCGAGATTCGGCTAAGAGTCGCCAGCCAGGATGACGAACGAATCGTTCGTGTACTGCCCATGGCCAAAGACGATCCGCGTATCCTTGAATGGCGGATTGACTAGTGAATGAGGGACAAGGCTTCTGCACGAGAGGCTTGGTCCTTATATAGGCTTCCGCGAATGGCTGAGGTGACCATCTGGGCACCGGGCTTTTTGACACCTCGTAGGGTCATACACATGTGAGTGGCTCGTATCCGCACGAGAACGCCCATGGGATCTAGTTTCTTGACCAGCGCGTTGGCGATCTGCTGCGTCAATCGCTCCTGAAGTTGCGGACGTCCAGCTGCAATATCCACAGCGCGCGCCAGCTTGCTGACGCCAACAATCCGTCCTCCCTTGGGAATATAGACGATATCTGCCGTGCCCACGAAGGGAAGGAAGTGGTGCTCGCAAATGGAGAAGAAGGGGATGTCCCGCAGCACGATCATCTCCTCGTACTGCTCCTGATAGATGACTTCGAGCACATCAGCAGGATCTTGATCGATGTGGGCGAAGAACTCGGCATACATGGCCGCCACTCTTCGCGGCGTATTGGCGATCACTTCTTCGTTGAGTCGAGCCTCACCGATTCCGGCGAGAATTTCCTTCACGGCTGCTTTGATACGGTCTTGATCCATGAGATGGCCTCCGTTCGAAAGGATAGACCAGGCAAGGGCATGGGGCAAACGAATCAACAGAGAGCGATGGGACGACTTTTCAGATGAGACAGGGATCGGGCACGGATTGCTTGTGGAGACGCGTTTGCTTTCCTAAACTTGCGGTATAGCAAGTTCGAATTCGGCCGTGCGTGTCACGCACACGGAGGAGGGGCAATGACAGGACCCGCTAATTATCGAGTCATCTGCGAGCAAGCCTATACGCTGGGCAAGGTTGAGCGCGGCTACACAGGCAGAACGCTCTATGTCAACGTGGACACAGGGATCATTGAAGAGCGCCCTGTCACGCAGCAGATGAAGGACATCTTCATTGGAGGCCGCGGCTTTGGCATCTGGCGGCTGTGGAATGCGGTCAATAGCGCGACGCAATGGGACGATCCAGAAAACGAGCTGGTCATTTCTTCTGGGCCTATTGGAGGAACGACGAATTACCCCGGATCGGGCAAGTCGATCGTCGTTAGTTTGTCTCCGCTGACCAACGGGGTCATTGACTCCAATGCTGGCGGCTATTTTGGTCCCTACCTCAAATTCGCCGGATGGGACGCACTTGAGCTTCAGGGCAAGGCCAAAGAGGACGTCATTGTCTTCATTGACGGTCTCAAAGGCGTCATCCAATTGCTTGCCTGTCCGGAAATGGACATGAATACACATGTGCTGGGTGAGAAGTTGTTGCATGATTTTGCGGATTCGGATGCGCCAAGGGACATCGCGGCTGTGTCAACGGTCTCTGCGGGCGTCGGCGCTGAGAACTCGCGTTGGGGTTGTCTCAACTTCAGCTTTTACGACATCAAGCGAGGAGCACTACGCATCAAGCAGGCAGGCCGCGGCGGAACGGGAACGGTGTTCCGCGACAAGCGAATCGCCGCTCTGGTTGTCAAGAGTCCCGCCGTAGGGCCCACATCCAATCAACCGGCTGACCTGAAGCGCATTCAGGAGGTTGGCACGCGGATCACCAAGGAAATCATGACCCTGGATGCCAGCCAATGCGATATGCGTCGTGTGGGGACGTCGCATCTGATCGAGATCATGGACGAATATGATCTGTTGCCCACGCACAACTACAAGTTTGGACGGCATCCTGAATCCGGCAAGATTAGCTCGCCGGTGTGGCGCGAACGGTTTGGCCAGAACATGCCCGATGGCTGCTGGCTTGGCTGCACGATGTCCTGTTCCCATGCAGTGGATGACTTTGCGCTAACGACAGGCCCCTACAAGGGGACGAAGGTTCTTGTAGATGGGCCTGAGTATGAGACGGCAGGCGGAAGTGCCAACGTCGGCATTTTCGATCCCGGATTCGTGTTGGAGATGAATTTCTACTGCGACACCTACGGCATTGATACCATTTCCTTCACCACCGGTCTTGCCTTTGTCATGGAGTGCTATGAAGCCGGGCTCATTGGCCCTGCTGAAACCGAAGGGTTGGATCTTCGCTTTGGAAACAAAGAGGCGGCATTGGAAGTATTGCATCAAATCGGTCGCGGAGAAGGTTTTGGCGTGATTGTCGGCCAAGGTATTCGCCGCATGAAGGCGATCTTTGCCCGCGACTTCGGTGCCGATCCAGAGTTCATGCAGGACATTGGCATGGAAGCCAAAGGGCTTGAGTATTCCGAATATGTCACCAAGGAATCGTTGGCCATGCAGGGCGGCTATGGTTTGGCCTTGAAGGGACCGCAGCATGACGAGGCCTGGCTCATCTTCATGGACATGGTCAACAATCAGATCCCTACATTTGAAGACAAGGCCGAAGCCTTGCACTACTTCCCCATGTGGCGCACGTGGTTTGGTTTGGCTGGGCACTGCAAGCTGCCGTGGAATGATGTTGAACCTGAGAACAATGCCCAGACATTCGAGCCGGCCAAGGTTCCAGAGCATGTCGACAATTACTGCAACGTCTTTGCCGGTGTAACAGGAACAGAGGTCACTCCAGCGGATCTGATTCGGCAATCCGAGCGCGTCTACAATTTCCAGCGCGTATTTGGCCTGCGATTGGGTTTGGGAACGCGCGAGCATGATGCGATTCCGTATCGTTCTGTCGGGCCAGTGACTGAGGAAGAGTACGAATCCCGGGCCGATCGCTATGACGGACAGCTGCGAGACCAACTTGGCGTCGATCCAGTCGGGAAATCTACAGCTGACAAGGTCGCTATTCTGAGAAAGCATCGTGAAAAGCAATATGAGATCCTCATTGATGCCGTCTACAGGAGGCGCGGATGGACGAATGATGGCGTTCCCACCATCGCGAAACTGGAAGAATTGGGAATCGCGTTCCCTGATGTCATCGATGTGGTTCGCCCGTTCCAGTAGACGATCGCAGTTGAACCGCTAAATCCAAGCCCCCTCTTCTGAGGGGGCTTTTTTCGAGGAGCACCTGGACTCCTCAGGCGAGAATCAAAGGATGGCTCCGACGTGATTGTGCGGTGCGCCCAGGCATCGATTGTCACGCAGCAACGAGAAGTCCTGATCAAAGGGGTGTTTGGATAGGGCGATCAAAATCTGATGAGGAGTGAGTTCAACGGTATCCCCACGGATGTCTTGCTAGGAGCCTGCGGCCTCTGATTCACGGGGGCTGCCGTTGCCTACTTCTGTGGGATCTGAAAGATGCCAATCCCGCTCATGAAGTGGGAGTAGCAGAAGATGGAACAAGCCAATCACGAGCATGAGTGTGGAAAGCCAAAACAACACGCTGCCAACGGCGTGGCGATCAACCAGACTCATGACCACGGCCAGAGACACGGGCTGGAGTACGCCTCCCAAGAAGGATCTGATCCCGTGAACGCGGCCTCTGATTGCTGAGGGCAGCACTTGCTGGATGAGTGTGCCGCCATACACTTGCTGTCCAGCGGCGCCAAAACCGAACAAGAAGAATACGGCGAGGGCGACGATGGGTTGCAGGTACAGGCCGAGAGCCATAAATGAGAGAGAGAAGAGCACGATCCCCCCTATCCACATGGGGACCTTGGGCCACTTTGTTCCGAACGAAGAGGCAATGAGGCTGCCGACGAGTACACCGCCCACTGACAACCCCTGGAAGAATCCATAGCCTTCGGATCCCATTCCAATCGCAGCAGCAACCACGGGCGCAATGAAGAACAGCGGGGCGTAAACGAGCGATCGAGTGAAATCGAGCGCCACCACCCGGCGTAACAGCCGTTCCTTGCGGATGTAGCGCAATGAGCATCGAAGATCGTAAATCGGACGCCAGCTGGGCCTCTCATGCTCGGCATGTGGGGTTCCCGTACTATGCGGGAGGAACAACGCTGCTGCTGCGCCTACGACATACATCACACCATTGAACAAGAAGACAGGGGCAGGCCCCCAGATGGCAAGCACAACGCCGCTGAACGCGGCCTCGATCAGATTGTCAGACATTCCCCATGAACTGAGCAAGCCATTGACGCGAACAAGATGTTTGGCGGGGACAACATCAGGCAGCAGAGAAGAGAACGCGACGCTGACCGGAGTTCCTAGGACGGCCTCGCCGAGCAGGAAGAGCATCAAGTGCCAAATCTTCAAGCTACCAGCACGAGCGAAGGCAAAGACAACAAAACAGAGCACAGCGAGCAATCCATGCAAGACGACGAGGAGATTTCTGCGATTGAAACGATCGATGATGGAACCCGAAACCAGTCCAGCGACTGCCGCACACAGCGTCCAAATGCCTCCCAATCCTGCGATAGACAGCGCGGATCCAGTAATCGACAAGCCGGTCCAGAACACAACGACCTGCGTGAAGATGTCGCCTGCGTTTCCCAAGGCAGTGCCAATGAGAAAGGGGACAAGTCTCCGATTAGGTACTTGTTGGTATGTGTTGGTTGTTGTCAATGTCCGATCCTGCCCGCTCGCCTTATAACCTCGTGTACGAAGTTCTATGAATCTTACGGGGATTAATTGAAGATTTCAAGTGTGGCTAAGATTGAAATCCAGTCAGCGTTTCGTTACAATTCCAATGGGTGGTGAGATGGCTACAAAACCTCAAGAAATGCCGGCCTATGAAGCCGATCAAATTCAAGTACTCGAAGACTTAGAACCTGTTCGACTCCGTCCAGGGATGTACATTGGAAGTACTGGACAGAGCGGCCTCATGCATCTGATCGAAGAAGTCGTCGACAACAGCATCGACGAAGCTTTGGAGGGTGTATGCACCGAGATTTCCGTCATCATTCACAAGGACAATAGTGTGTCCATTGAGGACAATGGCCGTGGGATGCCGATTGGCGTACACACGGGCACGGGAATTCCCGCTCTTGAGTTGGTCATGATGACCTTGCATGCCGGCGGCAAATTCGACAACAAGAGCTATCACGTTTCAGGCGGACTGCATGGCGTAGGTGTCTCGGTGGTCAATGCACTGTCAGAATTCATGGCTGTCGAAGTCTACAAAGATGGGGCCATTCATCGGCAGGAGTTCTCGCGTGGCGCGAAGAAGACCGAGCTGGCGACCACGGGCACGACAACGAAACGGGGAACTCGGACAACCTTCCTGCCGGACCACGAAATCTTTGGCGAGATCAAGTACAACTTCCCCAAGCTGTCGCATCGCCTCCGCGAGCTCTCGTATCTGAATGGTGGACTGAAGATCAGCCTCGAGAATGAAACGGCTGGTGTGAAGCGTACATTCCAGAACAAGGGAGGCATTGCCTCGTTTGTTCTGGAGATGGCCGAGAAGAAGGAGCCCATCCATCCAAAACCTGTCTACATTCATGGGCAAGAAGCGGGAATCGACATCGAAATCGCCATGCAATGGACGGGATCGTATGATGAATCGATTTATGCTTTTGCGAACAACATCAACACGGTCGATGGTGGAACGCATCTCACTGGATTCAAAACGACACTCACGAAATTCCTCAACGAGTACGGCCGAGACAAGAAGATTCTGAAAAAGGCAGACCCCAATCTTCGCGGTGAAGACATTCGCGAAGGCCTGGTTTCCATTATCAGCGTCAAGATCCCCAATCCGGAATTTGAGGGGCAAACCAAGACCAAGTTGGGCAACCCGGAGGTCGCTGGAATCATCGGCACGATGATCCAAGAGCGGCTGGGCCTCTACTTCCAGAAGAAGCCGCAGATTGCCCGCATGGTGATCGAGAAATCCATCAGCGCGAGCCGTGCTCGGCAGGCTGCCTCCAAAGCCCGCAACATGGCGCGTCGGAAGGGACCGCTGTCTTCGACTGCGTTGCCAGGGAAATTGGCCGATTGTTCGAATCGAAATCCAGAATTCAGCGAGCTGTTCATTGTCGAGGGAGATTCGGCCGGAGGTAGTGCCAAGCAAGGAAGAGACCGCAACTTCCAAGCGATCCTTCCGTTGCGTGGGAAGGTTCTGAACGTCGAAAAGGCTGGATTGGCCAAGCTGCTTGACAATCTGGAAATCAAAGCGATGATCACTGCCATCGGAACGGGCATTCGCGATGATTTCTCTCCCGAACGGCTGCGATACGGCAAGCTCATCATCATGTCTGACGCCGATGTCGATGGCGCGCATATCAGTACGCTCATTCTGACATTCTTCTATCGATACCTTCCCAAACTGATCGAAGAAGGGCACGTGTTCATTGCCAAGCCGCCGCTCTATCAGATCAAGAATGGCAAGAAGACGATCTACATGCATACAGATGCGGAACTCGATGCGTACCGCGAAGAGCATGCAGGCAATTACGCGGTCAAGCGCTTCAAGGGATTGGGAGAGATGAATCCGCGCGAGCTCTGGGAGACGACGATGGATCCTGAGACTCGAATCCTAAAGCTCATTGAGATTCGAAGCCATCTGGAAGCGGATGACATCTTCTCCACATTGATGGGAACGGACGTAGCTTTGAGGCGTGACTTTATCTGGGAGAACTCCGACAAGATTACCACGCTCGACATCTAGCCGCCGAGCGTTGCGAGAGCAAGGGAGGCATGATGAAAAAGTGGTTTGTCCTCAGTCTTCTAATCGGCTTGCTGGGCTGGGTGTCCATCTCTGGAATGGGTTCAGGCGTTGGCGTGATTGCTGGCATTGATCCCACAGGATTGTGGCTCATCGGCGCGATGACCGAGTTATCCGTTGTGGAGATGCTCGATCTTCGTGCACAAATCGGATTCGCCACTCAAAACATCGAAGGGTTAATGCTTGTTAGTCTATCTGCCCTGCCACATGTGGTCGTGCCGCCGATCGATTTGTTTGCTGGAATTGGGCTAGGCGTTGCTCTGACGCCCCCTCCCTTCTCGACGGGATTGGTTGTCGAAGGATCAGCAGGCATTCGCCTGGTGCCAGCAGATGTCGTCTCCATCATCCTCCAAGCGCGCTATCTTCTTCGCTGGACTGGCGGTATCTGGACGTCCGGCCCGGTCTTTGAGGGTGGCATCCTCATCAACTTCTAGATGGCTTGGACTCTGGGCATCGTCATCGGAGGCATGACGCTTCTGTGGATCGGCTGGAATCTGACCCTGGATGCCCTGTGGCAGCCAACGGATCCCATCACGATGAAACGGCTGTTGCATTTGTCCGAGATTCAGCCAGGCGAGAGGCTTGTTGATCTGGGCTGTGGTGACGGACGATTCGTTGTCGCCGCAGCCAGGGACTTCGGAGCCATCGCCACAGGCTTCGAAATTGATCCATTTCGAGTGCTATTCGCCAAGGTGTGGATTTGGCTGGCCAGGCTGTCGGATCGAGCCAAGGTTGTCCGCCGCAACATGTACGAAGTCGATGTCTCTGATGCCGATGTCGTCATTCTTTTCTTGTCCGCGACATCCAATTTCAGATTGCAGAAACGTCTGCGAGAACAATTAAGAGATGGTGCCCGCGTCGTCTCCTATTACCATCCGATGTGGGGCTGGCAGCCGGACATGGTGGGCAAGGCGCGTGATGGGTATCCCATTTATGTCTATCGTATGGGGGACAGCCTTGGCAAAGTGTCTCGCTGAGCTTGCCCTGGTTCTTGCGATTCCATCTCATCCGGACTGGTCAAACGTTCGCGTAACCGGTGTCTGCGAAGACACACGGCGGCTCGTTCCCGGCGACCTGTTCGTTGCTATTCCTGGTCATCGTCGGGATGGTTGCGAGTTTGTTGATGATGCGATCGAGCACGGAGCAGTGGCGGTGCTGGCCGAGCATGCCTTCTCAGCATCCGTACCTGTCCTTGTTACTTCATCTGCACGGACGGCGTTGGCTCAACTTGCTGCTGCGTTCTACGATCATCCCACCTCCGAGCTGTTCACCGTGGGGGTGACCGGCACGAACGGGAAGACGACCGTTTGTCATTGGATTGCCGACATTCTTGGACGCAGCCACTCAAGCGTCTTGTCGACGGTACGAACCCCCGTCCTGGGCTTTGCCGGACTCACCACGCCGCCAAGTCCGGTGATTCAATCTTTGGCTCGTGACGCGGTGGTCGCCAAAATGAGACATCTAATCGTTGAGGCGTCATCTGCCGGGATTGAGCAAGACCGCGTGGGTTCGATTGACTTTGACGCTTGTGTCTTCACCAATCTGTCTCTTGAGCACGTGCGGCATCACGGTGGATTGGCGGCCTATCGAAAGGCCAAGCTGAAGCTCTTTGAGACGCTCAAGCCAGAGGCATGGGCGATCGTCAATGCCGATGATCCAATGGCTGAGACGATTGTTGCTGGCACAAACGCACAGATCTTGAGGTATGGGTGCGAGGGGAACGTGGATGCGCGCGCGTCAGACATTGTCCTGGGAAAGCGCAACAGCCAGTTCTCGGTTTCACTTCGCGGACACCGTACGATGAGCGTGCGTTTGCCTGTGCCAGGACGTCACAATATCTCCAATGCCCTGGCAGCCCTAAGCGTTGGAGAGATTGTCGGCATCGCGCCTTCAACCATGCTGGATCGATTGACGCACGTCCTACCCATTCCCGGAAGGAGCATCTTCTTCCGACGTGTGGATGGACTCAGTGCCGTCGTCGACTTCGCGCACAATGGCGCTTCTCTTGAAGCCCTGCTCTCGACGCTTCGACCCAATTGGGCACGAATCATCGTCGTATTTGGTTGTCCAGGTGATGGAGAGACAGAGAAAAGGGTATCGATGGGACGCGCCAGCGCTCGCTGGGCAGACCGCATCATTCTGACAGCGGATAATCCCAAACGTGAACGCGCGGCTGCCATCGCTGAGGAGATCCAAACGGGCATAGGAAATGCACGAATACCCGTTTGCATTGTTCAGGATCGCATGCAGGCCATCGACATCGCGATTGAGCAGGCCGAGGCAGGCGACCTGATCGTGTTGGCAGGCAAGGGACATGAGGATGAGCAGCTCGTTAACGAGGAGCGATTGCCCCATTCAGACAGCGATGCACTACAGGCTCGCGGATTTGCCCCAGACGACGGAGCAGCAGAACGCTGATTTTTCGGCAGCCGTCCTGCACCGTGCCCTAGAAATCTTGCAGCTCGGCGGCAAGGGTCTCAAGAGCCAGGCCGCGTGATCCCTTCACCAATACCACCATGGCCGGTGAGTAGGCGACAATCCATGAACTGACCTCATTCCGAGGGAGAATAACGATCTTTGAACTGTCGGAAGCAGGTGCGACAGCTTGACAGGCGGCAATCGCAGCCTGGCCCACGGGCAGGATCACGTCGATGGGAAGCTGTAGCGCGAGCTGAGCCACTTCGCGATGGAATCGCTCACTTGCGGTTCCCAGTCCCAACATGTCTCCAAAAACGAACAGCCGTTTGGGGATCTCGGTGCCAAATGTCGCGAGCACGTCCAATGCAGCTCTCATCGATGCAGGGTTCGCGTTGTAGGTGTCGTCGAGGATGGTTCCGAATGAGGTTTGGATCGGACTCAATCTGTGGGCGATGGGCACAAAGGATGCCATCCGATGAGCGATGACTTCCCAACGGACCCCAAGCGTGTGGGCGGCGACCGAAGCCAGCAGCACATTGATTGCGTTATGCTCCCCGACCAGTGGACAACGTAGGATCTCGTTATGCCCCGCCAATGTGAGTTCCAAATGGGGGACGGACTGAAGCAAATGGCCTCGCAAATCGCCGTGGTTCAGGCCAACGGAGAGGACGTTGATCGTTGCTGTGGCTGCCATCTCAAGAAGGCGAGGCACGTCCGCATTGATCAGGGCCGTTCCGTTCTCAGGCAGATGCTCGACTAGGGACCATTTCTCTGTCGCCACGCCATCCATTGTTTGGAATCCATCCAGATGGCCGGGGCCCAGGGTTGTCACGATTCCCATGTGCGGCTGCAAGATACGAGCGAGCGTGGCGATGTCTCCGGGATTCTCCGCCCCCAATTCAAACACGCCGATGTCGGCATCCATCGGCATGGAGAGCAAGGCCATCGGAAGACCAATTTCCGTGTTGTAGTTGTAGGGGGAGACGTAGGCATGGCCATGAGTCTGTAGAAGATGCCCCAGCAGTGCTCTGACCGTGGTCTTGCCGTTGGTGCCGGTGATGCCGATGAACGTGGCATTCAGACGCTGTCTCCAGGCAGTTGCCCATTGTTGCAGCGCGAGCACTGGATCTGGGACGCATATGATGTTGCGAGCATTGGGAGGCAGATCGTTGGTGTCAGAGACCAGGGCGGCGCTCGCTCCACGGCGGAAGGCATCGGACAGGAAATCGTGTCCATCGGATCGCCGTCCGCGCAGGGCAATGAACAGATCTCCGGGCTCGACGAGCCTGGAGTCGTGGATGGCGCGTGTGGGAGGAGTGACGTTCTCCCTGTGGAGAAGCTCACCCTGGACTGTGCGGGCGATCTTCTCCACAGGGAACATGGATGCTACCACCCAGGTCCTCTCGGTGGCGTATCGGGTTCCGTTGTGGCCGCCGAGTTTGCGTCGAGCAGCAAAGGTACAGCGACCTCTCGCTCATCATAAATGACGTAGCCAGGGAACGTGACCATCTCGTCGCCGACACCAAACAACGCTGATGGATCGACGCCCAACAGATTGACGGCAAACAACTCGACGGTCAGTTCATCGTAGGCAGGGATGGTTTCGATTGCGTCAATCAAGTCTGCCAATCCATCGAATTCGCGCGGAGCTTCACCATCCTCGAGATAACGGGGACCTCCGTAGGCGCGAATGACGACTATATCTGAAATGAGATCAGCTGGAATCTGCAGGGAACCTCGTTCGACGCGAGCCTCGCCTTGGAACGTCTGCAGCGCCACCTCGTAATTCACCGTGTCTCCTGGTGCATAGTAGGAACGGTCCAGTACGAGGCCATTGATTTGAATGCCCCGTATTTCCTCGGTGATTTGCATGGATGCCGAAATGCTGGTGATCTTGGGGTCATCATAGGCGTTGTACTCAAGGAAGGCGACGATGCTTGCCAGTTGCCAGGGGGCATAGATGGCAATGTCTGCAGAGCTGAAGAACACGTCCCTGCGCTCCAGCGGGAACGGCATATTGTCGCCCTGGATTTCATAAGTGACCTCAACAGTTCCTTGACCCACGCGATCAAGCGTGGTATCAATCGCTTGATACCCCATGGACAGAAGCAAATTAGGAACAAGCTGAGGTTCCTTGACCAATCCGATGCTGTACTCCTGCGTCAGATTGCGATCGACATCCTCGACAGTCAACAACAAATCAATAAGGTCGGCCACGGGGCCCAATCGCCCCCCAATGGCTGCGCTTCGGTCCTCAAGAATGGTCCCGAGTGGCTCGCCAAGGGTGCCAAGCTTGAATGAAGCCTCGAACGACTTCATCGTGCTGATAATCGACACACTCGCCAGTGGAAACTGGGACGAGCCGTTGTTGATGAACGGGTGCCCATAGCCCACAAGGGTGTCGCCATCGCGATAGGTGATGGTTCCCAGCGAACCAGCAGCCATGTCTCCTGTGGCTAGGGCGACGCCTACAGAACCACCAGCGACCAGTGTCGCCGGATCTGTGGTCGCACCCGAGGCAGAGCCTGCCAGAGGAATCAACGAGAGTCCCAACGAAGCCAACCCACGGAACGTTGGTTGAAAACCGATGTCCAGGATGTCAGTGATCATCTTGGTCGACGTCCCATGCGTTGGGAGTCCAGACATCAGAATGTCAAGCGACCGGCCAGACATTCCGGTTGTGATGAACGGTGAGGACACGGGATAGGAAAAGATGACGTCTGGCAGCGCGGCGACGAGGTCGTCTTGAGCCTGCCCCTTCATCTCAAGGAGTCCGACGTCTGCGAGGACAGCGGACGGGGCGGGAGAGGCCAGGATGGTCGCTTGGCGGGCGCGATCAAGAACCTCCAACATCGGCTCGATAGGCGTCACCAGTCCGATGGGGGTGATCGCCTTGGACCAATTGGCAGCGCGGGAAATGGCCCCGATGAGCTTCCCATCGACGTAGACTGGGCTGCCGCTCATCCCTTGAGCAATGCCGCCCGTTCGACCGATGACATCGCCTGAGACCTGCACGACAATGAAGTCCGATAGGGTTCCTGGCTGATCAATCACACCGAGTACATCCACAGTGAATTCCTCGATGATATCTCCAGCGACGATGGTCTTTCCGATGCCCGTCATCCCGATTTCGATCTCATCAAGGAACAAGAATTCGGAGCGGTCATAGGCCCATGCCGGACTGCTAGACAAAATAAGCAGAAGGCAAGAGAGAAGAACGAAGCGTTTCGTCACATTTCCTCCTTTGGTTATCGATCGTAGTATACGGGTCCGATATGGCAGAGATGTGAAGGAATTGTTGACTTACTGCACGCCAAAGAACAGGGCCCGAACGAGCATGAGAACGGGGATGATTTCCAAACGACCGATCCACATGTTGAAACACAGGGTAAGCTTGCTGAGCAACGACATTGCCGGGTGCGTGATTCCAACGGATAACCCAACGTTCCCCTGAGCACTGGCGACTTCAAATACGACATCAGACAGCGTGTACTCTGGAGGAACGGTGTGCAAAAGCACGACAATACCCAACCCAAGGAAGATGAGCCACAAAAACGTAATGAGCGAGGCGTCTTCCAACCGTTGTCCGACTTGCGACTCATCCACAGTCGATGTTCCGATTCGGAATGGAACGATGGCCTGTCGAGGGGACACGATTTTGCGAAATCGCCACTGCACGCCCTTCATCAGGATGAGCATTCGCATGACCTTGATGCCTCCAGCCGTCGATCCTGCAGCACCGCCGATGAACATGGCGGCAGCAAGCAAGAGCTTCCCTGTGGGACTCCACACGCTCAAATCGGCGGTTTGGAAGCCCGTACAGGTGATTGAAGATACCATTTGGAAAGCGGAATCTCGCAGGGATTGGAATCCGCCGATGATTCCGAAATTCTCCAGGGTGAGCACGGCAATTCCTATGGCCGTCAGGATGAGGAACCAGCGCGTTTGAAAATCGCGCCAAAGGATCCAGCCATTGCCCCGCATCATCTCGTAGTGCACGGCAAAGCTAATGGCCCCCAGCAGCATGATCGGAATCAACGTCAACTCGATGGCCACACTGTTGTAGGAGGCAATCGAATTGTCTGTCACACTGAATCCGCCCGTTGAGATGGCGGTCATGGCATGGTTGATCGATTCCCACATGGGCATGCCCGCGCCCCACAAGGCGATCACGGAAATGAAGGTGTAGAGGAAGAAGATCCACCACATCGTGCGTAGCGTTGAATTGATGCTCGGATGGATGCGCTCGGACCGGGCTTCGGCATAGTACAAGCTGTGACTGGCTGCCCCAGGTCGAGGTCCAGCTAGGATAGATAGCATGAGTACGATAACGCCCATTCCCCCAATCCATTCGATGAAGCTGCGCCACCATTGGAGGCTTTTTGGGAGTAGATCCGCACGAGCGGCCATCGTCAGGCCGGTCCCCGTGTAGCCGGAGATCGATTCGAAGAAAGCGCTTGCGGGATCATGAAAGACCTGGAGTGTTTCTGTGGACGCATTCGCGTCGACCATGACGGCTGTCAACACGAAGGGCATGGATCCCAGCGCAGCGATGATCAGCCACCCAATGGCAGCGATGATCAGCCCGTGCTTGAGTTGTGTATCTCCAGCGACTTTGCGGAGCGGAAAATAAAGCGACGCGCCCAAGGCAAAGGATGTCGCTGCAGTGATGGCAAACGGCACCAGCGCGAAGGTTTCGCCATAGATGAGTGGTATTGCCATGGAAACAAGAGCCATCAATCCAACGACTGGAATTAGCAATCCCAAGTCTCGAAGGACAATGAACAAGTCCTGTTTGGCGCGAAAGATCGATGAGCTCATCCTATCAATTTCGCGATGGTTTCATCGCTGACGCGCTGCAGAGAGAACAGGGTAAGGATATCACCTTCCGCGAGAATGGAATCACCCATCGCGATGGATTGCGTGTCCTCGTCTTCGCGTGCGATGGCCAGGACTCGGATAGCTTCCGGAATGAATCCTCGCTGAATACTGTCGGCAATGGAACGGCCAGCGAGAGGGGACTCTTCGTTGATTTGTAGCCTGAAGATCTGTGCGCCTTGAGGAAGCAGCGCGAAGTCCTGCACATTGGGCTGTTTCACTGCATTGTACAAATGCTGAGCCACGACCTCCTCTGGGTTTTCCATGACATTCGCACCGAGCTTCCGGAAGAAATCCGCATGCTCTGTTTCATTGACGATGGACACGATGGATGGAATGTCCAGATGCGCGGCAATGGAAACAACCATCAGATTGACCGCATCATCCGATGTCGTGACGACGAGTGCATCGGCCCTTTCGGCACCAGCCTCGCGAATCGTATCTGCGGATGTGGCATCGCCACTGAGGACGGTAATGTCGTATTTGTTGCTGATTTCGCGTGCACGCTCCGCGCTTGAGTCGATAACAACAACGTTGTTCTTCTCGCAAACGGCAATATCGATCAAGCTCGTACCGATACTGCCTGCCCCCACAATGATCATATACATTGAAGCCCCCTTACCGTGCTCGATGGTAGCATAGATGAAATCTTGGGTCAACGCGCGAAATCCTCGGAATGTACAACAGGAAAGGATTCTGACATTGAGTCCCGTACACAAAGGACCTACAATCGGCCAGAGATGAGGAAGAACACGTATTTAGCGATTCGAAACATGCTGTTCGTTGTCAGCTTGGTGATCTGTTTGGGATTGTCGGGATGTCTTTTTCCGGCAACCAACCGCGCTCCGGTTGCTGTGTTGGATGTGCTGCCACGTGAGGGATACACGCCGTTAGTCGTGAGCTTCGACGCATCGAAGTCCTTCGATCCTGAGGGTACAGCCGTGACCATTCAGTGGGATTTCGGTGATGGCCAGACAGCCACGGGCTCGCTGATCACGCATTCCTACAGGAAGGCTGGGACGTATAAGGTTCGCGTGACCCTTGTCGATACGGAGGGCAAGGTCGCTTCAGTGATCGTCCCGATCGTCGTTCGCGCCATTCCCGATGGCTTCACACTGCGAACGTTTCGCTGGGAAAGAGAGGGTGAGCCGCGAACGTGGGATATGCTGATTCCCTACGACCTTTATCAAGACTACAAGGGGCGTTTGCGCAACAGTCCCTATATAGACAAGTACGTCGATTTCGTTCGCGATCCGCTCGATGATCCCACCCTGCATGACTATGCCATGGAGCTTTGGAATCGTGCAGGCCAGAATCAGAGCGAGTTTGTTGAAGAGACGCTGGCTTTTGTGCAAGGGGCGATCAAGTACCAGGCGGATCCTCCGGGAATTGAACACCCGCTGTATCCATTGGAAACCCTGGCCGATGGCGATGGGGATTGCGAGGACACGGCCATTTTGTTCGTCAGCCTGTTGAAGGCGATGGATGTTGCGTGCAAATTGGCGTTTGTCGACACGGATGGCGACGGTACGCCGGATCACGTGCTTGCATTGGTTGCCGTGTCAAGTCGACAGTTGTCTGAACTGACCTGTGCAGCCGAGATCGTTCCCTTCACTTGGAGCGATGGCACGTTCGTTATTGCCGAGTCGGCCGTCGATGTCGGCGTTTACGGCCTCGGGTGCGATCCCTGGGGGCTTGACGAAAGTGACCTGGCAGAGCTATGGTCGTTCCCCGAACCGTGAGATTGCAGCGAAATAAGGCTCAAAGGGACCGGAAACGGTCCAAGTGAGGTGTTGTGAACCACAGTCTGATTGATCCGAGAACATTGTTGCAGTATGACTTTGGGGCATACCATCCGTTCAAGATCTACCGACTTGGACTCGCATACAGTTTGATGGAAGCCTATCACATGGTCGATGGCGCTGACATTCGCGTGTTGTCGCCGCGCATGGCCACAGATCCTGAGGCCATGACTTTCCATGCTCAGGGGTATCTGGAGTGTTTGCGCCTCTCGAGTGACGGAACGTGGACTCCCAACCTGTTCACCCATGGGCTAGGAAGTTCTGACAATCCCGTATTCCCCGGTGTCTATGACTGGGCCATGTCTGTGGCAGGTTCATCGATTCTTTGCGCGGAAGAGATCCTATCTGGGAACGCGGAGCGGGCATTCAATCCGGCAGGCGGACTCCATCATGCGATGCCCTCCTACGCCTCGGGCTTCTGTCACATCAATGACGGAGTTCTGGCGATTCAAGCTCTGACGAAAGCAGGCAAGCGAGTGGCGTACGTGGATCTTGACGCCCATCACGGCGATGGCGTTGAACATGCCTTCTACAAACGCTCGGATGTACTCACCATTTCGATCCATCAAACGGGGCGTACCATCTTCCCTGGCACGGGTTTTGCCAGTGACGTCGGGGAGGGCGAAGGCCTGGGTTTTTCTGCCAATATTCCCCTTGCTCCCGGCGCTGGCGACGATGCCTACGAACGAGCGTTTTCGGAAATCATTCTGCCTCTGCTTCAAGCCTTTCAACCGGATGTGTTGGTCACTCAATTGGGATCAGATGCAGTGATCGGTGACATTGTCGCCAACTTACGCCTGTCCTTGCGTGGGTTCGAGAGATGTCTGCAACAGTTCAGATCTCTGGGCCTTCCATGGATTGCAATTGGTGGCGGGGGCTATGACGTGGCCAATGTTGTGCGTGCCTGGACACTGGCTTGGGCGACGATGCTGGATCGAACACTCGCCGATGAGATTCCCGCCGAATGGATGACTGAGGCGGCCGTGTATGATGTGGCCGCCTCTCGATTGCGTGGTTCGAATGAGTTGACCCTCTCTCCCGATCACGTATTAAGCGACTTGGATGGCACTCTCAACCATCTGAAGGCGCATGTGCTCAAACGAATGCAGAGATAGAAATGGAGTCATGATCGTGTCCAACAACAACGCGCTACACCCTCAGCACAAATTCAAGGTTCACCAGACAACGTTGCGTCCTACGGTTCAGGTTCAGCTTCCTGATGAGCGTGTGTTTGAATTCGAACGTGGCACGCCGCTGGTTGACGTGTTTCGACTTGCCTATGACTCCGATAATCAGCCGGTAGCGGCAGTGATAAACAGCGTGTTGGTGGAATCGTCACGTCCTTTGAATTGGGACACTGCGGTGACCCCCGTCTTCTTGAAGGATTCTGATGGGGCGCGCATTTACGCTCGGAGTCTATCCTTCCTCTTGGTCATTGTGGTACGCGAGCTGTTTCCGCAAGTCCGCGTCTACATCGACTACTCGGTCCCCTATGGGGGGTATGTCTGCCACCTCAAGGCGCGTGATCCGTTCAGCAATGAGGAATTGAAGCAGATTAAGCGGCGGATGAAGGAATTGGTGGCTGCTGACCTTCCCATTCGACGCAAGCGGGTCACGCTTCAGGAAGCACAAGCAGCATTTCGTGCGCAGGGCGATATGGACAAAGAACAACTCGTCAGTTGGCTCAACGAGGATCACTATCACTTGTACGAGCTGAATGGCATGACGGATTATTTCTACGGCTATATGGTTGCATCCACATGCGTGCTCAAGACATTCGGAATTGAGCCTTGTGAAGGCGGCTTTGTGCTGCGGTTCCCTCGGCGTGAGGATCCGACCCGGCTTGTTCCCAACGTGAAGTTCAAGGCATTGCGCAAAGTGTTCGACGAATATGGGCAGTGGCTCAAGGTCATCGGCGTTCGCGATGTCGGATCCCTCAATCAGGCCATTCGATCGGAGCGTATCAACCAGATTATCCTCATCTCTGAGGCGCTACATGAGAAGCGTATCGCCGAGATTGCGGCCGTGCTCAAGCGACGGCATGCTGAAGGCGCGCGCTTGGTCTTTGTTGCCGGACCTTCCTCCTCGGGCAAAACCACGTTCTCGAAACGGCTGTCCATCCAGTTGTTAGCTTCTGGATTGCAGCCCTATCCGCTGGGTATGGACGAATACTTCAATCCGCGAACCGTGATGGCGGAGAGATACGGAAGCAACATCGACCTAGACGCACCAAGCGCCATGGACATTCCGCTCCTCCAAGAGCATCTTCATCGGCTGGGACGTGGAGAGTCGGTGACGCTGCCCCATTTCAATTTCCTTACAGGGGAGCGAGAACCGGGGCCGACGATTCAGCTTGCTCCAGATCAGATCCTGCTGGTTGAGGGTATTCACGGGCTCAATCCCGAGATTCTGGATGGCTCGCCGACTGACGCCAGCGTGCGGATCTTCGTATCCGCGTTGACTCAGCTGAATCTGGATGCCCACAATCGCGTATCCACAACGGATACGCGCCTCATCCGTCGCATTGTGCGAGATGCCGTATTCCGCGGATATCCAGCAGAGGACACGCTGAGGCTTTGGGACAACGTCAGACGCGGAGAAAAGAATTACATCTTCCCGTATCAAGAAGAAGCTGACATGATGTTCAATTCCGCCTTGAGCTATGAACTGAGCGTGCTCAAGCCGTTCGTCGAATCGCATTTACGGCAGATTCAGGATCCCATTATGCGCGTGGAGGCAGATCGATTGCTGTCCTTGCTGCGATGGTTTGAACCGCTAGAAACCGACAACATCCCGTCCAATTCGATCTTGCGCGAATTCATTGGTGGGTCCACATTGCGCGATTTCGCCGTAGCACCGCTTAACGGCAACAGTGATGGCCCCAGTCGCTCGAACGCCGCCAAAGGAGAAGCCCCTACACCATGAATACCGATCAACTGATGTCGCTGGCCCTGGAAATGGCAGGATTGACAGAGATCCCTGGCGATAGTGCGATCTACCATCCTGGCCAAAACCTGCACAAAGTGATGTTCGGCATTGACGTCAAGGCGCCAGAAGTCAAGATGGCTGCTGACTTGGGTTTTGACGTGGCCATGAGTCATCACCCGACCGGAGGGCAGGCGCGTCTGCAGTTTCACAAAGTGCTGTACCGGCATCTGGATCAACTCACCGCAGCGGGCGTTCCCTTGAAGGCCGTCCAAACCATCATCGATGACCTGGCTGAAGAGCATCGAGTGATGGCGTCGATGTCCAACTACGATCATGATCCATCCGTGGCCCGTCTGCTCGACATGCCTTATATGAACATCCACACGCCGCTTGATGAAATCGGACGCCGAAGATTGCAGGATGCTGCAGATGAATTGGCGCCCACCAACACCGTTGCAGAATTGATCGCTCACTTCCAGTCCTCCTTTGGTGAGTTCCGCCACGCAGACACTCAGATTGAACTACGAGTGGGGCAATTAGATCGCCCGATCGGCAGGGTGGTCATGTCACACGGCGCGGGGACCAATGGCGGGTATCCTGTCGCCAAGGCCTACTTTGATCACGGTATCAACACGGTCATTTACATTCACTGCCGTCCCGCAGACTCCAAGAAACTGATCGCTGACTTTGGCGACAACGTCAATTTGATCGTCACAGGACACGTTGTGTCTGACTCGATCGGAATCAACCCCTATATCGATCGATTGCGCGGCGAGGGGATTGAAGTGACGACATTGAGCGGCATCATTCCCGCGTGAACCGGGAGGCCCCATGCCATTGTTGATCGCTACGTTCAACGTGAACTCCGTCCGCTCGCGCATGCCTATTCTGCTGCCGTGGCTGGAAAAGACATCGCCGGACATCGTCTGCTTGCAGGAGACCAAGGTTCAAGACGAGGAGTATCCGGCCGCGCCTTTCCAGGAGGCGGGCTATCACGTGACGTTCAAGGGACAAAAGTCCTACAACGGCGTCGCCATCCTATCGAAAAGTGAGCCTTCGTCTGTGATCAATGGATTCGATGATGGAGGCCCTGCTGACGAAGCACGCCTACTGATTGCCGAAATCGCCGGTATCACGGTTGTGAATACCTACGTGCCGCAGGGCCGCGATGTCGAGCACGAGATGTATCAATACAAGCTGGCGTGGTTCGACCGGCTTCGCGCGTTGTTCGAGACGCAGTTCACTCGCGATCAGCCGATTGTCTGGGTGGGCGATATCAATGTGGCGCCGACAGACATCGACATTCACGACCCCAAGCGGCTGCTCGGTCACGTTTGCTTCAATCCTCAAGTGACCGATGCGTTCCACAAGGTGACGGATTGGGGATTTGTCGACGTGTTCCGCAAACATGTGCCTGAAGGTGGGCACTACACTTACTATGATTATCGTGCTCGCAACGCCATCGCCAACGGGGTGGGTTGGCGGATCGATCATATCCAAGCGACCAAACCACTTGCCGACCGATCAATCAACAGTTGGATTGATCTTGAGCCGAGGACGGCTGACAAGCCATCGGATCACACGCCGCTGATGGCGGCGTTTGCGGACTCGTCTGCCTTCTAGTCTGGGATCAAGGCGCACGGGAGATGGGGGAGCACACTACGAATAGCGCTCTTTCCGGATAGTCCGTCGGGTATACTGAAAACCATCTCGCTCCGCTCGGTCGGAGATGCTTGAAGGGAACAACGTGGACACGCTTACTTCTTACAAGGAACACCTGAAGGAGATGAATCTTCTCTCCTCTGCTCTGGCGCTTCTCTCTTGGGATCAAGAGACGTACATGCCATCGCGCGGCATTGGCGCTCGATCTCAGGTTACAGGGCGCTTCACGAAGAAGCTGTTTGAGCTGAGCGTCGCGCCCGTACTCGGCGAGTACTTGGATGCATTGGCAGCGGATGGTTCCCTGACCCTTGAAGAGCGTGCCAGTGTGCGCGATATGGCCAAGGAATATCATCGCCAGAAGGCGATTCCACCAGCGCTCATCGAAGAACATGCGATTGTCCAATCTCAATCCCAGGCAGCTTGGGTGGAGGCGCGCAAGCAGTCGGACTTTTCCGTGTTCCAGCCACTGCTGACGAAGATGGTCGACTATGCGCGTCGCTTTGCCGACTACTACGGCTACGAGGAGCATCCCTACGATGCATTGCTCGAAGGATTCGAGCCGGGAATGACGGTCAAGCAATTGCAGATGATCATCGATCCATTGCGCCAGCAGCTCGTGCCATTCATGAAACGGCTGGCCACTGAAGGTACGCCACCGGATACGTCTGTTGTCGAGGGCTTCTTCGATGTAGATAAACAGCGGCACATGGCACGCATCGCACTGGACCTTATTGGCTATGACTTCGCTGCGGGTTCTCTGGATGATGTGGCGCATCCATTCACCACAGCCATTGCCTTTGACGACGTTCGCGTGACCAATCGCTATCTTGAAAACTTGCTGACATCTGGATTGTTTGGCGCGCTACACGAGGGCGGACACGCGCTCTACAACCAAGGGATGCCTGAGAACTTGTACGCACTGCGCCTGAGCGGAGGCTCATCCAATGGCATCCATGAGTCTCAATCGCGAATGATCGAAAACCTGCTTGGGCGCGATTTGCCCTTCTGGAAGCACTTTCAGCCCATTCTCGCCGGTGTTTTCCCTCAATTCCAGCAGATCTCGCCTGATGTGTTGTACCGCGCAGTCAACCTCGTGGCCCCCTCTCTGATTCGTGTGGAAGCGGACGAAGTGACCTACAACCTGCATATCATGCTTCGAGCCGAGCTCGAAGCCTCGCTGATTGCTGGCGAAATCCAAGTGGCTGATCTGCCGAGGCATTGGAACGAAGCCATGGAGCGTTACCTTGGCATCACGCCGCCCGATGATGCGCGAGGTGTCCTGCAGGATGTTCATTGGTCCATCGGCTACTTTGGCTATTTTCCTTCCTACATGCTGGGAAACCTTTACGCAGCTCAGATGGCGACAAAGATTCGACAAGATCTGCCAGATCTCGATGAGCGGATCGCTGTAGGTGACATTCACGCATTGACTGAGTGGGTTCGAACCCACGTCCATCGTTCCGGCGGTGTTTATCAACCTGATGAACTCATGACGCGAATCACCGGGGCTCCTTTGGATGCTTCACACTTCGTGCGCTACGTAGAAGAGAAGTTCTCGAAGATTTACGGGCTGTCCTAGGAACAAGGACACGATCGAATGCTGCATACCCGGAAGAGCCATACGGCTCTTCCGGGTTCTGCGAGACACGCAATTCGGGTCGATGCCAGACATGTTGCTCTTCTGCATGTGGGACCTGCCAAATGGCCGCGAGACGTGTACAATCGCCGCACTTTCAGCTTCCGGAGGATTCCATGCTTCCTCAGCACTCTCGCAATCTGGCACTCGAACTGGTGCGCGTCACAGAATTCGCTGCGCTTGCGGCTGCACGTTTCATGGGGCGCGGTGACAGCCACGTGGTTGATCAAGTGGCCGTGGATGCCATGCGCACTGCGCTTCAGTCCGTTCAGGTCGACGGACGGATCGTCATTGGTGAAGGGGAGAAGGACAATGCGCCCATGCTCTATTGCGGAGAATCTGTCGGAACGGGTGTCCCTCCGCTGCTTGACTTCGCTGTCGATCCAATCGATGGCACACGTTCCTTGGCGGCAGGGACTCTGAATTCGATTTCAGTGATCGCTGCCTCCCCCCGCGGAACCATGCTCGATCCGGGGCGCGCCATGTACATGAACAAGATGGCTGTTGGCCCCAAGGCACGAGGATTGGTCGATATCACCCGGCCTGTGGCCCATAACCTTCGTGTGTTGGCCAAAGCGGAGTCGTGCGACGTCGCCGATTTGACGGTCGTCATCATGGATCGCCCTCGCAATGAGACCCTGATCGACGACGTTCGAGCCTGCGGCGCACGGATTCGCATGATCAAGGAATGTGATGTCGCCGCTGCCTTGATGACGTGTTGGGAACACACAGGCATCGACCTCATGTTGGGCATCGGCGGAAGCCCGGAAGGGTTGCTCGCTGCCTGCGCAGTGCGCGCATTGGGGGGCGATTTCCAGGCGCAGCTTGTGACTTTTCCACACGATATCATCAACTGGGACGGTTTCAGTTTGGGAGATCCTCTCTATGTGGACGATTTGGTGGCATCAGACCACGTGCTATTCGCAGCCACGGGCGTAACCGATGGCGAGCTACTCAAAGGCGTCGAATACTTCGGTGGCGGTGCGGTCACGGAGAGCATTGTCATTCGCGGACTGACGGGCACGGTCCGCAGAATGCAGTCCACGCATCGACTGAAGAAACTTGAACGTCTGATGGACGAGCACGACACGCCTTAGCCAGCCCAGGCTCACAGCTGTGGTTGGACTTGTGCGGCAGGAGTGAACCTGCAAGAAGAAGGCTCCTATCCCCGTTGATGTCACGATGAGAGGATTCGCCTGGTGGACGCAGCGCGTAGCGGGGGGACTTTGCATCGCCCGTCCTCTATAGTTGACAATCTTTGGCAACTGATTGTCGAAAATTGATGAAGTCAACCCAGGGTGAAAAGCGAAGGAGTCGTTTCATGCGTACATTGAGTAGTTTGAGTCTGTTAATCCTTCTCGTCGTGATGATCGCAGCCATGGGCTGTGCCTCAACGGGCAAGATGGCGATTGTGCTTGGCGGGGGACGCGGAGACCTTTCCTTCAATGACATGGGCTTCAAAGGCGCTTCAGAGGCTGCGGAACAGCTGGGATTGTCGTTGACCACCGCTCAGAGCGTTTCGACGGCCGATTATCTTCCCACGCTTCGCGATCTGGCACGAACCCAACAGTTCGATGTCATCCTCAGCTTCGGCTCCTTGTTCGCCGATGCCGTTGCGCAAGCGGCTGGCGAGTATCCGACGCAACGATTCGTGACCGTGGGTGGCTTCGTCTCAAACCTAGCCAATGTGATGTCGATTACATTCCGTGAAAACGAAATGTCAGCCCTTGTCGGTGCTCTGGCAGCATTGACCGCTGGGTATCACGGCTATGCCTACGCGGGAATGGTTCTGGGCATTGAGATTCCCGTTCTCTATCACTTTGAGGCAGGCTATCGATTCGGCATGGACTGGGGGCTCGCGCGCTATACACAAGTCACGGGAAATCCGGTGAGTGTCGGCATGCTCTATACCTATGCGGGCACATTCCAGGACATTGCCGTTGGCAAAGCGGCATCTGAAGCGATGCTTGCCCAAGGGGCCGCTTCGATCTTCAACGTGGCGGGCGCGTTGGGATTGGGCGATTTGCAGGCCATTGCCGAATATCACGAGCTGGCTGACACGAGCTACGGACCACCCTATTTCTTTGGTGTTGATGCGAACCAGGACTACCTTGGCGGCGGTTTCCACGGGTTGGCTAGCGGGATGAAGCGTATTGACGTGGCCACGATCCAGGCGGTTAATGCGGTTGCTCGGGGCACTTTTGTGGGAGGCGTGACCAGCCTTGGATTGGCAGAAGGTGGCGTCGGGATGAGCGACGTAGAGGACCTGCTTGAATTCATCGACTTCGGTATCCAAGCGCAAGCCCTTGACAGCGATGCCTTCTACACGACGTTGGCCCATTGGTCAGCAAACCGTGCAACCGTGCCGGCCTGGATTTGGGATGCTGTCGCTGAGTTGGAGGCAGGCATTCTCGATGGAAGCATCGTCATTCCGACAGCCAACAACCCGGAAGAGATGGATGCTATGCGGCGTCAGTACCCATTGACTGGGCTGTAGCCCCTAGGCAGCAAAGCAATTGAACCTGTCCTGCGGTATTCTAGCACTACCATGGGAACGACAAGGAATACTGATCAGGAGAAGACGGAGGCGTTTCTCGGTACGGTCGCGTCCGCATTGACTGACGGCAGTTTCATTGAGCTACTGCTGACCAAGTATCGCGGCGAACAGCCCGATCTGAAGCGGCTTGTCATTCGCCGGGTCATCCTGAAGGGGCAGCCGCATCTGTCGTTTGTCTATCGCTACGAAACGCGTGACATCACCAAGAATGGCCCACAGGGTCATGGCCTTGACAAAATCCGTGGTCTCCTCGGAGTGGCATTCAAGGCCGCTCACCTGTTCACCGAAACGCAGGATGTTCAGATCGAATTCAGCAAGAAGGGCAAAGCGAAGCTGGGAACTGGAAATCCGTCGCGTTCGACTGTTCAGGAGATAGAACACGACCGACAGAAGCGGCGCTATGTGGATTCATCGCGCCCATTCTTGCGAACGCTCGGCGTGACCGGTCCTAGCGAGCGCATTGTGCCTGCGATGGCGCGCAAATGGAAACAAATCAACAAGTTCATTGAGATCTTTGATCACGCCGTAGCCTCTTCGGAGCTCACAACAAAGGATGCCATTCGCGTCGTCGACTTCGGATCAGGCAAGGGCTACTTGACGTTTGCCATTTATGACTATCTTCAGTCCGTGTTGGACAAGGAAACTGTGGTGACGGGCGTGGAACTGAGAGAAGAGCTCGTGAATCTGTGCACAGATCTTGCCGTTCGTCTTCAGATGGGTGGATTGCATTTTCGTATCGGCGATGTCCGCAGTTCGGCCCCGGAAACGATGGATGCGCTGATTGCGCTGCATGCCTGCGACACGGCAACGGACCTCGCCATTCATTTGGGCATCCGCTCAGGTGCTGGCATCATCATGTGTTCGCCCTGCTGCCACAAGGAAGTTCGTCAGCAGATCAAGAGTCCGGCGAATCTGCTGCCTGTCCTCAAGTATGGCGTGCACATGGGGCAAGAAGCCGACATGGTGACTGACGCGCTTCGTGCGCTGCTATTGGAGGCGCACGGCTACAAGACGCAGATTCTCGAGTTCGTGTCTCTAGAACATACAAGCAAGAACAAGCTGATCCTTGCGATTCGTGGGGATCCGCCTGCTTCAAGAGAGGAAACGTACAAGCAGATTGAGACGCTGAAGGAAACCTACGGCATCAAGCATCAGATGTTGGAAACCCTGCTGCGGCCAAGCCATGCCTCGATTTCTTGACCGCCTCCATCGAATCACTGTAGTGTTATCTCAGATGCCTACGCAGTATCGGAGGATCATGAAACGCACGATGCTTGTCGTGGTGACCACGGCATTCCTTGGATTCATGGCGGGTCTCGCTGCCTGTGGAGCTGCCTTATCCGTCTGCTCGTACGAACCGCCAGAGAGCCGCATTTCCGATTTTGGCCTCTTGGGCTCATTCAACTGGTATGACGGCCCCTTTGCGGACGATCGCAATCGAACGATGTCTGCAAGCCTCGTCGGCGACTACACCGGCATCTACTCTTCTGCAGCCTTTGGGCAGGCATTGGATGCACGAACCGAGATTCGCGCCGATGGCAGTGGATGGGCGGCCAGCGTGTTCGGGTCAGGCAGCTTGAGCAGCTTCTTTGCTGCCGATACCCCAGCCTACGCAGATATCTTTGGCGTTGGCGTAGTCGGATTCTCTGCATCCACGCAAGAAGGCCTTGAACTTGATCTGACTGGAGGCCTAGGTACGGGGAGATTCCGTGATGTTACCCCACTGGCACAGGCGATATCGATTCAGAATGAATTGCTTGACCTTGGCGAATTGCTGGCTCCTGTCAGCAACGAGACCCTGTTGGACCTGGCTCAGATTTTAGGAAGCATTGATTTGGCAGACGATGAGAAGGTCGTCACATTGGTTGCCAAACTGGTTTCGACTGAATTGGTATCTGGTCAGGATCTCGACGTTCGCGGGTTGCTTGCGATTGAGGAGATCCTCAAATCAAGCGACGTGACGCGCCTGTGCGGACGTGATTTGCAGGCACGTCTTGGTGTTTCTGCCATGGTTTATCCCGAGTTCAGCGTTGCTTCAACAGGCATCGTCCTCATTCGCTATGCTGCGGTTCCAGATCCTGTTTCGCAGTTTAATTCCAGCGCTGAGGCTAAGATTCGGCTTGCTCATCCTGAGCAGATGAACATCAAGGCGGGCGCTTCGTATACGCGCCGCTTGCCAGATGGATGGACCGCTCGCGCGGAGTATCGTGTGACTGTCGATCGGTTGTGGACAACTTCCAATGTCACGGCAACTGCACATGCAGCCTCTGGCAGCCTGACGACAAAGATATTCGGCTCCGTTGGGCTCAGTCTAGTGGGCAGCCTGCAATACAGGACCGGCGATGAAGAAATGACGAGTTCGCTGGCCGTGTACATGGAAACGGACCTTTTCTAATGACCGCCGAACACGTCATCCGCGCGCAGGGATTGCGCAAAGTGTATGGCAAGAGAGCGGCTCTTGATGGACTAAGTCTGTCTGTTGCCCAAGGTCAGTTGTATGGATTAGCGGGCCCCAATGGTGCAGGGAAGACCACGCTCATCCGCACACTCTGTGGTCTGCTTCGGCCGGATGAGGGGGAAGCCACCTTGCTTGGATGGAAGATGCCAAGTACGCGCGTTCGATCACAGCTCGGCTACATGCCACAGGATTTCGCTGTTTATAACGACTTGAGCGTCATGCAAAATCTGGAATTCTTCGGGCAGCTATACAGCTTGCGACGTGCGCAAGTTCGTGAGCGGGCCGATGAGCTTCTCGATCTCGTTCAACTGACAGACCGCAAACGGGATCGTGTGGGCACGTTCTCAGGCGGCATGCGCAGACGCGTTTCGCTGGCCATTAGCCTGCTTCACAAACCGCGATTGGCATTCTTGGATGAGCCGACAGCGGGAGTGGACCCGAAACTCCGTCGTTCGTTCTGGGATTACTTCAATGCCCTTGCTGACCAAGATGTGACTCTCGTGGTGACCACACACCTCGTCGAAGAAGCACAGCGCTGCCATCTTGTCGGTTTCCTGATGGCAGGGAAGCTGCTCACACAAGGCAAGCCAGAGGAGATCCTTGCACAAACGGGGACAGATAATCTGGACGATGCCTTCATCGTGCTCCAAGAACGTGGCGAGGTGCCCTCATGACCAGTCTAGCTGTCGCACGAAACGTCCTGCGCCGCATTCTTAGAGATGGGCGCACATTGGCGCTGATCATCATCCTTCCGCTGTTCTTTGTGCTCATTTATGGCAACTCATTCTCGGGTTCCTACTCTGACTTAACCATTGTCATTGTCAATGCAGACAACGGGCTTGCCTCAGTCCGCACCCAGGAAGTGGGGCGCATCACCCTGACTGTCGATTTGGCAGCAGCGTTCGTCAGCGCGCTCGATCCAGATGTCTTTGACATCGTTATCCTCGATGATGCGGACGAAGCGTTCTCCATGGTCGGCACTGAGGCATGGGCAGCTCTTGCCTTTCCCAAATCCTTTTCCAACGCTGTGGTTAGCCAAGCCATACGTTCTAGTGGAGAGCGCAAGGTCCAGTTTGAAGGCAGTAGTGTAACTCTGCTCCCTAGCGAGATTGATGCCGGCCCCCCCACGCGACTGGTCATTGATGATTCCAATCCACTTGTTGCCAGCGCGGTGATCGCTGCATTCAACGATGCATTTACGGCCGTGTTGGAGACGCAACAATCGTCAGTGACTGTAGAATCACTGCTCAATGTGCAGCGACTCTATGAAGGCAAGATTCGTATGCTCGACTTCACAGCGCCAGGCATCATTGGATTCGCCATGACGTTGATTACCGTCATGCTGACAGCGATGGCCGTCGTTCGTGAACGAACGGGCGGAACGCTGACGCGTATTCTCATTGCCCCAATCAGTGCGTGGGAAGTGACGATGGGCTATACGTTGGCATTCAGCCTTATTGCCCTGTTCCAAGCCGCTGAACTGTTTCTCGTTTCGCTGTGGCTGTTTGACATTCGATTTGTCGGCGATCCAGGAGCCGTGATTCTCGTGATCGTCTTGTTTGCTGTAGGCCTGCAGGGCATCGCGACACTGATGTCTACGGTCGCCAAGAACGAAGCTCAAGCGATGCAATTCGTGCTGTTCTTGCTGATACCATCGATCATGCTCAGTGGCGTCTTCTGGCCGCTGGAAACCATGCCAGCGACCATGCGTGCGATCTCCTACGCGATTCCCTTGACGTACGCCAATTCTGCCTTGAGAAAGATCATGCTTACAGGTCAGGGCTTGGGCGCATTGACCTTCGAGTTGTCCGTCCTCGGCGCCATCGCTGTCGTCACACTGTTGTTGAGTGTTATCAGCATGCGACGGCAAGCCTATACCGCGTAGCCGGCTGACTTGAGAGGTGAATCAGGCCTCAAGGTTGAATGGCATTCGGTGGGGCGTTGAAGGGTTCCTTCATCGCCCCACCGTTGTCATCTAGGATGCACCTAGTGTGCGATGCACCCGAGACGGCTGAAGTGCCAACTCGCGCCGAGTATGCTCGTAGGCATTCGCCTGCTGAGAACCTCCCCGGACTAGATCAGATCCATGGCCGTAGATAGCGAAAACGTGATGGACCATCCAGCATCTTCGCTCGTGCGGGCGATGGAGAATCCGACAAGCGTGTCAACCGCTGCGACCTTGATCACCCAATTGCATGTGACGACATGTGAAGTGACCGCCACACCGCCTGCAGGCTGGATACGCTGGAAGGAGTAGTTGGCTTCTAGAGAATTCGCGTCTGAGACCATAACCTCGTAGGAGAAAGATCCGGTCAGCGTGTTCTCACTTGCGACATCGAATGGACCGGAAAAGCTCAAGTGCCATTGCATCTGTCCGTTCGGATCAGGGGCATAGGCCGCATCGGCTGACAAGGCGAGCAAGAAACTCTGTGGTCCGCCATAAGGATCAAGGAGTTCGTATCCTAGTCCCGCTCGGGCTGTGAACCCGCAATACCGCTGTGTATCAGAGTTGGCAACGACATCTTCAATCATCAGCAACGTGCGAGCATCCAGCTGCAAACCGGTTGTTGTCTCGATGATGGACTCAAGCAAGGCGACCACGGTCTCGATGGAGTTCTCAGCAGACAAGGAGCCAATCGTTTGGGCCATTGTTGTCAACACGCTGTCTGGTAATGGGACGTAGGTTACCTTGTTCTTCTGAAGATTGATGTCCACGAGCATGGCCTTGGCAAGTGGGGTTACATCGCCGAATCTACCGAATCCAAAACCTGACTGTATTTCCAGGCCAAGCTGCGTTTGGCTGGTGTTGAAAAGTCCGTGGATGCCGCCGAATCCAAACAGCGGGAGACTCGATGAAACGTAGTAGCGGTACGACGCAGTTCCCTCGCTCATCCATTGAGTGGGCAGGAAGTCTGACAAACCCATCAAGCCATTCAATCGCAGTGTGGAGCCATAGGTTTCTGCGTCACGAAGACGACTGAAGCTGAAATCGACTCTGCCAGTATTCACATCGGTGCCCGGCGTATTTGCATCGTCAAAGTACTGATAGGAAAACGAGGTTGTTGCATCCAATAGCAACGTCTCGGGTGCTTGGTAGCTACAGAGGGGCATTCCCTGCGCTGTGAGTGACATCAGCGCCACAGCCAAAGCGACCATTGTCCACACTTGATTTCTTCTCATGACACACCTCCATTCGGGTGCCGAGAGTTATAGCCCCCGGCACGGACAATCACATGCGACTTTGAACCATTATAGTCGGGCATTATGGGGTTCCTCCGAGAGCTCCAATCGTCGTGAAGTAGAAGATGACGCGCGAGCTCTCTGAATACAGCGCGGGCGTGCCCAACTTGTAGTTCAAATTCGGAGTGAGGGCGCCAGAGTACCAGTCTGGCTTGCCGATCACGATAGGATTGCGCGGCGCAGTGACCATGGACTGGCCAAGCCGAACGAACCCAGTCGAGCGGTTTACGTATCCATCGCCATCCATATCCAGCGCGAGGTCCATATAGATTGACGATGCGCCAACTGCCTGGAATACGTAGGTTTGTGCTGATATGCCGACACTTCCCTCAAGAATCAACTTCCAGCCCTCAGAGTTTTGTGTTGGGACAAGGCCCGTGGGTGACACGCCAGATCCAGAAGATGCACTGAGGAAGACGCCGTCGGTGCGCAACTCGATGCGATAGGGGCGTGGTGTAGTCCACAGGGGTGACCCGTTGACCGTGATTCGCCATGCATCCATTCCCCAGACATAGAATCCAGGAACGTTCCCCATGGCCGGCATTCCTGGAACTGAAGACGGGCCGACGACCAAAGGCAGCGTTCGAATTCCGGTTGCACCCAACAGGTCGGTTACGTACAGCGTGACCCAGTAGCTCGCTGGTGAGTAGTACGTCCTGGTGATGGTCCGCCCCGTCTGATCGATGAGACCGTCTCCATCGGAATCCCATTGGTAGGTGGCAATTGCACCATCAGGATCGTATGACGCACTGGCGTCCAGAATAACGGGACTCCAAATTGTTGGAGTGGCTGGCGTCGTGTAGAAGAGGGCCACAGGAGCTTGATTGGCAGCACGAACATTGAGAGTTTGTAGTGCTTGACCGGTTGCACCTCGGTTGTCTGTTACAGTCAGTCGCACGGTGGCGGCGCCTGAGACCATGTACTGCCACGTTGCCGTTCTTCCCGTTTGATCGGTGATGCCATCTCCGTTGAAGTCCCATTGATAAGACGAGATCGTCCCGTCTGCGTCAGTTGATGTCGAACCATCGAGTTGGATGGCTTCGCCAACGCGAGGCGCTGATGGTGAGACCGAGAACTGCGCGATTGGAGGCAGGTTCGTTGAAATTGACGCCAAGGTCACGGTAAGCGTTTGCGTCGAAGCGGATCGAACATAGATGCGAGTTGTGTGATCTTGGTATCCGGCCTTTCGAACCATGATGTCATGCGTCCCGGCTGTAAGCACGATGCTGCGAGGCGTCCAGCTGCGGAACACTGAATCGACATACAGTTCCGCAGATGCAGGGGTTGAGTTGATCTGCAGCGTGCCATATGCTGGAGCAGTGCCAGAGATAATATCGAACTTCGTGAAGTCGAAAGCACGATCTGCTTGAGAAGGCACGATACCCTTGATCTGAACCTGCAGTTGAGCGCTCCACACCGCTGGATTCTGTCCAAGAACCGGGAATGGACTCAGAGCGGTTGTCGTCCCGAATACTCCAACTGCAGGAGACGTGACCGCCATGATCTGGAGCCACTCGGTTCCTGTGGGCGGGGTCACAGCCAATCGATAGAGTTTTCCAGCACTAGGAATTCTGTAGACGCCTGCTTGGAAGTAGTTGCTGGTGTCGTATTGGTTGGGGAAGATCTGCCTCACAGTCCCCGTTGGCTCGATATCCCAAATGTAGACGTAGGCACTGCGATTGATCTGGAACGATGCCTGCACTGATTCCCCGACGGCGTACACTGGCTTGTCCATCCAAACTCGAACGGTGAGCCCTTCTGATGCGGGAGGTTCTACGTAGATGCCCAGTGGAGCTGGTTGCCCGCTCGCCAGGTAGCTCAACGCAATGAGCGCAACAAGATAGGTCAATCTTCTCATTTTCGATCTCCTCTGAGCGCTCCCGAAGCGCTCACGCCGGCACTTCGACGGGCTATCTGGCAAGCTCTGTGGCGGAACAGACGGCAACTGCTCTCATTTGCGAATCCATTGACGACGGATGGGTCATCGCGAGTTGATCTCTCTGGTCAACGCCTTCTCCCACGCGTCTGTGTCATCGAAATCTTTCCCTGGCTCTTCGTTCAAGCGCACGGTGATTCTGGGGAACAATCCGTGCTGGGCCAGCCACTCCCCACAACTGGGACACGTCCCAAGGCCATCGGTTGCCGCCTGAAATCGGACTCGTATATGACATGCTGGGCACGTCAACCTGTGCTTGAATTTGAGCAGCTTCGTGCTCATGATTTCCTCCTTGCGCAACACGCCAGTTGCGCAATTGACTAACTAGGCAAAAGACATTATACTGTTGCTCAGCAGCTTGTCAAGCGATCGTCTGTGAAGGAGGAAGCAGATGCCCAGAACACATTCTTCATTCTTCAAAATGCTTTCGGCACGCACACGGGTGGAGATTCTCAAGCTGCTCCATGAAGATAGCAGCCTCACTGTGGATGACCTCTCCCTGCGAATTGGAGTCAACGTTTCCACAGTGTCTCAGCACTTGCAGCTTCTACGAATGCAGGGTCTCGTGGTATTCAAACAGACGGCACAGACTCGATACTACACGGTGAATGAAGCGGAAATCGCACAGGGCATTGCCGCATTCCTCCAGGACATGGATCTGTTGATGACCAGGTAACGTGAGCCTTGGAGGGGAAGAGACTCACTACGAGATGGGATAATCCGCTCACCTTTGCGGGTGCTCGCAAACGGACCGCAGCATTCGTTGGTGCGCGCCCCAATGAATTCCAAATGCCTCCGGCATCGATGATGTGGGCCGTGCAGTAGCGCTCGTCTTGTGTTGACTGTTTCCCGTGTCAGACGAATTCGCTTGACGAAGAACAACGTTGTCGGACATGGCATTGAAGCTACGGTTGAATTGATCCTACCGAGATGTCCGCGCGCGTGACATGGCAGCTGCATCGGGATTGGTTCGTTTCCATCGGGTCAGCCAGGAAAGAACCAACACCGTTCCGACACAACCGACAGCACTTCCAAAGGGGAACACGGCAAGCAGTCCTACCGCGTCCACAATCAGGCCGGTGAGCAGCGGTCCGAGAGCTTGGCCGACAGCGAAAGCACTACCTTGAATTCCCGCAAGCGTTGCCATGCCATGCGTTCGCCCCAGCTCCGTCCGGATGGCCACAAGCGAGGAGCGGCCCAAGGCAGAGAACGCCCCCATCACGAACGTGAGCACGGCCACTGCCCACGGCGAGTTGACGAACGGAACTGCCAGCAGGATGAGGGGGGCGAAAACGCTTCCAATCACAATCTGACGAATACGAGGGTATCGATCGGCAAGGAACCCGAACGGGATCTGCAGCAGGCCTTCAGCGAACATGTATGAGGAAAGAACAAGACCGACGTTGGCCTCACCCGATGAGAATGCAACGACAGCATACAGCGGATAAAACGCGTTGAACGACTGGCGCCAGAACCCTCGTGTGATGAAGTAGGCGAGCATCGCCTTGACCGCGTCATTGCCGACAACTTCTCGGAGCGGCGTGATGGACTTGGGCTTGACTTGTCGCCTTTCTCGCGCTGTTTGATCGACGGGCACGGTCAGATAGACGAGAACGAGAGACAGCACGCTCAACCCGCCCATGACGTAGAAGGCAGCGGCATAGGACCACATGCCGCCAATGATGCCACCCAGCAATGGGCCGAATGCCATGCCAATGAATTGCGACGAATAGAAGGCATTCAGATAGCGCCCCTCGCGACCTTTGGGTGTGAGATCGCCCACGTAGGCCTGCGCGATGGGAGTCACCATCACCGACGCAACACCTTGCAGCAATCTGAACGCGCCGAGCGTCAAGAGGCTCGTTGCTGACGCGTAAAGGACGGATACGACGGCGTAGATGAGAAGCCCGCCAAGAATGAGCGGGCGGCGACCGATGCGATCGGATAGACGCCCGACAAATGGCCCGAGCAAGGCGCGCGAAATGGAGAACGCCGTGAACACGAGGCCGATCTGAGTTGCACTGGCAGCAAACGTCTTGGCATACAACGGAAGAATGGGAGAGATGATTCCCAGACCAAGCTGCGCAGTGGCCGTCGCGAAGAACAAGCTGGCAAAAACCCGAAACAAGATGCCCCCTTCGTAAGGCCGAGTAGCGTAGCCGCGGCCTTGCGAATTGTCCAGTGAGACCGGTCGCGATTGGCGTTTCCGGTTGGCTCTGAGATGGTCAGCACGTGGGAGAAACGGAATACTATCACAGTCGCCAATCAGCAATCGGCGAACATGCTTGACGAGGTGACAATCCCTGGTTGAGCTTTGAACGGATCGCTGAAGAAGCTAGAGCTTGGAGAGAAGGAAGTCGATTCCTGCCATGGCAAGCACACGAGATGCGACTCGCGAGCCTCGGCTTGATTGTGGCCGCAGCAAACGTTGTCGTGTGATTTCTAGCGTGCGTCGTCGAGAGGCAATCGCGGGTTCTGCTCAAGCGGCTCAAGAACCGGCACTTCCTCTGACACGGCAGTCGAATCTTTGAGATTTCTCAGTGCTGGCATGAGGCGTGTCTCAATAGAGCTGATGGCCTTGTTATAGGCATCGACTGCTTTGCCGAGCTTGTCTCCGGCATCGCCGATGGGTTTGATGACATTGAGAAATCGCGTGTAGAGTTCGCGCCCCTGGTTGGCGATAAGCTGCGCGTGCTCTGCGATATGGTATTGCTGCCATCCAAAGGCAGCTGCTCGGAGCAGCGCCAACAAGGTCACTGGCGAAGCAACCAGGATGCGCTGCTGGATGCCATACTCTAGCAGGCCGGGATCGCTTTCGAATGCTGCTGATAAGGCGGATTCAAACGGGACGAACATGACGACAATCTCTGGTGACTTCTCGAATTGATCCATGTAGGCCTTGCGCGATAGTTCCTGAATGCGCGAGCGCATCGCTTTGGCATGTTCGATCAGCTTCTGCGCGCGAGCTTCTCCTTCATGATTCATGGCATCCAGATAGGCGGCAGCCGGAGCCTTGGCGTCGATTGGCAGAATGCCTTCATTGGGGAGTCGGACGATCATGTCAGGGCGGCCCTGATCGCCTGATACCTGCTCCGAGAAATCGACATGCTTGGTCATGCCTGCTAGTTCGACGACGCGGCGCAGTTGCATTTCTCCCCAGCGTCCTCGGGCTGTCGATGATTTGAGCGATTGCTCCAACCGAATCGTTGATTGTCGAAGTTGGATCTGTGCATCGCCCAAATTGCGCAGTTGCTCGCCAAGCCCCTGATAGGCTCCCTCGCGCTTCTGTTCCATGGCACGCACCTGCTCATCCATAGTCGTTAATGCCTTGCTAAGCGGATCGACCAAGCCCTTGAGTTGCTCCTTTTGTGTGCCCCAATCGCCACGGACTTGCTGCAGGAGACCGGCCAGCTGCTCACGAGAGCGTGCTAGAAGCTGCTCAGAGTTGGATGTCAGGGCTTGATGGGCCAAAGACTCAAACATCGCTTTCATTCGATCCTGGAGGACGTCCGTCGATGCGGCCTTATCGCGCTCAGCGCGGAGTTCTTCCTCCAATTTGGCCGCACTGACACGCAGTGTCGTCACTTTTTCTTGAGCGCGGGCGCGAACGAGCAGCCAACTGACAAACGCCCCGACGATGAGCCCGATCCCCAGATACAGCCACTCCATGACATCCCTCCAATCAAAGAACGAACGAATGAGCCAGCAGAGTATACGAGGAATAGTCCAGGGCACAGAAACGAGAGCATCGGAGTTTCACAAAGCGATGTGTCCCGCATTCTTCAGTGAGAGGGCGCTTTGCACTTGAACGCTTGCAGGGAATCCCAGTCATGCTGAGCGGCCGAATCACCCTCCACGTGGGATCGAAATCATCTAGCCCAATTCGACTTCACCAGACTCACCCGTAGCTCCACGCAGAAAGTGGCCTCGGATGCCGTCGATGCGGATGAGAACATAATCAGGATCCGAAGGGCCTTCCGGCCAATCCTCCTCCCACTCGTTGCGCCAAAGCGTTCGTTCACGATCGGCGTCATCGACGATACGGGCATGGCCATGGAACGCGGCGTAGTTGTAGCGGGCCGAATCGACAAACAAAACGGTCACGTGTGAATTGCCCTCGATCTGCTTGATCTTGTTCGATGCTCTGGATGTGGCGAACCATACCGTCCGAGCATCGTGATCGATCAAGTGCATTGGGCGTGACTGAGGAAATCCATCGAGAGAGCTAATGGTGACAAGCAAGGGATAGGGGATGGAATCAACGATCTGCCAAAACGTCTGCGCGCCACCGGGTGCCATTTCTTCGGTGTCTTGCATTTCAGAAGCGTGGAAGATGAAAGGACTCGTAATGTCGAACGTGCGAATGGCCTGTTCAACAAGCGTATCACGAACCAGAAGCACAGGCACGCTGTTGGATTTCAGCAGCTGGCGAATAGCCTGTGCGTGTCCGCCGCCCTCAAGCTCTAATCGGCCCACCTCGTCGATGAACACGACTGGCCGTTCATTGAGGGCGTTGCGGATCGTTCGTTCAGCCAGATCCAATCCGGCTTGGGACAGGTAGTACTTGCCGATTTGCACATCCGATGGCTCCAAGCCAGCAAAGGGATGGGTCGCATTGGTGGCAAGGTCGATGATCGAATATCCGATCGTCTCCTCTCCCTTGAGAATGCGGGGAGCAAGAATGCCTCCGACTTGAATCCCGTAGCTGCGAAGCAGGGACAAAAGTCGGAGGCCGGCTGCCGTCTTGCCCGATCCGATGCCGCCAACGAGCAAGATAGGCTGTTTCTTTCTCTGTTTCTCCATTTGCGCACGGATGAGTTCAACGACCGGCGCGAGTGGAGATCCAAAGACGGGTTCCATTTTAGCGCTTGGCTTCCAGGCCGACGGCTTCGTTGAATTCCACGATCAACTTGTCAATAGCGGGCACCATGCTGTGAATGCCCCCCCAGTAGGCGTCGTAGTCGTACCATTGCCGATCGAGTTCAGCGACACTCCGGCCCATCTGCTCGATCCATGTGAAGTACTTCAGGTTGTGGATGCGCTTTCGATCACGATAGCCTAATTCCTGCATGGAGTCAGTCTTCTGACCCAGCATGTGTCGACTGTGATCGATGGCAGCCTGATTCGTGGTATAGGGCCCCAGGGACTCATTCAGTTCTTGAAGACGCGTACCATACATTTCCATGGAATCGGTCAATACCGTGAGTACAACGTCGGAACTCGTCAACTCGTTGTACTTGGCGAATTTGATGGAAGCCAGCACGTTGGCCACGCCAGAGATGCCTAGCTGTTCCAGCGCTTCCACGTATGCAGGCGACAGCCCCAGCGATTGCAGATGTTTCTTGCCCTCAGGTTCATTGAACAACCGAATCAAGTGCATGGGATCCTCGTCATCAATGGCGACCGCGAAGTCTGTATTCCGAACGTTGTGAATCCATGGGATGTGCTTGTCGCCGATGCCTTCGATGCGATGGCCGCCGAACCCATTCTCAAGCATCGTCGGGCACTGAAGAGCCTCTGAGGCAATGAGCTTGGAGCCGGGATACTGTTCTTTCAGATAATCGCCACAGCCCATGGTGCCGCCTGATCCTGAGGTCAAGACGACACCAGCATATCGGCCGCCCTTGAGCTCGATGTTCAGCACGTCTTGCATGGCATGTCCAGTGACGTCGTAGTGCCAGAGATGGTTTCCGAATTCCTCAAATTGGTCGAAGATCATGACGTTGTCCCGCGTCGCTTGCAGCTCTTTGCACTTCTGAAAAATCTCCCAAACATTCGATTCGCAACCCGGTGTAGCGATGACCTCTCCAGCTACCTTGGACAACCATGCAAATCGTTCCTTGGACATCTCCTCGGGCAAGATGGCAATGGAGTCACAGCCGAGCAGTGCCGAGTTGTAGGCGCCGCCGCGGCAGAAATTTCCTGTGGATGGCCACACGGCCTTGTGGAACGTTGGGTCGAACTGACCGGTCACCAAGCGAGGGACGAGGCAACCGAATGTGGCTCCCACTTTGTGGGCTCCGGTTGGGAACCACTTGCCGATGAGGGCAATGATGCGAGCGTCGACGCCCGTGAGCGCAGATGGGAATTCGATATAATTGACGCCGCCAAAGCCGCCGCCTTGAAGAACGGGCTCGTTCTTCCAGGTGATGCGATACAGGTTGAGTGGATGAAGGTCCCACAAGCCGTGGGCTTTCAATCCAGCCTTGACGGTTGCGGGAATGAGCGACGGGTTCTTCATCTGCTCGAACGTAGGAATAACAATACCGCGCTCGCGCGCACGGCGCACGGTATTCTGAAGCTTGCCTTCGTGTATCGTCAGGTCAATCATGGCGTTTTACCTCGATTTGATTGTGGAGTTGTAGCTGTAATGCTATCATGCAGCTTGGCAACTTTCCAAGTTGCATCTTGAAAGGGTATCGAGACATCCTATGCATGATCTTGTCATTCGAAACGGCACAGTGGTTACGCCGCTGTCCGCGCAAAAGCTGGACATTGGGATTGACGGAGAGACCATTTCCGCTCTCGGAACAGCATTGTCTGGCCATCGTGTGCTTGACGCAGACGGAATGTTGGTGTTCCCTGGAGTCATCGATGCTCACACGCACATGGATCTCCCCGTCGCAGGGACTCGATCCTCAGACGATTTCTACACGGGGACTGTGGCTGCCGCGTTTGGCGGAGTGACAAGCATTCTTGACTTTACGGTGGGGTCCTTGCGTTCTTCGATTCCCCTGGACATCGATCGACGGATGGAGAATATCCAGCCCGCGATTATCGATGTGGGCTTGCATGCAGAAGTGGTTGGGTGGAAGCCCGAAGAATCGGGCGAGTTTGCAGAAGCTCGGCGACGCGGAGTGACGAGCTTCAAGTTTTATACGGCCTATGAGTCGTCAGGGCGGCGCACGACGCCTGCCATTATGCGGCGGGCGTTCGAACATTTGGCGGACTTGGATTGCGTGGCACTCGTTCATTGTGAGGATGAAGATCTGATCCGTTCGATCATGGAGTCGCTTTCTCCCGAACAGATGACGGACATGTCCATCCTGGCGCGGGCGCGTCCAGCACTCTGTGAATCGACAGCGATCTCACAGGTCGGGCGTGCGGCCGCTGAGACAGGCTGTCGTACTCACATTGTGCACGTCTCTTCTGCCAAGGGGATCATGGCTGTTCAAGAGGCGCGCAAGTCAGGAGCAGCGATGACTGCTGAGACGTGCCCGCAGTATCTTGTTCTGGGCGCCGATTCCTATGAGCGCATGGATGGACACCTCTTCTCTGCCAGCCCAGCGCTCCGCACGTTGGGGGATCAAACGATGCTGTGGAACGGATTGAGGAATCGGGTGATCGACTTTGTCGCCACGGACCACTGTCCGTTTACGCGCGAGCAAAAGACCTGGCGAGGGTCGTTCGTGGATCTTCCGTATGGTCTTCCTGGAGTGGAGACGCTTCTTCCGATTCTCTACTCCGAGGGAGTGGGGAAGGGATTGCTGTCTGTGACGGACATTCCTCGCCTTCTCAGCGAAGGGCCGGCTCAGATCTACGGACTAGATGGTCACAAAGGATCGATTGAGATTGGCATGGACGCGGACTTGGTGATCTTTGATCCGGCTCTGGAGTGGGAGATTGAAGCGACATTCCTGCACATGAGAACCGATTTCTCTCCGTACGAAGGATGGGAGATGACAGGCAAGGCCGTATCGACAATCTCTCGAGGCGAGATCATCGTTCAGGATGGAGAATTGCTTGCTGAAGAAGGTCGCGGGAAGTTCCTGTTCCGTGCCCTCCCTTAGCGTTTTTTGCGGATGCAAACCCGTCAGGCTATCATACAGGTTGACGTCAAGGGACAGGAATACCATCAGGAGGCTGGATGTCTTTCAAGAAGGTTCGACCTCGCAAGGTAAGCGCCATTGCTGCTGAGCAGATCGTGGATGCGATTCAACGTGGCGATTATCCAGTGAGCAGCAAACTGCCCTCAGAATTCGAGCTGGCTGAATTGATGGGTGTGAGTCGGCCATCCATCCGGGAAGCATTGTCTGCGCTGCAAGCGATGTCGATTATTGAATCCCGTCCGGGAAGCGGCAACTACGTCATGCGTAAGCCCAGTTCCTCCGATGAAACTGCCGCAGTCCATCTGATTGAATCCGAAATGGGATGTCTCGAAGTGATGGAAGCACGGGGCGTACTGGAACCGCCCATTGCGGCTCTGGTTGCGTCCAAGGCATCGGGCGCAGTGGTAGCACGGTTGCGCAAGTCCATCGAGGATATGCGCGAAAATGCAGCCAAAGACGACTTTGATGCCTATTTCGATGCGGACAAACGATTCCATACTGAATTGGCCGATGCCGTAGGAAACGCGCTGATTACTGCTGCGCTAACGCCCTTGTTGGACACCATGGATCAGCTTGTGTATCGGGAATTCACCAGGCATTACTACCTGAAGAATGTGGATGACATTCAGCATGTGGTGGATCTTCATCAAGAGATACTTGGTGCCATTGTGGTACGCGATGCCGATACGGCCTTTGCCAAGACGGTCGAGCATTGGGATCGCATGCGAGAGATCTGGGAGGCATGACGCAGGCGTTGCTCTTGACCATCAGTGAGCGAAAATCCTCTGTGACGAGGGTGATCGTGACGTTGCATGTAGACCGATCTGCTGTGGCGAATCTGAACGAATAGATTAAAAAACTGAAGTACGAAAAGGTGATCCAATGGATGGTGGAAAGAAGACAGTAGTAGTCGCTCTCGGTGGCAATGCGATTCTTCAACCGGGACAGAAGGGCACATACGAAGAACAGATGGCCAATGTGCATGTTACGTGCGTGCAGTTGGCACACATGGTGGAGTCCGGCAAGTATCGTGTTGTGGTCACCCATGGCAACGGACCTCAGGTGGGCAACCTGCTGCTTCAAAACGAAGCGGGCAAAGAGGTCGCTGCACCGATGCCTTTGTTTGCTTTGGGGGCCGAATCGCAGGGGTTCATCGGCCTCATGATTCAACAGAACCTGGGCAATCTGCTTGCAGAGCAGGGTCGAGGCGACATACCTGTCGCTACCATCGTGACCCAGGTTGTCGTAGACAAGCAGGATCCGGCATTCTCCAATCCAACCAAGCCCGTAGGCCCCTTCTATTCTGAAGCCGAAGCCAAGGCCCTGGAATCGGATAAGGGCTACAACGTTCGTGAGGACGCGGGCCGTGGCTGGCGCCGAGTTGTGCCTTCGCCAGATCCGATCTCCATTCATGAGAAGGATTCGATCCGACATCTCGTGGAAGCCAAGGCGATCGTCATTGCCTCCGGCGGCGGAGGCATCCCCGTCATCCGCGAGGATGGGAAGCTTGTTGGCGTCGATGCAGTCATTGACAAGGATCTGGCAGGAGAACGTTTGGCTGTCGACGTGGGTGCGTCGATCTTCATGGTTCTCACGGATGTGGACAGTGTACGGTTGAATTACAAGACTTCGGACGAGAAATCCCTCTCGAAGATGACTGTTGCCGAAGCCAAGAAGTATGCGGAAGAGGGCCACTTTGCCAAGGGCTCCATGGAGCCCAAGGTTCGAGCGGCCGTTCGATTTGTCGAAGCGGGCGGGGAGAAGGCAATCATCACCTCTCTCAATCAGGCAGTTGCTGCCCTGGAAGGCAACGCCGGAACAACGATTACCAAGAATTAGGTTTAGGAGGCATTTCTATGTCTAGTACAACACTTCGTGGCCGCGATTTCATTACGTGGCTTGACTTCTCCCGCGACGAAATCGAGGCGATGCTTGATACAGCTCACGACCTGAAGAGGAAGTTCATCCGTCGCGAACCGCACAAAGTGCTCGATGGGCAAACGCTACACATGATGTTCTACAATTCCTCGCTTCGAACACGTAACTCGTTCGAGGCTGGCATGACGCAGATGGGCGGACACGCTCACTTCCTTCAGCCGGGTGCCGTTTACACGCCAGCTCTCAAAGGCGATGAAGTGGCCTACTCCACAGAGCGCATCTCTGACGTTGCACGAGTATTGGCTGAAATGGGTGACGCGATTGCCATCCGCATCTACGGAAAGCCGACGGGTTGGGAATATGGAAAAGGCGACCGCATTGTGCGTGAATTTGCCAAATGGTCCAAGATCCCCGTGATTAACATGGAAGACGACATCTACCATCCATGCCAGGCATTGGCAGACGTCATGACCATGCAGGAGAAGCTCAGCAACAACCTGCAGGGCAAGAAATTCGTGATGTCCTGGGCCTATTCCGGGTCAGTAGCCAAACCGCTGGCTGTTCCTCAGTCGGCCATCATCTCAGCGGCCATGATGGG
>Ga0180007_10000903_pt1 | contig 43886 bp, 39 predicted proteins | sample MM_PC_MetaG_FD_121122 | JGI IMG/M metagenome (GOLD analysis project Ga0180007, IMG submission 121122) | Groundwater microbial communities from the Aspo Hard Rock Laboratory (HRL) deep subsurface site, Sweden - MM_PC_MetaG | ecosystem: Environmental > Aquatic > Deep subsurface > Groundwater... | reverse complement strand
GCCGGTTGAATTTTTGGTTATCCCGCGTGTTTTGGCACTAGTAATTATGATGCCTATTTTAACAATATACGCGGATCTTATGGGCATATTAGGCGGTTTTATTATCAGCGTGGGGATGCTTAAGCTTAATCCAGTTGAATATTGGAATCATACTCAATCCGCTGTACCGCTTAGTTTTGTATTGATTGGGCTTATTCATAGTATTGTTTTTGGTGTAATTATCGCAGTTTCCGGGTGTATGCGTGGGATTAATTGCCAAAGAAACGCGGCCGGTGTGGGAATGGCAACTACCTCGGCAGTAGTTACCGGTATTACCGGTATTGTAATCGCGACCGCAATCATTACATTTATTTGTCAGATTTTGGGGGTATAAACCATGGATTCAAAAGTGCTGCCGGTTATTGAAGTAAGAGATCTTGATATCGGGTATAACAATAGTCCGGTGCTGCAAAATCTTAGCTTTAGCGTGAATAAAGGCGATATCTTTATAGTCATGGGGGTAAGCGGATGCGGTAAGAGCACATTGCTTAAGAGTCTGATCGGGCTTAAGCAGCCGGCTCAGGGTAAGGTTTTATACTCTGGAAAAAGTTTTTGGGATCAAGATGAAACAGGACAAAAAAATATTATGCGCGGCCTTGGGGTTCTTTATCAAAGCGGAGCTTTATGGAGTTCTTTGACAGTCGGAGAGAATGTGGCGCTTCCTTTGCAGCTGTATACAAAGTTATCCATTAAACAAATACAGGAAATAGTATTGTTAAAACTTTCGCTGGTAGGCATGGAAGAATACGTTGATTCTTTACCTTCTGGAATAAGCGGAGGAATGCGTAAGAGAGCCAGCCTTGCGCGGGCAATATCTCTGGATCCGGATATTATTTTTTTTGATGAGCCTTCAGCAGGGCTTGACCCGATAAACGCGCGAAAACTTGATGATTTGATTCTTGATTTAAGAGACAGCCTAGGCGCTACGCTAGTTGTTGTTACTCATGAACTCGCCAGTATATTTGCCATTGGGAATAATTCTGTGTTTCTTGACGCGGAAAGTAAAACCATGATCGCGACAGGCTCGCCTAAGGATTTATTGGCTGATTCCAAGGGGGAAAAAGTTATTCAGTTTTTAACCAGAGCTAAAACGCAGGAGCTTAGACAATGAGTAAAAAAGCGAACAAAACAATGATCGGAGTATTTACGGCAGGAGCACTGATATTGTTGATAATCGGAATAGTGGTTTTTGGTTCGGGAATGATTTTCAAAAAAAGCAATAAATTTGTTTTGTACTTTGATGGTTCGGTTAATGGACTTTCCGTAGGAGCTCCGGTTATGTTTCGGGGAGTTAGTATTGGTACAGTCAAAGATATTAGCCTGATCTACGACTCAAAGGCGGGAACGATAATGCTTCCGGTAATTATCGAGATTGAAGAGGGCCGGATCAAAGGTACGCCGAGTTTTGGGGAAGCAGGCGGGGATAAGAAGATGATCGAACTTGGGCTTAGGGCAAAGCTTGAAGTACGGAGTTTTTTAACCGGAGAGCTTATGATTGCTTTTGATTTTTATCCGGATAAACCGGCGCAGCTGCGCAATATCCAGAAAGCTTATCCGGAATTACCTACGCTTGCTACTTCACCGGATATTTTCGCGCTGATGGATCAGCTTCCAATCAAAGAAATCGCCAAGAATATAGAGGCTACCACCAAAGGAATCGATCGATTGGTAAATTCAAGCGATTTGCAGAATATGTTCAAGGAGTTGAAACAGGCAATGCTGTCATTTCGTTTACTTACTGAATATCTTGAGCAGCATCCGGAAGCGTTTTTAAAAGGTAAACCCGATGATCAAAGGCGCTAAGCAGTGACTGGTGCTTAGCGGATGTCTTAACAGCAAGGAGAAAAAGATGAAACGGACAGAGCGTAATGGTTTGATAAACTTACTAAAAGCAGCCGGCACGGTTATAAGCTTTGCGTGCTTTGCCCTGATTTTAAGCGGTTGTGGATTAATACCCACTACTCCAAACCCGCGGTTTTATGTGCTTGGGACAGCCTCTGAAAATTTATTGAGCAGAAAAATAAACATCTCTTCTAATGTGCTTATTGGTGTCGGCCCGGTTAAAATTCCGGAATATCAGAACCGGCCGCAAATGGTTACCCAAGACAAAGAAAAAATGATTAAATTCGCTCAATTCGACCGCTGGGGAGAATCTCTGGACATTGGCATGGAGCGCGTAATAGGAGAGGATCTCTTAGTCATGCTCTCTGGGGCGCAAGTTGCTTTATATCCCTGGAATCAATCTTTCGAGGTTAAATACCAGGTGGTTGTAGAAATTATTCAGCTGGATAGCGAGCTGGATAAAGATCTTTTACTTGTCGCGCAATGGACGGTTATTGATACGCAGGATTCAAAAACGATTATGATTAAAAGATCAGAATTCCGGCATCCCATCATCCCGCAAAACTATTCCGGTTTAGTCAAAACGCTGAGTATTGCCTGCGGTTCATTAAGCAAAGAGATTGCGGATGAGTTAGAACCAATCTTAAATGCAAAAAAAGAGGCTCAAAAGTCGAAAGAGTAAGCAGCTTTATGGTTTAATAACCCCGCATATTGAAGTAAAGCTGCCAGAAAATATGCCGCTTTAGCCAAAAAAGAATAAACAAAATGCTGTGTCAAAAGTTATTTAAATAAGGGATTAGATTTGTAATGAATAAAGATGATACGCGAAAACTCTTGGTTAAAGTCGTTTTTTTCATGGCTTTTGCAATTGTCCTTTTTGCGGCCCTGCGAATGGTGGGGATCAATTATTCTAACATGAGCGTTGTTGAGATAAAGGAGGGCATTAAGTCATATGGAGCGTGGGCACCGTTTATATACATACTCATATATCAAATTCGTCCTTTTATTTTGCTTCCATCAACAATGGCTTCATTAGCTGCTGGAATAATTTGGGGATGGGAAGCGCTTATTTATATTTATTTGGCTTCTATTATTTGCGCGACTTGGCAATTCTTCACTGCTCGTTATTTTGCTCGTGATGCCGTAGAAAAAATGGTTAATACAAAAGCCGAAGAAATTAAGAAGTATATTGAAAAGAATAGTTTAGCAAGTGTGATCCTTATTCGAATGATTCCAAATGTTGCATGGGACATTCAGAATCTTATATTAGGTTTAACAAAAATAAAATATTGGAAATATATTTTAGGGACAATTATCGGTATACTCCCAGGATCGATTATTTTGGTTTATTTCGGGGATTCATTAGTAAGTGTTTTATTGAATCCGCAACATTGGTGGAAGATGGTATTAGCTGTGTCTGTTTTAGGGGGAATATACTGGCTGCAAAAAAATATTAGAGAAAAAGAATCTAAAAAGGAGATTAAAGATGCGTATTGTGATGATGACCAACACCTATAAGCCTATCCTTGGTGGACTGGAGAAATCAGTTGAGGTTTTTTCCGAGGAATATCGAAAGCGTGGGCATAAAGTTTTAATTGTCGCGCCTGAATTTGAGAATACCCCTAAAAAAGAAAAAGACGTTTTTCGTCTGCCCGCGATTAAGAACATTGGTGATAGTGAGTTTTCGATTGAAATGGGGATTTCTCTTGATCTTCACAAAGCGCTTAAAAGATTCAAGCCAGATATCATTCATACCCATCATCCCTTTTTAATTGGGGATACGGCCTTACGAGCCGCTGCTAAGTTTAATGTTCCACTTGTTTTTACTAATCATACTTTATATGAACAAAACACTCATTATTTGCCAGGTGGTAATTCAGCGGCGATGAAAAAGTTCGTGGTGAGATTAGCCAAGGGATATGCCGATTTGTGTGATCAGGTGATTGCTCCAAGTGAGAGTGTAGCTAATCTTTTAAAAAAGAGAGGGGTTAAAACGCCGATTGAAGTTTTGCCAACAGGCATATACATTGACCAATTTAAGAAAGGAGATGGGGTAACATTCCGTAAATTTTTTGACATCCCTAAAGACGCGTTTGTTGTTGGAATCATTGGACGAATGGCCCAGGAGAAAAATGTCCCATTTTTATTAAAAGCGGTTACTGCTTTTCTTAAGAAAAATAAAAATGCCTATTTTGTCGTCGTGGGAGGAGGCCCCTTACTTGAAAGCATAAAGTCAAGTTTTGAGAAAAATAAGTTGGGGGATCGGCTAATCTGTACGGGCGTACTAAAAGGAAAACAGCTTATTAGCGCGTATGATGCTTTGGACGTTTTCGCGTTTTCTTCTCACAGTGAAACCCAAGGTTTAGTGCTTGTTGAAGCGATGGCATCGGGAACCCCGGTTGTAGGCGTTGATGCCCCAGGAGTTAGAGAAGTCATTGAAGATAAGAAGAACGGAAGGCTTCTTAAAAATGATAATGTCCAAAAATTCGCGGAAGCACTTTCTTGGATAGCAAAGCAGTCTCCTCAAGAACGCGCGGCTTTAAACAAAAATGCCAGGAAAACGGCCCAAGAATTTTCAGTACCTATTTGCGTGAAAAAAGCGCTTAAATTATATTCTTCCGCGATTAAACGACAACGTAAACAGTGTGACTTAGACAAGAGTGCGTGGAAAAGGAATGTGCGTCTTTTAAAAGCTCAGGCAGAACTTATGGTTAACACAACGAAAGCAAGTGTAGCTGCTGTATCTGGAATACCCAAAACAACAGCTTTGAAAGCAGTGAAAATGGTTAAAAAAGGCTTTAAGGCGCTTATTCACTCTTGAAAGTAAGGTAACGGGCTATGAGCCAATCAAAAGAAATTATTAGATTTTCAATTACCGGTATTCTTGTTGTCGCGACGGACGTCAGCATATATTATTTACTGATTAGATTTTTACCTAGCGCGATAGCAAAGGGAATATCGTTTACTTGCGGAGGAATAGCTGCTTATTTGTTGAATAAGTATTGGACGTTTAAGCAGGAAGAAAAGTCTACTTCTGAAATATTCCGGTTTGTTTTCGCTAATTCTTTAGCTTTAGGCATTAATATCGGCAGCAACGAAGCTATTTTATATATTGATAAACAGGCAGTCTTTTTAGCCTTATCAATAGCAACGGCGACGACAGCTGTTTTCACATTTATTGTATTTAAATTTTGGGTTTTTAAATTAAAAGGATAATCTATGAGCGCATAATATAAAAGAAGGAGAAAAGCATAACTAGATGAAAATTAATCCGATCGCGAAAATAAAAGTGATGACTTATAATGTTCATAGCTGCCGGGGATTAGATGGAAGGGTGCTTCCCGAACGGATCGCCCGGGTTATTGAACAGTTTAATCCTGATTTGGTCGCGTTGCAGGAATTAGATGTTAATCGACGGTGGAGTAAGCGGATGAATCAACCTTTTTTAATCGCGCAGTACCTTCGGATGCATTGCCATTTTCAGCCGACGATCGCTGTCGAAGGAGAGCATTATGGGATTGCTATCCTAAGCCGCTATCCTTTTAAAATCAAAAAATCTGAGGACTTACCGAGTTATTCGAAAAAGTCTTTTCCCGGGAAAAGTTATATTCCGTTGTTAAAATATTTCTCTGAACCCCGCCATGCCATATGGACTTCAGTAATAATTGGCGGAATAGAAGAGGTGTATTTCGTTAATACTCATCTTAGTTTGCGGGCTAAAGAGAGGTTTGAGCAAGTCAAAAGTATTTTGGGTCAGGAATGGTTAAATATGGATTCGCATAAAGTCCCAACTATTTTCTGCGGTGATTTTAATGAGGGCCCGCGTTCCCGAGGATATCAATTACTTAAGGCATCATTTGGTGAAGTGAAATCTTCCATGGCTCATAAAAGTTCCAGAAAAACATTATTTAGTCCTTTGCCGCTTTTTGAGGTAGACCATATATTCTATAATGGCAACCTTCGCGTTGAATCGGTAAATGTTCCAAACACTCCTTTAACAAGAATCGCCTCCGATCATCTGCCGGTTATTGCCGATTTTTCTCTTTATCAAGGAGGCCAATGATCGGGATATTTCCATTGATTGTTATTGCTTTTCAGATTTATATTGTTTTTACGGTCATTGTTCTTTTGCTGGATAACAGAGATCCGTCCGAGACTTTTGCCTGGATATTTATATTTATCCTTTTGCCGATAGCAGGATTCGCGCTTTATTTGTTTGCGGGCCGTAATTGGAAAAAAAGTTATGATCACAAAAGAAAACTTCCGCAATATATCGCGAAAAATCTGATTACGTTATTTAAACCGATCAATGAAGCGCAAGAAAAACTGATCAAGCTGATGAGCAGTCGATCGAAACTGCAGCACAACGATTTAATGACGCTTTTGTATCGTAATTCTAAATCGTTGTTAACAGTGGACAATAGTGTAAAAGTTTATCATCAAGGAAAAGAAAAATTTGAAGACCTGTTGAAGGATATTAAAGAAGCAAAGAATTTCATTCATCTTCAGTATTTCATTTGGTATTCCAACGATGCCCTGGGAAAAAAATTAAAAAAATTGCTGATTGAAAAAGTTAAAGAAGGGGTAGAAGTAAAAATTCTTTACGATTATTCCGGCTGCTTTTTTACTTTAGGGCGCGGCTATATCCGCTCATTACGGAAAGAGGGTATTCTTATTTATCCATTTTTTAATTACTTATCCGCTTTTAAAACTCATACCTTTAATTATCGGAACCATCGTAAAATTGCTGTTATCGATGGTAAAACCGCGTATATGGGAGGCATGAATATTGGCCAGGAATATATTGATGGTGGGAAGAAATATAAATCCTGGCGGGATACGCATATGCGATTTAAAGGAGATTCTGTCAATATTCTGCAAGCGATTTTCGCGATTGATTGGTACAATACTGTGCCCAAGGAAGATATTTTTGAAAAAAAGTATTTTCCGACCCTGCCCGACAAATTGGAATTAACTGGAGATCTCCCCATACAATTCCCAACATCCGGGTATGATTCTCCCTGGCCAGCCATTATGCAGTTATATTTTTCTTTTATTACCATGGCTGAAAAGAAGATTACTATTGTTTCACCCTATTTTATCCCGGAATCAAGTTTGTTGGTGGCTCTAAAAACAGCGGCAATGAGAGGCATAAAAGTGACTGTGTTGATGGCGGGTATTCATGATAATCCAATGCCTTATTGGGCCGCGTTCTCTTATTTTGAAGAATTACTAAAGTCCGGTGTCCAGATTTTTCAATATCAAAAAGGCTTTATGCACGCGAAGATTCTATCATGTGATGGCCGGATGTGTTCTATGGGAACAGCGAACTTTGATATTAGAAGCCTTAGATTAAACTACGAAGTGAACGCTGTGTTTTATGACGAAAAATTGACTAATGAGATAGATCAGCAAATCGCCAAGGATTTGGAGGATTCAAAGGAAGTTACTTTAGCGGATTTTAATCAAATCTCAATTATAGTCCGTCTCAGAAGTTCTCTCATGAGGCTTTTTTCTGCTTTGCTATAAATCTTCAGGAGATATAATAGAGGATATAATAGATGTTGCAAAACCCTTAGTTAGTGTTAATATGTTGAACAATGTTATTATAAATAAAAGGTTTAATTTGGAGGCTTGACGACTATCGCGTTAATCAGTTTAAAAGATATTTCATTGGCTTTTGGCGGGCCGCTGTTGTTTGAGCAGTTAAGTATGCAGCTTGAACCCGGAGAGCGGGTGGCTTTGCTTGGCAGAAACGGTGTGGGCAAAACCACTTTGATGAAGGTTATGGCTGGACAGATACCCGTGGATTCAGGAGAGATTGCTTATCAGAAAGGCGTTAAGTTAACCCATCTTCCACAGGAAATCCCCAGCGATGTTACTGGCTGTGTATTTGATATTGTGCTGGCTGGTTTGGGTGAGCGCGCTCAAATGGTAAAGGAATACCATCATGTCAGTCACTTGCTGCACACTCAGCAGTCAGATAAATTATTACGCAAATTAGATGATCTGCAGCATCAAATGGATCATGCCAATGGCTGGGAAATTAATAATCAGGTTGAATACTCGATTAATCAGGTTAAGATTGATCCGGATAGTAATTTTGAACAATTATCCGGCGGTCAAAAGCGCAAAGTTTTATTAGCCAGAGCGCTTGTTTGCAATCCTGAGATTTTAATGCTTGATGAACCAACCAATCACTTGGATATTGAATCAATCAACTGGTTGGAAGAATTTTTAAAAGCCTATAAAGGTACTTTGTTTTTTGTTACCCATGATCGGGCGTTTATGAACAATCTGGCTACCCGGATTGTGGAACTTGATCAGGGCCGGATATTCAGCTGGACCTGCGGATATAATACTTTTTTAGAACGCAAGGCTCAGGCTTTGGAAATTGAAGCGCTTCATCAGGTTAATTTTGAGAAAAAACTGGCTAAAGAAGAAGTTTGGGTGCGTCAGGGGGTTAAAGCCCGCCGGACCAGAGATGAAGGCAGAGTCAAAGCTTTGGAAGCCATGCGCAAAGAAAAGCAGGCGCAGCGCCAGGCAATTGGCCAGGTTAAAATGCGCGCTGAAGAATCAGAGCGGTCAGGAAATCTGGTGATTAAAGCAAATAACCTAGGCTTTGCCTATGACGATAAATGTTTGGTCAAGGATTTTTCCACCCGGATTATGCGGGGTGATAAAATCGGAGTAATTGGGCCGAATGGTTCAGGCAAGACCACATTATTACGCATTTTGGTCGGACAATTAGCGCCGCAGCAAGGTGAAGTGAAAATCGGCACAAAAATCGATTTATTATATTATGATCAGCTCAGAGAATCTTTAGATGAAGACAAAAGTGTAAAAGAAAATATCAGCGGTGACGCGGACATGATTACGGTTAATGGCAAACCCAAACATGTTTTTAGCTACTTACAGGAGTTTCTGTTTTCCCCGCAAAGAGCGCAGACTCCGGTGCGGGTTTTGTCGGGCGGAGAGCGCAATCGATTATTGCTGGCGCGTTTATTTACCAAGCCATCAAATGTTTTGATCATGGATGAACCAACCAATGACTTGGATATTGAAACTCTGGAATTACTAGAAGACCTGCTGGTGAAATATTCCGGCACATTGTTTTTGGTTAGTCATGACCGGGTATTCTTAAATAATATTGCTACTTCTACGATTGTGATGGAAGGTAATGGTCTGATCAATGAATATCCCGGAGGTTATGATGATTGGCTGAATCAGCGGCAGAAAATACAAAATCAGCAAGCTGCTGTGTCTAAGCCGGTAATAAAGCAGGAAAAACTTAAACAGGATAAGAGTGCTAAACCCAAAAAACTGTCTTTTAAGCAAGAAAAAGAGTTAAAAGAATTGCCGCCGCGGATTGAACAATTGGAAGCAGAGCAAAAGCAGATTTTTAATACCATGGCCCAACCGGATTTATATAAAAAACAGCCAGAGAAAGTTAAACTCCTGGAGCAAAGAGTTGAGCAGATAAAACAAGAGCTGCCCAAACTATATAAGCGCTGGGAAGAATTAGAATTAATTAAAGCGGATAAATAGAAAGATAAGCAGGGAATCTGTTTTTTTAAATTAATTATTTTTGATTCATGGATTAAAACAAGACAGGCTATTTATTTTCTGTTAAAATAAAAGTTTAGAAACAAAAGCGCAAGAGAAACCTTTTTGAGGCAGCGCAAAGATGAAGAATTTAAGGAATTCAATTAAGGAAACTCAAGCAATAGACATCGCCATCGATACCTGGGATGATGTATTTTCTGATTTTGATCCGCGGTCTTTGAGCGAGCGCACCTTGTCCGAAGATTTCATGATTGAGCTTCGGCAGCGGTCGCGGGAAACAAATGAAGGCGACTTTATTGTGACTATTTGCGCGCCAGAAACTTTGCGCGACAAAAAGACAGAGCAAACAGTTGCTAAAAGGCTGAAGCGGCATTTTTTACATCGCTCATTGCTCAGCCGGAAAGTCAAGGCGCGTATTCGCCTGCGGGGTATTGTCTTTATCATCTGCGGGATTTGTTTTCTGAGTTTTTTAACAATGGCTGCTTATTATAAGTGGTTTAGTGATTTGATGCTTAATATTCTGGGTATTGTGGTCATGCCTTTGGGCTGGTTTGGGATCTGGGAAGGTTTTTCTAAAATTGTTGATATTTCGCCATCCTATATTCAGGAAGAGAAATTTTATACAAAACTGGGAATGGCGCAGTATCGATTTAAGTATCTTTCTCCGGACAAAGAAAAGCCAAAAGAGATTAATTAATGGTTGGGCAATATCGTAAGAATATGCGGCTTTAATCGCTTTATTGTTTCTGAGTCTGATTGTCTTCTTCCTGACTAAATATCCGCCTGATTCTGTACAGCGCTTTTTTCAGCCTTTATTTCAGCCTAAAAATTTCTTTTGACATCATATAGTTTTAGGAGTATCGTATTTTATGTAAAGTGACAATGAAGTCACAACCAACTTTTAAAGCCAAAAGTTCTCTTTAGATAGAAGTTATTTTCTAAAGGGAATTTTACTTTTAATCGGCAGATTATTTCCGGGCATTAAAGTTCGAGTTGCGCGCTTATCGCGGATTGAAAAATTTAATAGTATTGTGACCGTGATAATTCTGATTTTAAAATCAGTTAAATTTATTTTTAATAAAAAAAATTATTAGTTTAGATAGAGTAGGTAAAACATGAAAAATAAGTATGTTTTCTATTTTTTATTAATTTATTTGCTTTTTTCTCCGGCCGCGGTATTTGCTCAAGAGGGAAATGTTTCTGAGGTACTGTTTCAGGAAATTGCCAATGGTAAAACTCTGGATATTTTCCCTTTTCTTCCCGCGGTACAGCTTCCGCTGGGAATAAGCGTACATTTTTTTATGCTGTTAATCTCCGCAGGGCTGATTCTCGCCTTATTTTTTTATGGGAAGCGAAACATATCTTTAAAACCCCGGGGATTGCTGGTTGTTCTGGAAAACATGATTACTTTTGTCCAGGATGATATTGTTTTTCCGATTATGGGTGAAGACAAAGGCGCGAAATGGCTGCCGTTTTTCTGTACATTATTTTTCTTTTTATTGACAATTAATCTTCTGGGATTGATTCCTTGTTTTAAGACCGCAACCGGAAATATTAATGTAACCTCAGCCTTGGCCGCAATGATTTTGATTCTGGTTTTTGCTGTGGGGATAAAAAATCTGGGTATTCGCAAATTTTTTGTAAATTTATATCCCCAAGGTACGGTTTTACCCATCGGGATTTTTGTGGCGTTTCTTGAATTTACCGGAATGTTTCTTAAAACAGCAGTATTAAGTCTGCGGCTTTTTGCCAATATGTTTGCCGGGCATTTGGCGATCTTCTCATTTTTGATGCTGATTTTTATTTTAAGTCCGTTTGCCGGAATATTTGCTGTACCGTTTACGATATTTACGTATTTATTGGAAGTTCTTGTTAGTTTGATTCAAGCATTTGTTTTTACACTGCTTAGTTGTATATTTATTACAATGGCAAGCAGTGTTCATGAATAGTTAATAACTTAAGGAGGTTTGTAATGGACTTAACCGCATTATCACAAGCAATCGCTGTTATTGGGGCTGGAATCGGTATTTTCGGCGGGGCAATTGGGATCGGAATGATCGGAGCAAAAGCAATGGAAGCCATAGCTCGCCAACCAGCGGAAAAAAAAGATATTCGAACCAATATGATTCTTATGGCCGCTTTGATTGAAGGCTTGGCTTTTTTCGGCGCGATTATCGCGCTGCTGATTATTTTTAAGAAATAAGAGTTTATTGTGTATGCTTAACTCAGCATATGTTGCGAAGAAAATCTTTTTCAGCAAGAACTGCTGTTTATTTGCTGACCTTTAAGGAGAGAGGATTATGGACTTATTTAAGATTGATCCAGGGCTGGCTATTTGGACATGGATTGTTTTTGGCATTACTTTAACGATTCTGGGGAAGTTCGCTTTTCCCGCGCTTTTAAGTAATATAAAAATCAGGGAAAAAACCATTGCTCAGGCGATTAACAATGCTGTTCAGATTGAAAAACGGCTTTCCGCCATAGAACAGGAGCAGGCAGAGGCAATCAAAGCATCCAAGGCGCAGGCCAGTGAGATTTTACGCCAAACCCGCAACCAGGCGGAAAATATCAGAAAAGAGCTGCTGGAAAAAGCGGAAGAAGAAGCTCAGGATATTCTGGCTCAGACAAAGATTAAAATCGCAGAGGAAAGAGTCGCGGTAATCCAATCGATTAAATCGGAGATTGCTGATTTTGTTTGTGACGCGTCGGAAAAAGTTATTGGCAAATCATTTGTTTCCAAAGATGACCGTGATTGGGTTAAAGAACTGGTAGAAATATTATGAGCGGAAGAACCGTTGCTATAAGATATGCTACCGCGCTTTATCAGGCAGCGGCAGAGAAAAAAATGACTGAAGTGATTGTCACGGATCTGACAAAGCTTAATGAAATTATGACTGCTGCTCCCATCAGGGAATATTGTCTGAAAGCGCGTGCTAATCAAGTTTTGGAAATGTTGTTTATAAATACAGCCTTTATTCCTTATCTAAGTCAGACTACTGGAGAGATGTTAAAAACCGCGGTGCGTAATGGCAGATTAGCAGCATTGCCTTATTTGTTCGAGGCTTTAAACATCATAATCAACGCGGAATCCGGGATAGTGGAAGTTATGCTCGAAAGTGCCGGGGAAATTGAAAAAACTGTTCAGAAAACCATTGAAACAAAAATGGCCAAACGTTTGGGAAAGAAAATTAAACTTAATAATATTATTGTTCCAAAACTTCTCGGTGGGATCAGAATTTTATGGGACAACCGCTTGATCGATTTGTCCGCGATCGGAAGGTTAAAAATAATGCGGACTTTACTTAAGGCCGTTTGATAAGGAAGGTTTTTATGCGTGACGAGATAAAACCACAAGAGATTTTAGAAATTCTTAGACAGAAGATCGCGGATTTTGGCGCTTCTTCCACAATAGAAACAGAAGTTGGACGGGTTATTCAGTCTGGTGACGGAATTGCGCGGGTTTGGGGCCTGAACAATATAATGTCCGGCGAATTAGTGGAGATTGAAACTCCGGCGGATAAGCAAGTTCAGGGCATGGTCATGAACCTTGAAGCAGAAACCGTGGGGATTATTTTATTTTCGGATTATGAATTAGTCAAAGAAGGCTGCTTGGTTAGACGCACGAAACGGGTAGCGGAAGTGCCTGTGGGGGAAAGTCTTTTAGGCCGGGTTGTTGATTCTCTGGGCAATCCGATTGACGGCAAAGGGCCGATCAATGCTCAGGAATATCGGCGGGTGGAAGCAAAAGGTCCGGGAATCATTGATCGCCAGAATGTTTTTGAGCCGCTGCATACAGGAATAAAAGCAATTGACGCGATGATTCCGGTTGGCCGCGGACAGCGGGAACTTATTATCGGTGACCGCAAGACAGGCAAGACCACAATCGCGATTGACACAATTATTAATCAGAAAAATTCCCAAGGCAAAGATAAAGTATATTGTTTCTATGTGGCAATCGGCCAAAAACGTTCGTCAGTTGTTCAGCTGGTGGAAACATTAAGAAAACACAGGGTCATGGAATGTACAACCGTGATTAGCGCCACGGCCTCGGATCCGGCGTCTTTGCAGTATCTGGCGCCCTATGCCGCTACGGCAATGGCCGAGTATTTTCGGGATCAAGGCAAGCATGCTTTGATTATTTTTGACGATTTGACCAAACATGCTCAGGCTTATCGGGAATTATCCCTGCTGATGCGTCGTTCTCCGGGACGGGAAGCTTATCCCGGCGATATTTTTTATCTCCATTCCCGGCTTCTGGAAAGAGCGGCAAAAATGAGTGCTGCCAAAGGCGGCGGTTCTCTGACCGCGCTTCCGATTGTGGAAACCCAGGAAGGGGATGTTTCCGCTTATATTCCGACAAATGTTATTTCAATTACTGATGGACAGATATTTCTTGAATCCAATCTGTTTAATTCCGGATTGCGTCCGGCAATTAATGTCGGTATTTCGGTTTCCCGCGTCGGCGGTGACGCCCAAATTAAAATTGTTAAACAAACCGTTGGTCCTTTGCGGATTTATCTAGCGCAGTTTCGCGAATTAGCCGCGTTTATGCAGTTTTCTTCAGACCTTGATTCAGCGACAAAAAAACAGCTGGAAAGAGGTAAGCGTTTGATCGAAATTCTCAAACAGCCGCAGTACGCGCCGATTAATATCTATAAACAGGTGATGATTCTAAAAGCCGGTGTTTCCGGCAGGCTGGATAAATATCCCACAGACAAGCTTTTGCATTACCAGAAAGAGTTGTTTGCTTTTCTGGATACACAAGCAGCCGGCTTTATGGAAAAACTGGGTAAAACCGCGAGCTTTGATGATAAATTAGAAGCAGAGACAATTAATATTTTTGAAACATTTGAAAAGCAATTTAATCCGGATATAGCGGAAAGTAATGTTGATGCTGGTTACGGGATAAACCTAGCAATGGCCTTGACTCATCGGACATCGCGGATTAATCGGGAAATGCTGAAACTGGTTGAACATATCGCGTCCTATGATCTGGGAGCTGCTTCTTTAGAGGAAGAACTGGAAGAAATCATTAATAGCAAGGAGCTTGCTGAAGAGGAAAGAGTTCAAAGTCTGGTTGAATCATGTGAAATAATTGATTGGGAAAAATCAAATCAAATGCCGGCTGTTTTCAAAAAAGCATCGGAAATAATGTCCAGGAAATTCAAAGATATCAACAGCCAGGGGATATACGATAAGCTGATTGAGCGCGAGAAGTCAAGCTCAACCGCGCTTTCTCCATTCTTTGCTTTACCGCATATTATTGTGGAAGGAACAGAAAGATTTGAGCTGGTCATTGTTCGCTCGCGAAAAGGCATTTCCTTTTCTGAGACTATGCCAAAAGTGCATGCCATGTTTTTTCTTATCGGTTCAATGGATGAACGTCATTTTCACTTAGTTGTTCTGGCTGCTTTAGCCGGAATTGTGCAGCGGCCGGACTTTGAAGATACGTGGCTCAATACGCGTAATTTAAAACAATTGCGGCTGAATTTACTGAGTATGCTAAAAAATAAGGACGAGTCAGAGGAAAATGGCTAATCTAAAAGATTTACACAGCCGGATAGTAACACTGAAAAATATGCAGAAAGTGATGCGGGCGATGAATATGATTGCCTCAGTCAAACTGCGTAAACTTGTGCGAACGCAGACTTCATTAGCTTTTTTTGAAAAATCAGTTGCCGGTATCGCAGGGGATATTCATCAAGCATTAAAATATTCGGACTCACCATTAATTGCCGGGTATCCCGATATTAAGAAATCGCTGGTAATTATTTTTACCGCGGATAAAGGATTATGCGGTTCGCATAATAGTTCTGTCTATAAAACCCTGGATTTGTTTATCAAGGGCCAGAAAAAAAACAATATCGCGGTTGATGTTATCTGTATCGGGCTGCGGGGGGCTAATTTTTGCAAACGCAGAGCGTATGATATTTATTATCAAACGGAAATTAATAAGCGGGTTTTTAACCCCGCGGCGGTTTTGGACTTATCAATAAAAATTTCCCAGCGGTTTTTAAATAATGAAATTCAGGAAGTTCAGCTTATTGCCAATTATTTTATATCAACTCTTCAGCAGGATACGCTTATTTCCCGGCTAATGCCTTTAAGCATGCCGGCAGGAGATAAAACCAATGAAGCAGACTATGAACCTATAATAGAACCTGAACCAAAGAAATTTATTGCTTTGGTTCAAGAACAATATCTGTATTATAAATTAACCGCGGCATTGGTAAACTCTTATTTAAGCGAACAGTCGGCAAGAATGACAGCCATGGAAAACGCGACTAAAAACTCGGAAGATTTAATCAATCATTATCTGACATTGCAGAACCGCGCTCGTCAGGCGACGATCACAAATGATTTAATTGAAATTATTTCAGGAAAAGAAGCTTTAAAAGGATAGACAATTATGGAAAAAAAACAAAGAGTTGGAGTAATTACACAAGTGCTTGGTCCGATTATTGATGTTCGGTTTGAGGCAAATGAATTGCCGCCGCTGTTTTCCGCCCTGACCGTAACAAACCCTTCGATTGATGACAAAGAAAATAATCTCGTGCTCGAAGTTTCCCAGCATATTGGCGACAATACAGTCAGAGCGATTGCCATGGATTCGACTGATGGGCTTTACCGCGGAGTTGAAGTGATTGATTCCGGATCACCGATTATGGTTCCGGTAGGAGACAAAACCTTAGGCCGAATTATGAATGTAATTGGCAATCCGGTTGATGAGCAGGGTCCGATTGAAACAGAAAAAAAATATCCAATTCATCGTTCAGCACCGAAATTCAGCGAATTAAGCACATCTAATGAAATCCTGATTACCGGGATAAAAGTTATTGATCTTTTAGCGCCATATATGAAAGGCGGTAAAATCGGCCTTTTTGGCGGAGCAGGTGTAGGCAAGACGGTTTTGATTATGGAATTGATCAATAATATCGCTAAGCATCATGGCGGTTGTTCTGTATTTTGCGGGGTTGGGGAAAGAACCCGTGAAGGTACTCAGCTTTTTGGAGAAATGAAAGAATCCGGGGTTATTGACCGTACAGCGCTTATTTTTGGCCAGATGAATGAACCGCCAGGAGCCAGAGCGCGTGTTGCTTTATCAGCATTAAGTGTCGCGGAATATTTTCGTGAAGAAAAACAACAAGATGTATTACTGTTTGTGGATAATATTTTCCGTTTTGTTCAAGCCGGCGCGGAAGTTTCCGCCTTGCTGGGCAGAATCCCTTCGGCCGTAGGCTATCAGCCGACGCTGGCTACTGAATTAGGAGAATTGGAGGAGCGGATTACATCAACTAAGCAGGGCTCAATTACTTCGGTTCAGGCTGTATATATTCCCGCGGATGACTATACTGATCCGGCTCCGGCAACAACCTTTACCCATTTGGACGCGACAACTAATCTAAGCCGGGCAATTGTGGAAATCGGCATATATCCGGCAGTTGATCCGCTGGCTTCATCATCGCGGATTCTTTCCGCGGATATTGTGGGAACGCGGCATTATACCATTGCCCGCAAAGTGCAGGAAACGCTTCAGGTGTATAAAAATCTGCAGGATATTATCGCGATCATGGGTATGGATGAATTATCGGATGAAGACAGAAGCACTGTAGAGCGGGCGCGGAAAATTCAAAAATTCTTATCCCAGCCTTTTTCCGTAGCCGAGCATTTTACCGGAATGAAAGGGGTTTTTGTTTCGCTGGAAGATACGATCCGTTCTTTTGAGGAGATTCTTGAAGGTAAGCATGATGATTTGCCGGAACAGGCATTTTATATGGTTGGAACAGTTGAAGAAGCCAGGGAAAAAGCAAATAAAATAAAATGAACACATTTAATTTGATGATTAGTGCTTACAACGCGATTTTATATAATGGCCGGGCGGTTTATTGCGGGATTACCACGGTAGACGGGTCTTTAGGTTTTGAGACGCGGCATGAACCGATGCTGAGTGTCTTAAAAGAAAATTCAGATATAGTTTACAAAGACGCGCATGGTATGGAAAAAACAATCCAGGTTGTAAACGGCATGCTTTCTTTTAAAAATAATGAATGTACTATAATTGTTGACTTAGTAGAAAAAAATAAACCCTAAAGTTTGTTTGTCAAAATAGGTTTAAGATATTTACTTCCCCGCGATAATTATTCTTTATGTATATTTTGATATAAGCTTCCGCAGTTGCGCAATCCAGATGAGACAGGTATAATTAATTAAGGATCAAGATTCTCAATCAACAATGCGAAAAATGAGTTAAAACCATGAAAGCAGGTGTTGAATGGACGATGACCTTTTTGATGAATTTTTAGAGTATGATGTACTCATGGGCGGAGAGATTATCAGCTGTCCGTATTGCTCAGCCGAAGTGCCTTGCAGTGTATTTTTAGATGATCAGGCGCAATGTCCGAAATGCGGAAAATTGATTAAAAAATAATAAACTATTTATAATAGCTTTTGCAGGGGTAAAGGCATATTATGATAATTTAACTGTTTATCTCCATGCCAAAGCAGTGGTTATTGACCAAAAAATTGTGATTGTCGGCAGTACAAATTGGACGCAAAGCGCATTGGAGCGCAATATTGAAACAAAATTCTTAATACAATCCCCAGAACTGGCGCAAAGCAGCTTAAACTATTTTTAGACGATAGAATTGCGCAAAGATAGCTTTTTTCCGGATAAAAATAAGCTATTTATCCACAATTTATCCACAATCCTAACCTGGTACCAGCGATGATCAAGCAGAAGGATCATTGTATTTTTAATATTTATTTGTTTTTGCTCTAGGATCCTCAGGGGATCGGGGATGCGCCGCGGTTTTGGGTTAGGGTTGACATTTTGTAAGCTGGCTGTGGAAAAATTAGGAGGCCGGATTGCCGCGTCGAATCATCAGGAAAAGGGCGCAATGTTTACTTTTACTCTTGGCTTAAAGCCAAAGAACTTCGCTTGCCAGAAAGCGCAATCTGGTTTAGAGTCTCCCAATAAATCAAAAGATGTTTTTAGTTAATCAAGTCGCGAAATAAACAAAAAAGCTTTTCCTGCTGTTTAAGCAGCCATTCATATTCCCCTTTAGGACTTGACAAGAATATTGTCATGTGCTATACTGTAAATAGATTAACAGTTCAATTGCGAACAAAGGTGGAAGCATGTCTCTGGATAAAGAAATAAAACAAAAAATTGATTCGGCGCGTCATGAAGCAGTATTAAATATAGTTTATACTGCTAATTTTCTGGATAAAATTTCGAGAAGTTTTTTTAGTGACTTTGATATTACTGAGGCTCAGTATAATGTGATGGTTATTATTAAACTGGAAAAGCGCAGGCTTACTCAAGTGGAAATTAGTGAGCGGATGGTTTCAAGCCGCGCTAATATTACTAGTTTAATCGATAAACTGCAAAAAAAAGGATATGTGCGCAGACTAGCGGTTGCCAAAGATCGAAGAGTCCATCAGATTGAGTTAACATCTCAGGGGATAATGAAGCTGGATGAGGTCGAACCGCAATATATAAAGATTGTTGAACAAAATATGCGGCGCGTTTCTTTGGCTGAAAGCCGCGACTTAAACCATTTATTGGTAAAAATCCGGAAAAGCTTTAAATCAATAGAAGGAGTTTAAAATGAAAAACAGAAAGCTGAACGCTTCTTTTAAGTCGCTTTTAGGCGCGCAGTTTTTAGGCGCGTTTAATGATAATGCTTTTAAAATAATCATTTCCTTGCTCGGCATACAGTTAATTAGCGCGACTAGCCAGTCCGCGGCTTTTGTGAGCATTATTGGGGCTTTGTTTGTGATTCCGTTTATTGTGTTTTCTCCGCTTGCCGGATACTTAGCTGATCGCTACCGTAAACGTAATGTTATTGTGATAATGAAAATAGGGGAATTATTAATAATGACCTTGGGTTTATGGGGATTGATGACTAAGAATTTAATTTTTCTTTGCGTGATCCTTTTTCTTATGGCCGCGCAGAGTGCTTTTTTTAGCCCCGCGAAATATGGGATATTACCAGAGATTCTCAGTGAATCCCAGATTTCGCGGGGAAATGGGTATCTGCAGATGTTTACGTTTACCGCGATAATTTTAGGCAGTGCTTTTGGCGGGAAAATTAAAGAAGTTTTTGATCCGAATATCTGGATGGTTTCAATTATCTTAATTGGTCTTTCCATAATCGGATTAGGCTTTTCCCTTCGGATGGATAAAGGGGCGGCGGCCAGACCAAACGCGCGATTTAAGCTTAATGGATTTAAACGCAGCCTGGAGATAATAAAAATAATTCACCAGAACAAACCATTGTTTTTAGCGCTATGCGCGATAAGTTATTTTTGGTTTTTAGGCGCTGTTTTTCAAATGAATATCTTGCTTTACGCCAAGCAGGTATTATCCGCGGGAGATTCGAATACCGGGATATTACTGGCAATAGTTGCTTTGGGCATAGGCATAGGCAGTATTTTAGCCGGTAGACTTTCCGAAGGCCAGATTGAATTTGGGCTTGTGCCCTTAGGCGCCATTGGGCTGACAATATTTTGTTCGATCTTAGGTATCTCCGGTTTAACTTATTTCCAGGTATCAATCGTCTTGTTTTTGCTGGGAGTTTCCGCCGGATTTTACACGGTTCCTTTAAATGCCTATTTTCAAACTAATTGTCCGAAAGAAGAGCGCGGAGAATTTCTTGGAGCAATGAATATTATTACGGCTTTTGCGACATTGTCCGGGTCTTTGTTTATTTGGCTGGTAGGCGTGAAATTCGCGGCAACGCCTGGACAAACTTTTTTAACGTTAGGCGCGTTGTCGGTTATGGCAACGATATATATATTAAAAACATTGCCGTCTGCTTTTGTACGCTTAGTCAATTGGATAGTTACCCATACCTTGTATTGTCTAAACATTGAGGGAATTGAAAATGTCCCGGAACAAGGCGGCGCGCTTTTAATTTGTAATCATGTTTCTTATATTGACGCGATGATTGCTTTGGCAGCCTTAAAACGTCCGGTAAGATTTATTATGTATCGGAAAATTTACAATCTTCCTTTTTTACATCAGTTCTGTAAGATCATGCGGGTTATTCCCATAGATTATCAAGATGGTCCTAAGGCAATTGTGCGTTCTTTGCAGCAAGCACGGACTGCGATTGAAAAAGGGGAAATAGTTTGTATCTTTCCGGAAGGAGGGCTTACCCGTACCGGAAATCTGCAGCCGTTTAACCGCGGATTTGAAAAGATTATGCAGGGGCTGAGCGCTCCGATTATTCCGATGTATCTTGATAATATTTGGGGCAGTATTTTTAGTTTTCATGATGGAAGATATTTTTGGAAACTGCCGAGAAGAACACCATATCCTTTGACAGTTGTTTTTGGCTTGGCAATGCCGGCAGAATCTAGGGACTATCAGGTGCGAATCGCGGTACAAGAGCTAGGCGCGGCTGCTTGTAAATTAAGAGGCGTATATCGGAAAAAATTGCATATTTCATTTATTGATATTGTTAAAAAGCAGCCATTTAAATTCTGCATGGCTGATTCGACGGGCTTAAAATTAACTTATTTAAAAACCCTGGCAGCGGTTTTGCTGCTTAAACATAAACTTTTTCCTAAAAAACGCCGGCCAATGGAAACCAATGAAATGATCGGTGTTCTTCTTCCGGCTTCATGCATGGGCTCAATTGTTAATGGAGCTGTTCTGTTTGCCGGCAAGGTTCCGGTTAATTTGAATTTTACCTTATCATCAGAATCATTTGACTCATGTCTAAAGCAATGCCGGATGGAGAGTATTATTACTTCCCGAAAATTTTTGGAAAAAATCAATATCCCGGAAACAAAGCAAATGATATTTTTAGAAGATATAAAACAAAGCAGCGGATTTTTCGATAAGCTAAGAGCATTATGCTTGAGTCTTATGCCGGGGTTTTTAATCAGATTTTTCTGTGTGGATGGAGATAAGCAAAATGTTGATGATCCGGCTACTGTTATTTTTTCCAGCGGCTCAACCGGAGAGCCCAAGGGAATAATTCTTTCGCATGGTAATATTTTTTCTAATATCGAAGGATTTTATCAGGTGTTTAATGTTCAGCCAAATGATGTGGTTATCGGGGCTTTGCCTTTTTTTCATTCATTTGGTTTTACCGCGACATTGTGTTTTCCTGTGGGAGCGGGGATTGGAGTTGTGTATCATTCTAACCCCATGGACGCGGGAATAATCGGGAGCTTGACGGAAAAATATAAAGCGACAATTATCATGGGCACACCGACTTTTTTATCAGCTTATTTACGAAAGTGCGGCAAACAGCAATTTAAAACTTTGCGTTTTGCCGTTGCCGGCGCGGAAAAGCTTAAGCAGCAGCTTGCTGATGCTTTTAAGGAAAAATTCGGGATTATTCCTCTGGAAGGTTATGGAGCTACTGAGCTTTCTCCGATTGTCTCAATTGGCTATCCGGATTATGTTTCTCGAGATAAGCGGATTGTGCAAATTGGTAATAAATCCGGAACAGTTGGCCATCCTTTGCCTGGGATTGCGGCTAAGGTAGTTGATCCGGATACATTTGAAATATTACCTTATGACTGTGAAGGTTTATTGCTAATCAAAGGGCCGAATGTTATGAAAGGGTATCTGAATAATCCGCAAAAAACTGAGCAGGTTATTAAAGACGGCTGGTATATAACCGGTGACATCGCGATGATTGATTCCGATGGATTTATTAAAATAACTGATCGTTTAACCCGGTTTAGCAAGATTGGCGGAGAAATGGTGCCGCATATAAAAATAGAAGAGAGCATATTGGAAATTATCGGCACAGTTGATCAGGTCTGCGTGGTTACTTCTGTCGGAGATGATAAAAAAGGGGAAAGATTGACAGTATTGCATACAATAGATATAAATGTTGATCATGTTTTACGGTCTTTGACCGAAGCCGGGTTACCAAATTTATGGACACCTAAGAAAAATAGTTTTTACCGGGTTGAGAAAATTCCGGTTCTGGGTACAGGGAAACTGGATTTAAAAGGTATAAAAACAATCGCGCGGGAATTGTCAGAAAAACCGGGATAATTTATGAGTCAAGAAAAGATAAAATTAAAAACCAGTGATGGTCAGAGGATTGTGGGTGGGTTCAAACAGAGCGGAATGTTAATTGATTTAACAGCAGCTGTCTAAAAAAGGAGAAAGCATGTTTAATCTTATAGTTTTTACAATTATAAGCATTGTTTTATGGAATAAAATGCGTGATTCTTTAGCGCAAACAAAGAATGATTTAAGCAAAGATATGCAGCGATCGCTTGATTTGATCCGTCTTAAACTGGAAGAAATTAGTAATCAAATCACTTCGGAAAAATCAAAGGATTCTTCTCCTCTAACCACCATGTCTGATAGTCACAAGCAAGCAGTTTGCGCAAAAACATATGCAAGCAAAATAGCTGCTGAGCCAGTTAAAAAACAAGAATTGCCCCCAGAGCGTGATATTTTTAATTCAATGCCGCTAAAAGCACCTGCTTTAAAAGTTGACCGCCAAAAGTCAAAGCTGGAAGAAGGAATTAGTGATATTTTAAAAAAGATTTGGAACTGGATACTAGTGGGGGAAGATCGCCGCCAAAAAAATGTTTCCATAGAATACGCGATTGCTAGCACCTGGCTGATGCGATTAGGCGTTATTGCCATAGTTATTTGTATTGGCTATTTTCTGAAATGGTCAATAGATAAAGGGCTTTTGGGGCCAACCGGACGAATCGCGTTATCGATAATCGCCGGACTTTCAATGTTAGGTTTAGGAATTAAGAATCTTAATAAAAAATATGATATTCTTGGCCAAGGGTTTTTAGGCGGCGGTTTAGCAGCGCTGTATTTTAGTATGTATGCTGCCGGGCCTTTGTATGACAAAATTCCCTTGTCCGGGACGTTTGCCATGATGATTTTAATTACAATAGTTGCCGGATTAATGTCTTATAAATTTAATTCGCAATTAGTAGCGATTTTTGGAATCATTGGCGGTTTTTGTACTCCGATAATCTTAAGCATGCCGGGAGTAAGCCCGGTGGGATTATACGCGTATATCCTGATTCTGAACCTGGGGATTTTAACGATTGCTCACGCGCGTAATTGGCGTTTACTAAATTATTTGGGATTTATATTTACCTGGGCTTTAGTGTTTTTTAGTTTTTCCGGCTATCAAGTGAAAAGAGATTTTAATGGAACGATAACTTTAATCACTTTATTGTTTGTGCTTCAGGGCATGATTGTTTATTACTATAATCTGGTTAAACAGAAAAAATCCTCGAGTTTAGAAATAACCCATATGCTGTTTAATTCTCTTTTTTATGCGGTTATAGCCTATGCTTTAATTTTAGAAGCGTATGGCCGCCCTTGGCCGGCAGTGATGGCGATTGGAGTCGCGATTTTTTATATCGCGCATATTTACTGTTTTCTTAAAAGCCGCAGTGTTGACCGCAATTTATTAATTTGTTTAATTGGAGTTGCTGGATTTTTTACGGTTTGGGCAGTACCGTTAATTACTCAGAAGGAAACGATCGCGATTTGCTGGGCATTGCAGGCATTTTTCTTTCTCTGGATTGGGTTAAAATTAAACAGCAATTTACTGATAAACCTTGCCCATATTTTGTACTTACTGGTTATGGGCCGGCTGGTATTTATCGATATGCCGAGCAAATTTTCAGGTTATGCTTTAGCAGCGCTGCCGCTGCGTGAATATTGGGCGATATTCCTTGATCGGATTTGGTCATTTGGCGTGGTTATTGCCTCTTTTTTTAGCGGTTTCTTTTTACATAAACGAAAAATTAACCAGCTGGCTGAGTTTACTGTTGAAGAAAAGAGTAATAGCAAGTTACTTGTATCCCCGATAGTTTCGCGAGAAGTAATGTTTTGGAGCGGCGTGGGATTCATGTTTTTTATTCTGTACTTAGAATTTTTTCAGATGTTTGCCTATTGTTTGTCATTGCGAATGCCGGGACTTACGCTCTTATGCTGTATCTTGGGAGCATATGTTTTATATAATTATTTTTCAACAAACAAGAATGTTTTTTTATCAGCAGCAATTATCTTAATAGTGATTATTCTAGCAAAGCTGTTTTTTTGTGATTATTCCGGGTGGATGAGTAATGTTGATGTCTATATTTATAAAAAAGGCTCTTTGCCGATAATTATCCGTTTATTTGATTATGGTGTTGTTTTTCTTTATGCCATGGGGATTGTTCAGTTGATCTCAAATAAACACGATCTAATGATTTATCGCAAAATATTTACGGTTATCAGTACTGCCTTGCTTTTTGTTTACATATCTTTAGAGGTGAACACTTTTTTCTACTGGTATCTGCGCTCTTTTCAGGAAGGAGCAATATCCGTAGTCTGGGCTTTATTCGCGGTGACGTATCTTATTATCGGGATTGTTAAGTCAAGCAAAGCCTGGCGATACAGCGGGCTTGCGCTGTTTGTTATTGTTGCCGGGAAAATATTTTTCTATGACCTTGCGGACATGGAAGTTATTTATCGAGTAATTGCTTTTATGCTTTTAGGGTTAATATCAATTGGAGGATCTTTTGCCTATATTTATGCTAATAAAAAATTCGCGATTGAGGAGAAAAATGAAGAAAATAATTAAGTTATTCAGTGTTTTTCTGTGCTTGATTTTTTTAGCAAAAGCCGCGTCGGCAAATGAATTTTTATTTTATAAATCGATAACCGCGCCTGAGAATATAAAAAATGAAGTGGGCGCGGCTACTCTTGACAGCCAGATTTATGGCAATACGAATAATGATTTTGCTAATCTGAGAATCTATGATTCGCAAGATAATGAAGTTCCGTTTGTGGTTCGAAAATTAAGAGGCCGGGAAAAGCTGATAATGGAACAACCTGTCGCGATGAAAATCTTAAGCTTAGAAGAGCTGCCGGAAAATAGATTAAGCATTGTTTTGGAAAGACCAGAGGAAAAAAATAAACCGCGCGAAGATAGCATACCTTCGGATGTAATCATTAAAACATCAAACAATAATTTCGAGAAAACAGTTTCCGTGTTTGGCAGTGATGATAAACAACAGTGGCAGCTTCTGGTTGAAAATCAGCCGATTTTTGATTATTCAAGATTTATTGATTTGAGAAATACCAGCGTATCCTTTGAGAAAAAACGATTTAAGTATTATAAACTGGTTATTGATAATGTCGCCCAAGCCCTGGTTTCCGCTTTTTCCCAAATATTTACTAAATACGCGCAAGGGAAAGTTAATCAAGAGTATGCCAGCTTTACGCGCTATGAAGGGGTGTTGCGGATTGAATCGCTTGATTTTCTCAGCAAACAAGAAAAAGCGGTTGAGGGAGAACTGGAAATGGTTCCATATCCGCTTGATATCGCGGAAGTGAAGATTAATCAAAAAGACAAAACCAGCGAGATCTATTTGAATTCCCAGCGAGAGCCTTTAACCCGGATGTTGCTTAAAATTGAAAATCAGAATTTTAAACGTAAAATTATAGTGGAAGCGAATAATTCTTTAGATTCTCAGGTAACCTGGGTTAGGATTGCTTCAAGCGAAATATTTAATATAAATGCTGGTGATTTTCATAAACAGAATCTTAAAATTGATTTAGGGAACAGCGAAAATAGGTATAAACAATATCGCCTCAGGATATTTAATTATGATAATCCATTAATTGAAGTTGATTCTGTTCAGGCCGAAGGGGCGATTCATGAAATAGTGTTTTTCCACAATAATCAAACGAGATTAAAAGCTTATTATGGCGGTTCAGAGATTAAGTTGCCGCAGTATGACGTTTCTTTTGTATTAGCGGAAATTCCTTTGAAAGCCAATGAGCGTTGGCAGCTTAGCCCAGAGAGAACTAATGAAAACGCTGCCGCAAAGCGCAAACCGATAATAACCCAAAAACAGCTTCTGATTATTGCTCTAACTCTGATGGTTATTGTTTTGGGGGCGCTTATTGTATCTAGTGTAAAAAAAGTTGATGAAATTAGCGAATAAGAATGATCTTAAAATAGGAAAATAGATAAATGTTAAACAATAAAAACAAAGATCCGCTGCATGGGATTACCTTGGAAATGATGCTTAATTATTTGGTTAAGAAAATTGGTTGGGAAGATATGAGCCGGAGAATCCGGATAAACTGTTTTGCTAGTAATCCCAGTATTAAATCCAGTTTGTCATTTCTCAGGAAAACTCCCTGGGCTAGGAAAAAAGTGGAAAGCTTGTATCTCGCGGAAACCAATGAATAATTTAAATCCCAATTCAAATAATGATCAAATAAAACCGAAACGCCGTATCCGCTACAAAGGTTCTCACCCGCGGCATTTTGCCGAGAAATATAAAGAACTTAATTTTGAAAAATATCCTTTGGATATGGAAAAAGTTATTCAATCTGGAAAAACTCCGGCGGGAACGCATCGTCCGATTTGCGTGGAAGAAGTTTTAGAGATACTAAATCCCTTGCCAGGGCAAATTGGTTTGGACGCGACTTTAGGTTTTGGCGGGCACGCGGTTGAGCTGCTGAAAAGAATCAGCCCTAATGGCCAATTATTTGCTATTGATGTTGATCCTTTGGAGCTTAGCCGCGCGGAGAAGCGTTTGCGGGCAATGGGTTTTAGTGAACAGGAATTAATTATTAAGCGCAGTAATTTCGCGGGAATGTTTAAATTTGTATCTGAAACAGACAAAGGATTTGACTTTATTCTTGCTGATCTGGGAGTCTCCTCTATGCAATTGGATAATCCCCAGCGCGGGTTTACCTATAAACACGCTGGTCCTTTAGATTTGCGGCTTAATCCTGAGCGCGGACAGCCGGCAGCTGAGCTGCTTAAAACTTTAGACGTAGAACAGCTGGAGCATTTATTTATTCAAAATTCTGATGAGCCTTACGCGCGCAAGATAGCTCACGCGGTATTTGCCAATAGAAATGAAATTAATACAACTACGGATTTAGCTAGTGTGATCGCGCGCGGCTTGGCTAATAAATCAGTTGCTGATTGTCCGCGTGAAGTTAAAGATTCAATTCGCCGGATTTTTCAGGCATTGCGTATTGAAATTAATGATGAATTTTCCGTACTGGAACAATTTCTGCGTAATCTCCCTTTTTGTTTAAAACCTAATGGCCGGGCAGCGATTTTGAGCTTTCATCCTGGAGAGGATAAACGGATTGTTGATTTTTTTAAGCAAGGTTTTTCCGCTGGTTTATATTCAGAGATCAGCAATGATCCCCTTCGCCCTGGCGCTAAGGAACAATCAGCTAATCCGCGGTCTAAAAGCGCGCGATTGCATTGGGCAAAAAAGCGGCATTAAGTTATTTCTTAACCTTATTTTGCGTATCTGAGGCTTGAGCCTTAGAGAGCATTTCTCTGGCGTGGTTTATGGCGATGGGGCTTTCTTTTTCATCGCTCATCATTTTAGCAAGTTCTTTAACCCGTATTTCATTTTCAAGATACTCTATGGTTGTAATAGTGCGGTTATCTTTAACATTTTTTACTACTTTGTAGTGAGCGTCGGCGAAACTGGCTATTTGCGGCAAATGTGTGATGATGATAACTTGACGGCTGTGAGAAAGTTCTTTTAATTTGCGTCCGGTTATGGTGCCAAGCCGGCCGCCTATTTGGGCGTCTATTTCATCGAATATAAGTACGGGTATGAGATCAACTTCTATGAGGGCTTTTTTCAGCGCCAGCATTACACGCGCGGCTTCTCCCGAAGAAACTATATCAGCCAGCGGTTTAAGGCTTTCGCCGGCATTGGGGCTTATATAAAATTCTACAGAATCGCGGCCATCCTGTTTTAAAGCAGTTTTTTTAACGCGACATTCGAATTCTACTTGTTTTATCCCAAGGTCTTTAAGTTCTTTTTCTATAGTTTTTTGAAGAGCGGAAGCTGTTTTTTTACGCTGTTTGGATATTTTATCGGCAATTTTTTCAAGTGCTTCCAGGAGAGAGGTGATTTCTTTGTTCAGGCTGGCTGTGTTGTTTTCTAAATTTGAGATAAGTTCATATTTTTCTTTTGCCTCTTCGTAGAATTTGAGAGCAGCTTCTAAAGTCGGCCCGTATTTGCGTTTTATGGTGTAATAAATATCACAGCGGGAATTAATGTTTTGGGTGGTTTTAGTATCAAAACAAAGGCTGTCGCGGTAAGCGGTTAAATTGTTTAAAAGCTCATCGGCGGTTTCCTGCAGGGTGTTTAATTGTTCCATAAAATTTTTGATACTTTCATCAATGTTAGTGAGATTCTTCATCGGACCAAATACCCCGCGTATGGTTTCATTGATACCGGTCTCATTATTTTCCAGCATATCTATAACAGTGTTTAGGTTTTCGTATATTCTTTCGCGATTATTAAGTTTTTTTTGTTCCGATAAAAGTTCTTCATATTTTGCTTCCTCGAGGGGAACGCTATCCAGCTCTTTTATTTGATATCCAAGAGTGTCGAGCTCCTTTTCCCGCGAAGCGGCCATTTCTTTTAATTCGCTTTGTTTTTTTAGGAGTTCGCTGTATTTATAATAGTCTTTTAGATAAGATTCTTTTAAAGAATCAATGCTGCTTAGGCGGTCAAGCATTTTTATATGCGATTGGACGGAAAAAAGAAGCTGATGGTCATGCGGGCCGTGAAAATCCACAAGATTATCACCAAGCTTTTTTAGCTGTGTTAAAGTGGCGGTAAAGCCATTTATTTTTATTCTGCTTCTGCCGTCGGGAAGATAACAGCGGTTTATTATCAGCTGGCTTTCTTTGTTAAAATATTCTAAAAAAGCATCATATTCACTCAGGGATTTGTCCTGTATTTCAAAGATAGCTTCTACAGTGCAGGGCAGCAACGGATCGCGCACTAAAGAGGTATTTACTCGTTCTCCTAAAACGAAGCGCAGGGCATCAATTAAAATGGATTTTCCTGCTCCGGTTTCGCCTGTCAGAATATTTAAGTGCCGGTGAAAATTGATAGTAATTTTATCTATCAGTCCAATATTTTGTATGGTGAGTTGTGATATCATAAAAAGCATTATAACAAAGATAACTTTAACGGGCAATATTAAAGAAATGCGCTATTTTTCCTGTGGAATCGATAGGTTAATATTGCCTTACGCGTCCACAGATCATAATCCTCTCTTATATATAGGAATAATTGATTTAATTTTTTTCGCTATTCTTGGGTAATGGGCATTCCGAGGCTGTGATATTCTTAGCGCAAGAGATTTTGATAATAAATACCGCTCCATTAATTGAGATTAAAGACTATATCGCGCGGGTAACTTCAGTCTAGTTATTGTTCGCAAACTAATCTTCCCACAAAAAAGAGAGAACAAATGAGATCTTTCCATATGGCGAGATTAAACTTACCAGAATCGGTTTGGTATTTTGCTCAAAATCAAATTTATTCCCTGTGAGCACTTGAGGGGCGGAAGGGGTAATTGATCGACAGTTAGCAGCGCTTGCGCAGCAAATAATATTCAGCAGTTCATTCAGCGATTCTGAGTTGGGGATAATTAATGGATCAATATTATTTTGGCGGCAGACTTTTATATGCATGATATGGGCAATTTCTTTTTCCAGTAGAAGAATGTAGCGTAAGACGCATTTACCGGTTTTATCAACATGGTCTACTTTAACGGCAAAGGCCGGAAGGGGTAGTATTTGCGCAATGGTTTCATATTTTTCAAACTTAATAATTATCCCGGACATGCGATGCAGCAGCTTGACTGTATTGGCAGTGAATTTTTCGATAAAAGGTTTTTCTTTTTTTAATATTTCAAGATGGGAATAAGGCGGCAAGGTTTTACCGCGCTTGTTTTGTTCCTTGATAAAATTAGCCAGAGCTTCATCTCGGGCTAATTTGGAAATATAACCCAGGGTTACTAAAATTTCCCCCAAACAAACATGCTCTTCAGTTTGAATCTTTACCAGCTTATCAACTTGTTCTTGGTTTAAATACCCCAGCTTTTGCGCGCACTCGCCAAAGAATAAATCTTCGGTTTTTTGCAATTCAAGAATTTTCTTCACTTGTTCAGGATAAAGCAGTTTTTGATTGACAGCTAAAGTCCCAAAGTTTTTATTCAAAGTTTCTTGAGCAGTTAAAGCTTTGGATAATTGATTGGCATCTATAAGCCCCTGGCTTAATAAGTATTGACCGAAAAATGCGGTATGCATGGCTTCTCTCCTATTGGTTACGATAAATTAATAATTTATTATAGCAAATTATTAATTTGAATGCATCTTTTTTTATAGGGACAGAGTTAAAAGCTAGATTTTTCTCGGGTTTTATGTATAATAAATAACATGAAAATATGGCCAATACTCAAAATTCAAATAATGTTAATCTTTTTCAGCCTCGTTGTCAATAATGACTGTTTTGCCCAACCCATATCGAATCTGGGCGAACGCGAAGGCTTGTATTTGCTCTGGAATGATGAATTTGATGGTAATGTCTTAGATGCGTCTAAGTGGCGGGCAGAAGACGCGGCCTTGACCAAAAATAATGAAATGCAGTATTACACGCCGGAAGATGTTTGGCTGGATAAGGGATTTTTAGTTTTACGCAGTGAAAAAAGACCAATGGGCAAGCGGATGTACACTTCCGGTTTAGTCGAAACCAGAAATAAGTTTGCTTTTCAATACGGCAGAGTTGAAATTCGAGCTCAAGTTCCTCAAGGCCAGGGTTTATTACCAGCGCACTGGATGCTTCCGGCCTCAGGGTTATGGCCTCCGGAAATTGATATTATGGAAGTTTTGGGACAGCAGCCGAATGTTGTGCACATGACTGTGCATTGGGGCATATGGCCGGATAGGAAGAAAAAGGGGAAGATGTTTATTGGCTCGGATTTTTCCCAGGATTTTCATGAATATGCCATGGAGTGGGATAAAAATTCAATCAAGTGGTTTGTCGATGGGCAGCAATACTTGGAAGTTAGTGAATTTGTGCCGCATGAACCGTTTTACATTATTTTAAACACAGCGGTTGGCGGAGATTGGCCGGGGGAGCCTAATAGTAAAACGCAATTTCCTCAGGACCATAAGATTGATTATGTGCGGGTTTATGTACCGGAAATACCCGGAAATTATTATCTGAGTGCTCGAGCGGAAAATGGCTCGGTGGAAGTTCAGCCGAATTTAGCGGTTTATCCGAAAAATAAAAAAATAAAACTTTGGGCCAAGCCGAAAATCGGATATAAATTCAGTTCCTGGAGCGGGGATATTCAGAGCACAAAAAATCCGCTGGGGCTAAGAATGCGAGAGCATAAACAAATTATTGCCAATTTTGTACCTGATGAAAAAGCCTGGAAAAAGCTGGGGATTAAAAGCAGCAGAGCTTCTTCCGCTGAATCCGCTGATTTGTCAGCAGGCTGCGCGGTAGATAATGATTTAAAAACCCGCTGGTCCTCAAAATTTTCTGATCCCCAACGGCTGCAAATTGATTTGGGCAAGAAATGCCTGATCAAGGCTTTGCGTTTAAACTGGGAAGTTGCTTTTGCCCGGGCTTATAAAATTCAGATATCAGATGACGCTGTTCATTGGAAAACGATTTATTCTACGCAAAACGGTCAGGGATCAACCGAAGAAATAAAGAATTTAAACGCGAAAGCAAGATACATCGCGGTTTATGGGACAACTCGGGCAACGGAATTCGGCTATTCCTTATGGGAGTTTGAGGTTTTTGGTCAAGAACTTTGATCTAAAGCTGTTGGCTTGACATCGTGCAAGCTATGGTTTAGCATATTCTATCTTTAATCAACAATTTGAAGGGAACAAGGTAATGCTTAAAAAAACACAAATGAAAACTCCGCGGCTTTCAGAAGCAGTGGCTGCTTTTCCCCGCGGTTTAAAGGTTGAACTAGATAATACGATTATGATGTTTATTTCCGGCACAGCGAGTGTTGGGCCAAAGGGCGAAAGCTGTCATCTTGGAGATTTTCATGGACAGGCAATGCATACATATAAAAATATTCAGTCTTTATTGCAAGCGCAAAACGCGAGTTTTAAAGATATTGTTAAATTCACGATCTATTTAAAAGATATGAAAGACTATGATAATTTGAACAAAGCGCGTGATTTATTTTTTCAGGAAATCGGATTTACCCGTGACACAATTCCTGCCAGCACCTGTGTGCAGGCTAGTTTATGCCGCGAAGAATTATTGATTGAAATCGAAGCAATTGCCATGATTCCAAAAACAGCGGATAGCGTATAGCGATTAGCGGTTAGAGTAGAAAACAGAGAACAGAAAACAGAGAACAGAAAACAGTGATTAGGAATTAGGAAGTTATCATTTATTTTTTTTACTCAATACGCACGACTCGCGACGCAATACTTATAACAATGCTGAGTTGTTTGACAGGCAAAAACACATCTTTTCGCTAAGCCTGAGCCTGCATCGTGCAGACTCAGCCGCGCGTTCTCACTATTTTGACATCCCTGTCAAAATTACGTTCGAAAGCGCCGCTCAAAGAGAATTTTTGCCAAACCATTGACTATCGGTTATTAGCCATCGACTTTATAACCTGGTGGGCTTGTAACTTGTGACCTTGTGTCTTTTTTGCTTTGCCTAAACGCTAATCGCTATCCGCTAAACGCTGTTTATTTTACTGCCATTCTGGCAAAGGATTGACCTTGCTTAAATATTCGGAAATTTCTAATAGATCATTGTCATTGATCAGTGTCGGGCTTTTTTGCTGCATCCGATTGTTTACTGATATCCATTGATCAACTGTTTTTACCGGTTTAAATACAGTGGAATGGATATGACAGTGAATGCATTTTTTCTCAACCCTATCGCGGATAGGTTCAGTTTTATTTGTAGAAATTTTTGACGAATAGGTTTTTGCTAGATATTCGGAAATATCTTTCGCTTCATCAAGACTTATCCAGGTTATGGCCTTGGCTCTTTCTCTTAAAATAAGGCGATTCCATTGCTGCGGAGAAAGCTTTAGCTTTTCCACGGTTTGCCATTCATGGCATTTGGCGCAGCGAATTTGAAATAATTGTTTGGCATAATTCGGGTGCAGGTTAATAATGTTTTGGGTTATTAACTGTGCCTGTTTTTGCGAAAAAGCATTGTTAGAATTTTTGCGCATCCAGTTTACGGTTTTTGCCCAGCCCGTCGATGTTTTTTCAATATTGAATACTCTTTCAGATGCATGACAAGAGGAGCAATGCTTATTTAACAGCACATCTTTTTTGGCATCAGCAGAAACCTTTATAGGCAGCAAGCAGATTATCGCAAAAAAAGTAAAACTAAGAATAATTTGTTTAAGTTTCATATTATTTTAATACCAATCCTGTGTCACCTCGTAAAATAAAGCGCTGCACACTGTGTGCGGGCTGGCCCTGTTTATCTTCACCAGTTAAAAAGAAAGTAAAAATCACGGTATCGGCCATCATTTGACGGCAAGGATCATTATAATTAACAATATCATACTGTGGAAACTGTACGGCAAAATCTCTTGCTGAAAAATTGTAAGTAAAACTATTCTCATTTACAGCTAAGACTCCTTCATCCATGATCATCCCGGGCATAATAATCGTGTAATATATTTTTGGATTCTTAATTTTAGGATCAATCAAGCCTTTGATCGGCAGAATTTGTTTATAATCGAGCTTAAACCGCGGAGGCAGAGTAAGCTTAAAGTGCTGGGTATAATTATCTTTGTCCACAGCGTAGATATAATATTTGCCATCACCGCTGCCAATAATATCTCCCTGTTTATCACCAAATTTACAGGAACTTATTACTTCGTATACTCCGGGTTCAGTGATTGGAATATCCGCGCCTTCTTTAGCCGTGAGTTTAGCCAAGCCGATTTTATTAGAAGTGCCTTGGAAATCATATATTTTTCCGGAAGGAGCTGTGATAATCCTTTGGCATCTAACGCCTGGAATCGGAGGAAAGATCATGGCTCCGGCTCTTAATATATCGCTTGTTTCAAAAACCATTCCCGGTAAGGGCGCGCCAACATCAGTAATATAATGATCGCGGCCATTAATGTTAACCAAAGGTTCTGAGAGTGGGGCGACGACACGGTTGGCATAAGAGCCTTTTGGAATAATTACTCCCATGGAAGCGTAAATGCCGTATTGATTGATTCCCGTGCTAAAATCTTTGCTCACTATCCCGCCGAGAAAACCGTAAATGTCTTGAGGAAGATCGCCATTATAGCTATTATTAATTTGCCCTCCGGCAAAATTACCGCCGCTTTGCCAATAAGCATCCCAAATATTACTAGTGTCCTGTGTAACCATGTAACGGGCGACAAAGCCGCTGCGGATCGCGCTCATATATCCATAGCATTGTTTGTCAAGAAATTCGGGATATCCTTGCGGTTGGTAATTATTAGTTGTTGTGGAAAAGGGAGAGACATCATCTTTTTGTCCGGGTAAAATTTCGCTGGGAAAAGAAACTTTTAAACCCGGTACCATCCCGTTGTCGCCACGAAAAGAATTTGCCACATACAAAACATCTCCAGAATAATAAGGAAAAGGAAATAAGGTACAGACGGTATAATTATTAAATTCAGGATTATTGTTTTTAGAAATCAAGCCTTCATAATTAATATTACCGCGCTTGCTAAAAGCAGACATATTATGATCTGCCGGGGAAACGCCGTGTACTATTACTTTTGTGTCCTGAGGAGCAACTACTGATCCATTGCGCTGTGAGCCCATCCAGAAATTTCCCTGTTCATCAGTGTAAGTTGCGGTTATTGTTGCTAGGTATTCGCCGGGGCTGTCAAAAATCATTTTTTCATATTTTTCCCGAGGGTAAAAATAGCCAAAGCGGCTAGCTTTTCCTTTAGTAATGACTTGCTTAATATCATTAGCGCTGGAATTGCGGAATAATTTTATATCAAAGCTTATGTCAGCAGCGCAGGGGGGGTGAATGATTGCTGAAGGCGGATAACCTTCGCCTACTGTAAACGGAGTCCCAGGTTTTACGCTGGTGGCAAAAGTCAAGCGGTTGGCTACCCAAAACACATAGGTTCCGCCGCCATTATAGCGATTGCCCCAGATATCTTCAATCCAGCCTTCCATCTTAACTGTGTATTTGCCAGATTGGGTAAAAGTGTATTGAAATTCAGGATTATTAGTTGTTGCCCCGGTTTCTGATTCAGCGGCAAAAGGAGATGGACCGATTTGTTTAGTTTTGCCATCCGGAGAAGTAATCTTTACTGTAAGCTCTCCGCCAATATAATTTAAAGGAAGCATTGTTTGAAAAGGCCATTTTGCGCCTTGTTCTAATTCAATAACATTTTTTGCCAGCATAGTGGGAAAATCAGGTTCAAGGTTTAAAGTTAAAGGCGGGTTATGCTGCCCGGCCGCGGGTAAAATAAAATCTGCGGGGACGACATGTCTTGAATTAAATTGAAAATTAGAATTGTCTTCTTGGGCAATTATTCCTTGCATTCCATTGCTGAATTGTTTAGTAAATAATGACCAGATCATTTTTGGAGTTTGGGGATTATTAATTTTAATCATCGGCAGATAAGAACAGGTTCTGGATAAAATCGCTAGATCCCAATCAGAAAAATTTGACGATATGTCGTTAAATAGCGGAAAAAAATTTGCCCGGTAAAAGTTATTATTGTATTTACCCATGATCGAGATTTGCAAGTGATAATAACCATCAATGAAATCAGCGGTAATCATATCGTTTAAAACAAAATTTGCTTTTACCCCGGTATCGGTAAATTGCAAATCTTGTTTTTTAATAAACACCGTGCGGTCAAAAGGTGTGGCATTGCTGTATCCCATGATTCGGTTTTCTGGTTTTAAAAAATCCGTATATTCCACGGGGTTATTATCAGAGTATTTGCAGAAAACATCATGATTTTCAATTGGCAGCCCGGACGGGGTTAGCACAGTAGAAGCATAGTTATTACTAAACTGATGATATTTGCCTTGTTTATCAAATGCTCTTTCCGCGCGTAATAAAAGATGTAAACCATCGAGTTGTTCAATCACCTCTTGCGCTGCTGCTGATTCAATCTTTACATCGACAATGATTTCGATCGGATCTAGCGACTGGAAATCCTTTTTGTTTATGCTGGCAGAGATGTGCATTTTTCCGCCGTCGATTATTTTTTCAGTAAACTCAATGCTCACAGGGGCAGCCCAGACACGCGAGATACAGCAGAGCATAAAGCTGCTCAAACAAATCAGATGAAATTTTTTAGCAAATAAGCGCATAATAAACAGGATAATAATACGGGTTTTAATAAGTTAATAAAAAATCACGCTGTTTATATATTAGTACAGCAATGCTCTCTTTGCAAGCAGATAAAAGATTGACAGATATATTTAGCTGTGTTACTATTTTTTTAAACGTGTTACGCTATTATGATCAAAGAAACTAATAATAAACCCCCAGATCAAAAGATAATCGATGAAATTACCCGTGCTCTTTTAAAGATGCAGTATGGGGAGTTAGTGATTACTGTGCATAATGCTAAAGTAGTACAGATTGAAAAAAGAGAGAAAAAACGTTTCGTGTAGTTACTGCACCAGCAGAACTATTTATAATTTAGTGCATATCGACCAGAAAACTGAAGAATGCAGGATAAGGGAAAGGTCGGTATGTTTAAAAGTAAAATGATTATCGGCATATTGCTCGGCAGCTTATTTTTGCCCGGGGCGAGTGTGCCGGCGCAGGAAGCGCGGGATTTGGAGTCAAGGGTTGCTTGTTTAGAAAAAAGCTTGTCGCTGATGAATCTGGGAGATGGATTGAGTCTTGGGGCGCACGCGACAATGATCATCCAAGGCACAAGTAATGCCAATGCTTCGGGGATTACGGTAAGTAATAATAGTTATAAAGGAGATGACAGTACTGATTCCGGATATTCAGTTGATCTTGAACTGGAAAAGCATTTTCCGGATATTCAGTCAACCGCGTTTTTACATATTGAAACTGGTGAAGGCGCGGGAGTTACGGATAATCTGGAATTATTTTCCAATGTTAACTGTGATAATGATGATTCAAATGGTTTGCTTGCGGTCACAGAATTGTTTTGGCAGCAGAATTTTAATGATGCTTTTACTCTAACATTCGGCAAGATTGATTCAGCAGGATTTATTGATACCAATGAATATGCTAATTATGAATGTAAACAATTTTTAAGCAATATTTTTTGTAACTCTTCGGTTATCGAATTTCCGGATAGTTCGATTGGTTTGGGACTGAATATTCCTTTTTGTCAGACTCTGGAATTTGATCTGGTGATGGCAGAGGGAAATGCTGATTACGCGCAGGTTGGGGATCATCCCTGGATCGGCCTGCAGCTGAAGCTTAAACCCGAGTTTTTGCGACGGCCGGGAAATTATCGTTTATTGTATTGGTACAATGACGCGCCTCATTCCAGCTGGATTGACGGGCTGAAAACAAAAGAAAAAGCCAGTGGTTTTGGCGTTAGCATTGACCAGGAAATTTGTAATAATCTGTGTGTATTTCTGCGGGCCGGCTGGCAGGATGACCAGGTGTTTCTTGATTCAGCGGCAGACGGCATAACCAGCGAGGATTTTTCTCTGGCCGCGGCTTATTCTGTGGGATTTCAGCTTAGCGGGGCTGCTTGGAAACGCGCTGATGATACCTGCGGCATTGCTTATGGAATGATTGAGCCTTCTGATGATTATAAACAGGCGCAAGTAAGGCAGGGCAAGACGGAAAGTCATGCGGAATTGTATTACAACATTGTGGTAAATAAAAATCTAAGGATTACTCCGGATGCGCAGATTATCAATAATCCCTTTGGTAAAGACGCGCCAAATGGAACATCAACTATTTTAGTGGCTGGTCTTAGGATACAGATAGATTTCTAAAGTTTAAAGGAAAGGATTAATATTATGCATATGGCAGATGCTTTAATATCTCCCGCGGTGGGGGCAGCGATGTGGACAGCCACAGCAGGATTAATTGTTTTTAGTTCTAAAAAAGTAAAGCAAGCGGCAGATGACCGCAAGGTTCCGCTGATGGGTGTATTAGGCGCTTTTATTTTCGCGGCGCAGATGATTAATTTCAGCATTCCGGCTACTGGTTCAAGCGGCCATTTGGGTGGCGGGCTGATTTTGGCAATATTGCTTGGGCCTTACGCGGCTTTTCTGGTTATGGCCTCAGTGTTGATGGTGCAGGCGCTTTTTTTTGGCGATGGCGGGCTTCTAGCTCTGGGCTGTAATATTTTTAATTTGGGGTTCTTTTCCTGCTTTATTGCTTATCCGCTTATATACCGCAAGATTGTGGGAGATAAGCCGACTCAAGGAAAAATTGTCGCAGGGGCTTTAGCCGCGGGAATCATTGGTTTGCAATTAGGCGCTTTTGGCGTTGTTTTGGAAACAGTGTTTTCCGGAATTTCGGAACTGCCGTTTAAAACTTTTTTGCTTTTAATGCAGCCGATTCATTTAGCTATCGGCATTGTAGAGGGTATGGTAACTGCCGCGGTAGTTATGTTTGTTTACCAGGCAAGACCGGAAATTCTAAGCGCGGTTAGCAGATTTAAACCCATAGGACAGCTTGATCTTAAAAAGGTTATTGTTGGTTTTTTATTAGCCGCGGTATTTATCGGCGGAGGATTAAGCTGGTTTGCTTCCAGTCATCCCGATGGTTTGGAATGGGCGATGTTTAAAACATCAGGCAAAGAGGAATTAGAAAGCCGCGATCAGATGCATACTGTTTTAGCGGCAGTGCAGGAGAAAACAGCGTTTATGCCTGATTATGGATTTAAAAACACAGAAGTCGCAAGCACCTCCGAACCAGAGGTTAAACCAGCCTGGCCGGCAATAGATTTCGGCACTTCTTTGGCAGGTTTCGTTGGCGGAGGATTAATTTTTCTGATTATTTTTTTAATCGGGTTTGGGTTCCGCCGGCGTGAGGTTATAACTTAGTATTTAGTCAACAAAAGCAGTAAAGCAATAGCGCTGATTGCTGCTAACCACTCTTTGTTTATGAATAATATTGGTAGAAATTATTTTGACATTGGATACATGGATACTTTGGCTCAGGGAGACAGTTGGCTGCATCAACTGGATCCCAGGGCTAAAGTAATTACCACTTTGCTGTTTATTATGGCTGTGGTTTCTTTTGGCAAATATACAATCTGGGCATTTATTCCCTTTTTTCTCTATCCCGTATTTTTAATTGCCGCTGGCGGTTTACCAGGGGGATATTTGTTTAAAAAAGTATTGCTGGTTTCTCCGTTTGCCATATTGCTTGGGATTTTTAATCCGCTGCTAGACAGAGAAATTTTTTTGCTTATTGGAACAATCGGGATTTCCGGAGGCTGGGTTTCGTTTGGATCAATTCTTCTGCGTTTTGTTTTAACCGTAACCGGGGCCCTGCTTTTAGTGGCATTAACCGGGTTTAATCCTGTTTGCGAGGCATTAAGAAAACTTGGGGTGCCTAAACCGTTTGTAATTCAGCTGATGTTTTTTTATCGCTATTTGTTTGTTTTAACTGATGAAGCACAGCGCATGGAGCGGGCCAGGGCGCTCAGGTCATTTCATTCGGGTTTTATGAAGTATCGGACTTTTGTCTCAGTGCTTGGACATTTATTATTACGCACTTTGGATCGAGCGGAGCGGATTTATTATGCGATGTGCTGCCGGGGGTTTGACGGCCAGATTCACCGGCTGACTTCAATGAAAAGCAGTTTACGGGATTTTAGTTTTGTCATTATCTGGCTAGGGTTATTTAGCGTGTTCCGGATCTATAATGTTCCCGAGGAGCTGGGAGGATGGGTTATGCGGTGTTTCAGATGAGTCATCATATAGTGGAAGCAAGCAATCTGCATTATAACTATCCTGACGGAACTATGGGGTTAAATGGAATATCGTTTCGGATTACGCACGGCGAGTCAGTGGCTTTGGTTGGGGAAAACGGAGCTGGAAAATCAACACTTTTACTGCATTTAAACGGTTACTTATCAGCGCGGCAGGGAACAATCAGGATCGGAGATTATCCGGTTTCAACAAAAAATTTGGATTCAGTCCGGCGTTGTGTCGGCATGGTTTTTCAGAATTCGGATGATCAATTATTTATGCCCACGGTTTTCGATGATGTGGCTTTTGGCCCAATGAACTTAGGGCTGGAAAAACAAGATGTAGAACAAAAAGTTGTCCAGGCGCTGGAAACAGTCAATGCGATTCATTTAAAACATCGTCCGCCGTATCGGCTTTCACAAGGAGAAAAGAAATCAGTGGCAATTGCCACTGTTCTGGCCATGTCGCCGGATATTTTAGTTATGGATGAGCCAACTTCCAGCTTAGATCCAACTTCCCGCAAGCGCTTGATTGGATTACTCAAAAGCTTTGCGCATACAAAAATTATTGCCACGCATGATTTGGATATGGCCATGGATGTTTGCGAACGGACGATTGTGCTGCATCAGGGCCGGATAACCGCGGATGGTCCGACCATGAAACTTCTGCGGGATGAAAATTTATTACATCAAAGCAGTTTGGAAAAACCGCTGAGAATGCAGCATTGCCCTGTATGCGCTTTAGCTAAGAAAAAGTAAACCGCTGTATTGGCGCAAAGTTTTAATCTCTATTTTGTCAAGTGGAAGCAATATTTCCCCAATTATTCCTAAAGTTTTATTTTCTTTTTCAACAATTTTTGGTATAATTTGCTAAAGCAGTTTTCTTTATTAGAAAAGAGCGGAGAGTTGGCAGAGTGGTCGAATGCGGCGGTCTCGAAAACCGTTGTACGGGCAACCGTACCGAAGGTTCGAATCCTTCACTCTCCGCCATTTTATTTTTAATCATCCCAACTTATTCATTCCCAATGCGTTACCGCTACAACATAAAGCTTCATTTAGCCTAATGCCCAAATAGTTGATAAAGTTGTGGCAAAAAAATAAAAACAATGGTAGACTTGCATTGTTTTAAAATTGAATTACTTTAGATTAATCAGGATAAACAGAGGGCACTAAAAGATTATGATGGGAAAAATATTAGTAGTTGATGATGAACACATAGTCTGCAGAGGCTTGGAAAGGATTTTGCAAGGCGCGGGGTTTGAAGTAGACAGCGCTTGCAGCGGTAAAGAGGCAATAGAAAAAACTAAACACACAGATTATGGGTTGGTGTTTGTTGATTTGGTTATGCCGGAAATGGATGGGATTGAAACCTGCAAACAACTAAGAAAAATCGCGCCTAAGGCATTAATAGTTTCGATGACTGGTAAGTTAGATGAAGACCCGATCCATAAAGAGATTGAATTTATTAGCGCGGGCGGAATAAGCCATTATCTTTACAAACCTTTTGCTGAAGATGAAATCCTGACGGTGGCGAAAACCGAATTAGGGATCCTGGATCAATAACTGTTTATTAGATCTTTGGTCTTAACTGTGTATTGATTTCTTCTAGTAAAAAGTCTGCTGTTTTTAATTCCGGAATGCCTTTACGTCTTGAGGTTATATCAATCGCGGTTGGTCTTGTTTCGATTTGGGCGATTTTAATGGTTATATCTGATTGTTTAAGCATTGCCTGAATAAGTCCGCTTTCCATGTCCTGAGTATTAATCGTAGCATCTTGCTGTTTTAAAGCAGCAATTGTTGCTTTCCAGGCTCGATCATATGTCACGTTTCTTTCCAGCCGGATTGTATCAATGCTGACTGCGGCTGTTCCGGCAGCGCCTAAAGTTAGTAAAAAGGGAGCGCAGCCGCAAACCGAGACCAAAATAATTATACTGAGCAGTGATATTGAAAAATTTTTCATTTTTTCCTCCGGAGATAATGTTTTGTAATTAATTGTCCGCGCAATAAACTGATTGCCAGCCTATGTTTTGATTGTATTACATAACAGTATAATGTCAATTAAAAAATTAAGTGAAATTCAGTCTGGAAAGCAGTTGATTTTTTTCAGCAAAACATTCTCACTATGTAGATAAATTAGAAATGGACAATTAGGATGATAGTGATATAATAAATATGATAATTAAAGACTTCTGCGAAATAACGATTAAAGATGTCATCGCGAGGAGTGAAGCGACGAAGCGATCACAAAAAAGCAAATAATAGGTTAAAACAGCAGAGTAGCGAACAAATAGCGAAAAATAGAAACAGTTATCCTGCAGAAATAAATAATAGTTCTTTGAAAGTATAAAGTTAACCGGTAAGACAATTAGCTGATTCATTGGCAAAAGTGCGGTAACACCTAATTTTATCCGGTTTGAGCATAAGCAGGGCCGCGGCGGCAGCGACAAGACTCATAGCAAGATGAGCAATAGTCATTTGATTTTTAATTATTTTCATTTTGTAGTGAGTAGTCTGTTCAAGTTCCCGATCTCCGAGGCGCGCGAAGTAACGTTCTACTTCAGTCCGCAAGTTAAAAGTTGATTTATAGAAGCTAGTATCACGAGGAACATGAGAACGAGCATTATCGGTAATGTCTAAATATTTAGTGCAGCCATAAGGGTTGAAATTGGGATGATTAATCGGACAGCGGAATTTAGCGCGTTTTCTTAAAGCCTCAGTCCAAGTTCCGTCAGATTTCATTTCAAGGCCGGCATCACAAAGAGGACAGCCGTGAGTCCCGAAAGTTTTTGGTTTTTGCTGATTGCGCGGATTAATCGGAATAAAGGCCTGGCCTTTAAATTTATTGACGATGAAGTTATAAAAATCACGTTCATCGTAAGCGGCATCGGCGATAAAAATAAAACCTTTACGGCATCCGTAGACGCGTTTAAATTTTTTCATAAGCTTTCTGGCGGCCTTAGCGTCAGTAATATTATTGGGTAAAGTAAGTTCAACGAGAGGGATACCTTCTTTAGAGACAATAACGTGAGTGCGGTATCCCCAGAAGAAAATGAAATTATCTTTTTGACCATTGATGGATTGATAGGAATAATAACCAAGAGTTGCCGCGGGATTATGTTTAGCTTTTTTATATTTGTTGCGAGTATTGCGGTTTGGATTTTTAAAGTTATTTTCTTTAGAGGCGGCCATGACCGGTTTGGAATCAGCGATCAAAATGTCTGAAGAAATAATATTTTTATTAAGGAGTTCTTTGTTAATTGAATGATGAATATTTTGCAAGAGAGAATTACTGGTATGGGAAAGAAATCTATAGAACTGAGAAGCATCAGGCAGCACACCCATATCAAATCCGCACATTTCGCAAAGAGCAGGATGCGAATCGAGGAAGCTGATAAGAGCGGGGACAGATTTTATTTGTTCGAGATTTTTTACGATAAAAGCTCTGAACATCGCGCGGCGGGAATATCCAGTGCGGCCGATGCCGTAATTTTTGCTTGAAATATTGGAGAGATCGAGCGTTTTAAAGAGCAGATAATATTTCCGATAGAAATTTGAGTTTTGAATAAGCATTTGAAAATTATAGAAAAGAGAGAATTGAAATTGAACCATAATTTTCCTCCATTTTTGTTGTAACTGTTTGTGATTGAACTAGTTACATTATATCATTAATGGAGGGAATTGCAAGAAAATAAGTTATGTAACTTATTTAATTATAGATGGTTATGAATTTTACACAAGGCTT
>Ga0180007_10000902_pt1 | contig 43888 bp, 41 predicted proteins | sample MM_PC_MetaG_FD_121122 | JGI IMG/M metagenome (GOLD analysis project Ga0180007, IMG submission 121122) | Groundwater microbial communities from the Aspo Hard Rock Laboratory (HRL) deep subsurface site, Sweden - MM_PC_MetaG | ecosystem: Environmental > Aquatic > Deep subsurface > Groundwater... | reverse complement strand
CGAGACCAGATTTTCATGGATTTGAGGCGAATAGCAGGCCTATTTAACGAAAATCTATGGAAATATGGGCCGATTTGTCAAATTTGCAGCAGATTTATGTCTAAGTCCGACAGGCTCCTAGAATGGATTCAGTTGGTCTAAATACAGAGTCAGGGACAGGAAGGGGATTAAATAGTGTGCGGGTTAGCAGTAGAAGCGATATCTTTGCGGTGGGAGAGAGTGGGTCCATCCTGCATAAATACCCACCTGCACCTAAAAGCCCTGTCGCACTGTTAAGCATGCTCCTTCTACTTGATAATCCATAAGTGCGATTCAATTCACGATAACACCTGACAAATTTTTGCATAAAGATCTACCAGATGCTGATAGTTTCTCGAATAGTTGGTTGCGTCGCCAGGCGGTCAGAATTTATGCTGGCAATATGGCGCCGCTGATGGAGGTCCTTGTAAAAATAGGTTGGATTTCGGAAAAGAGTTGTTATTTTTTTACGGAATGCCTTCCCGAGAGTGTTTAGGTCAAATTTAATTTTAACTCCGTATAATTGTCTATCATCTCGATCTTTGTACTGTATGTTTTTCATGTACAGCTCTATGTCTCTGAACGAGTATCCCACAGACAATGTCTGGGAAGACTCGACATGTCTGTATGATGTTTTAATCAAACCAACAGATGTCTGCTGTTCTAAGGTAGCCAAGGTTGAAAAACTTTGCCAGATCTGGTCGGGCTGGTCATGGAACACATTTTGGACAATATGTTCGTAACCAAAATGGACGCTGGTTTTGAATCCGCTTAGAAAATCAAAACCGATATTTTCGCAACCAAAGGCTATTTTGGCTGCTATTTCATGAGTGGCAGTATCACTGAAACCTCCGATGATTTTGGCGGTGTACCCTATCTCTTCGGGATCAAGGGCAATCACGCTTTCGGCAAATTCCTGCCCAGGAATGGCGCTAAAACTATAGTTAACTGAAATTTCTTTTATGAATCCATCGCTATATCTGGTGTAGTTCGCAGACAAGCCGTTTTCGTAAACTTTGTCATGAATGGATCCAAGATGTTGCAGGGAACTGCTAATATTGCTACGCAATAATCGGTAGGTGAGAAAAAGTTCTCCATCAACCGCCGGGAGAAAATGGCCAAGGCTTGAATTGAAACGTAACTGGTTATCTGAATCAACCTTGGCAGTGAAATATCCAAACCCTAGATATCCATCAGCCGAGGGTGAAAAAAGACGCCCGTAATCTACCTCCAGATCGACAAAGATCTTCTCGCTAGCTTCCCCTGGTAGCCGTTTAACGAGTTCCCCTTGAAAAATAGCCAGATGAACATCATTTTCTTGAGAGTAGCGATATCTTGCCGGGACGGGATTCTTTTTTTCAGGAGCTCCATGCTTGTCTTGGAAAAATGACACATCTCCACGGGCTGTTACAGGGAATGCCCATAACGATAGTGCTGTCAGGAGGACAAAAATGTAGTTGTGGTAATTGGCTCTCTTGTAAGCCATGTTATTCACACGGTGTTTGCATTTATCCACTTATAACTCGTTAGGTTTATTGTTCCTGCTGGCCCGTTGCCTCAGCATAAAAATAACTACCTTATATTTCAGAAGAAATATCTTATGTGATTTTCTGCAACTCAGACTGCCGGTTTTGACACTTCAGTTTTCAGCAACTCTTTTCTATAGCCATGCGACTTGTTCCACGGTGTATGGAGTGCATTGTACCGAATAGGTCCCTCTGGATATTCAAGCTGCGTGCCACGTTGTGAATTTTGTGAACAATGAAGAGTACGGGGACGTCGACCGTTTCAGCATGGAATCTGCTAAGTTGAAAATTTGGGACAGACCCGATTGCTTCTATCTTAAGGGAACCGTGGTCTGCCCATATTTTTTTGGAGTGGACCCGGTGCACTTGCAGGGGTCTGTCAACGAATTCGTTTTTCGATTTAACCGGCGATTCTGGCCAATGATGGGGTTCGACAGTCTGCCGCAGAGCGCCGCCTGAGTGGACTCGTCGATCTACAGGGATTTTTACGAAAGTGCACAGGCAAAGTCTAATCCTGCGGAACCAGACGAACCTGTGCTAATCGGACAGGCATACTGTTAACCATATTGGCATAATGAAGTATGGTGTTCTCATAACTTGTGTCATTGCGAGGTGTTCCATTCGATTACTCTTGGAATTATTTTCAAAATTCCTTTGAAAATGAGTAAATATACCCATATGAAAAGTCGCCTGTCTATGGTTAGGTGAATGGTGATTCATTCTCGAAGGGGTATCAGGAATACGATTTGTTCTCCGTGTGGTCGATTGTATCAAAAAGTGAAAATCTGGTTTTTATTTGTTTTCAGCCGAATATGCCTGGCCAACATAGTGTTAGAAGCGCCACAAACGAACAGATGCAATGGCTTGTACCACAGAACTTTATAGCGACAAGTTACAACGGAAGGCTGCCTAAGGACTTTCCAACCGGCCCGGCCTGGATTACCTTCATTGTCAATGGCATCAAAAGGTTAGCTAACTATGTTGTTGTCAATGGTATCAATGAAAAGGCTAAGGTGTATCGATTTTTCTGGCCAATGTTCCTGCCGGCTATTACCGGCAGACCTCTGCCATAAGTATACATCAAAAGACCGCCTGCCCTGATACTCCATTAGCCAGATCAACTTGAGAACATACGAGTTCTGGATTATAGAGTAATGACATGTGCTGTCAGTCGGGATTTTTCATAACGCAATATCAAACAGTTTTAAGCCATAAAATAAACGAGAAAAACTTCTGTTACAGACTCGTAGGCTACGATGGGAAAGAATTCTTGGAGATCTTGTATATATGCTTGAATTATTGATATCATTTGTTCCTTTCATAGGAATAGTCATAGCGGTGAGCGTGATACTGTGGACAGTCCATTGGTTGCTCATCAAGCGAAATCCTGATCTTGGCAATGAACGCATGTTTTCGCGCCAGCTCATAATGCTTGGCTTGACTGTTGTCGGGCTTCTTGCCTCCGTTCTTGTCCTTCCCATCAGCGATAGTTCGCGCAACCAATTGATCGGGATAATAGGTATTGTGATATCGGGAGTCATCGCATTCTCCTCGACAACGATCATTTCTAATCTCATGGCTGGGGTATTGCTTCGAATTACCAAGCCCTTTAGGGTGGGGGATTTCATTCGTATTGGCGACCATTTCGGCCGGGTATCGGAGCGAGGGTTATTTGATACGGAGATCCAAACGGAAACTCGAGAACTTATCGCTTTGCCCAATATGTATTGCATAAGTAACCCCGTGGCTACGATTCGTAGCTCTGGAACCATTATCTCCGCAACGCTCTCATTAGGTTACGATATTGATCATAAGCAGATTGATCTCTTGCTCATGGAAGCAGCTCGAACCTGCGGTCTAGCTGAACCGTTTGTCCATATTTTGGAGTTGGGTAATTTTGCGGTTACATACCGTGTGTCCGGTTTTCTTGAGGAGTACAAACGCCTGATTTCTGTACAATCGGGTCTTTATGGTTGCGTTCTGGATACATTGCACAGTCATGGGGTCGAAATTTTATCACCTTCCTTCATGAACCAGAGGCAACTTGGTGATGGTGTAAGTGTTGTACCGGTCACCAATGTCGTAGCTGCACCCGCCGATCAGAAAACTTCTGTGGAAGAAATGGCCTTTGATAAGGCTGAACAGGCAGAGGAGTTGGAAAATGAAAAGCGTAAGCTGATAGAGGAAATTGAGAAATTAGAAAATACCTTAACGGAAATTACTGACGAAGAACAAAAAAAGACCCAACAGGAAGTTATAGAGCAGAGGCGAAAACATCTCAAGTCACTTGAAAAGGCAGCCAATCAAACAGAAACCCAAAGCGAACAAGCTGAACAGGGCGCTGCAGTGGATGGCGATTCCGCTGTGCTTCAGCCCCACCAGTGAGCTTGGTCGACAGGAGCGACCGCTGCCCTCTCGCTCAACTCGTAAAAAGGACGGATACCTTTGTATATGAGTTTGATTGGATGTCTCATCGTCTAGCCCCCTATTGTATACCTCGATCAGCAGGCATGATTCCACCTCAAGTCCTGGATCATATAGCTCAGGGAGAACATAACCGGCCGACACTACCTATTACCGGGATAAAGGCGGATAATGGGATTGGTCTGTTCTTGGAACTGGGTCACACAATGAAATAAATCTTATACAATATATGTTACAGCGGCGCCAGTCGACCGGCAGTGCACGATTTCTGGCCAAGACAGACAAAAAAGGATCGCTATCTGTCTCTCAAAAAAAAATAACTCGATCTGTTAACTTGTTATCGTTTCTTCTTTCCCCCCATACACAAATTCTTTCCGGTCAGCTTACTGACAGAATTCCTGTACAATTTTTCTCAACTCCATATAATACTGGGTAGTACTATGCAATGAGCCGACAAAATTTATAGCTGACCGGGAGAACATGTGATGGCAAAAGAAAAAAAATCCATTAAAGAGAAATCAATTTGGGATGATGCTCGACAGATGCTGGACAAGGCGGAACGAGATGGTGTTGAGACCGCTTGGGATCGCTTGGAAAATCAGACTCCTCACTGCACATTCTGTGAAAGTGGCCTTTCTTGTCGAAACTGCACCATGGGGCCCTGTCGAATCAGTAAAAAAGCCCCTCTTGGTGTTTGCGGTGCGGATGGAGATGTGATCGTGGCCCGTAACTTTGGCCGTTTTGTGGCCGGGGGGTCTGCCGGTCATTCCGACCACGGTCGTGATTGCATTGAGGCCCTTCACGCTGTGGCCCACGGTCTGACTCAAGATTACACTATCAAGGATGAAGCAAAACTGCTCCGCATTGCCAAAGAGTTGGGAGTAAGCACCGAAAGCCGACCAGTCCTTGAGGTAGCCAAAGAGTTATGCGATCTGTTTTTCGCCAATTACGGCAGCGTTCTTAATGAACTCTCATTTTTATGTCGGGTTCCTGAAAAAAGAAAAGAAATCTGGAAAAATCTTGGCATCACCCCCCGGGGTGTTGATCGAGAGATTGCTGAAATGATGCACCGCACTCATATGGGTTGTGATAATGATGCCGCAAATACCATGTTGCATAGTGCCCGCACCTGTCTCGCCGATGGCTGGGCCGGATCGATGATCGCCACTGAAATTTCAGATATCCTCTTTGGTACGCCAACTCCAAGGAAATCCATAGCCAGTCTAGGCGTTATCAAAAAAGATCAGGTCAATATTCTGGTCCATGGCCATAACCCCATTGTCTCCGAGAAAATTGTCGAAGCGGTTAATGACCCTGAGCTTATTGCCCTGGCCAAGGAAAAAGGGGCTGCCGGCATCAATCTGGCAGGTCTTTGTTGTACTGGTAATGAGCTGATGATGCGCCAAGGCATTCCCATGGCCGGAAACCATCTGATGACAGAACTTGCCATTGTTACCGGTGCGGTAGAACTTATCGTTGTTGATTATCAGTGCATTATGCCCAGTATGGTCACTGTGGGCAATTGTTACCACACCAAGATGGTCACCACCGCTGACAAGGCAAAATTCACTGGTGCCGAGCATGTAAAATTTGAGATGCATAACGGCATGGAACAGGCACGCAAGGTTGTTCGCATGGCTATTGAACGGTTTCCTTTGCGCAATGAAAATCGGGTTGATATCCCCGAGGGAACGGTTGAACTGGTTACCGGATTTTCTAACGAAGCGCTTTTGGCAGCCCTGGGCGGCACCCTGACTCCTTTGGTTGATGCAATCAAGGCAGGCAAGGTCAGAGGGGCTGTCGCTATTGTCGGCTGTAACAATCCCAAGTACCAACAGGATCACTGTAATGTTAACCTGACCAAGGAACTGATCAAAAAAGATATTCTGGTCCTGGTCACCGGCTGCGTTACCACTGCGGCCGGTAAAGCTGGACTCTTGGTGCCTGAGGCCATTGCGATGGCCGGGCCGGGCCTTAAGGAAATCTGTGGTTCTTTAGGCATTCCACCGGTACTGCATATGGGCAGTTGTGTTGATAATGCCCGCATCCTTCAACTGGCTGCTCTTCTTGCCAATGAACTTGGAGTTGATATTTCAGATCTGCCGCTGGCTGGTTCGTCGCCGGAATGGTATTCAGAGAAAGCTGCCGCCATTGGCACCTACTGTGTTGCCTCCGGAATTTACACTCACCTTGGCCACCCTCCCAACATTACCGGCTCAGAATTGGTGACCAACCTGGCCCTTGAAGGACTCGATAGCCTCCTCGGCGCCTGCTTCGGTATTGAACCGGACCCTTTTAAGGCTGCTGAGCTGATCGATAAGCGTATCAGACAAAAACGCAAGGCATTGGGGCTTGGCCAATAATTTTCTTCAGGTACTCCCCCGGCTTTGTCGGGGGAGTACCAAAGGTTGATGGTTCCAGAAGAGATTAGAAGGGGCATTATTCTTGCTGATGAAACGGGTTGCAGGTGTCGCCAGGTATGCTCCGTCAATTAGCTTGAGACACGCACAGGGAGGTTATGGGAGGTGGGTTTACATTCGAGCCGTAACTCTTCCGAAAAATAGTTCCCCGCCTGCTGTCCCCCAATTGAACTCAACCCCATAGCTGCCGGTATGGTAAGCGATCCAGTCGGACATCAGGAAGTACAGATTCTGCCCAGAATTTTGGCAAAAAAAATCCTGGTGTTGATTTGCCACCCTGAGACCTCTTCCCGACAGAGAGCGGCCAAGAAAGACAACGAGCGTATGTGCTGGTGAGTTGTTGGGGACATATTTCTGGGGCATGTCTTATCCTAAATATTTGCTTGCACAAATCGTCTGTGTAGGGCATATTCTGTGCAGATTCAGCGCTGGACGGCATCTGCTAAATTTGGTACACATTTGGTACGCATTTTAAAAAGACAAAACTCGCTGAAACAAGGTCGGGACGTGGCTCAGTCTGGTAGAGTACAGCGTTCGGGACGCTGGGGTCGGAGGTTCAAATCCTCTCGTCCCGACCATTATAAAGAGTTGTCAAAGCAATAGAGAGAAAAGTGTTAGGCCATCCTGCAGTGCAGGGTGGCCTTTTTGTTTATGAAAAAACTACGATCCGGATATACCACAGGGGCCTGTGCTGCTGCAGCTGCGAAGGCTGCAACTCTGCTCCTTGTAAGTGGTACGAGACAGGTCTCTGTGGAGATACCTTTTCCCGATGGGTCACGGGTAAGGTTCAGCCTTGTCCACTCGGATTTTGTAGATTCCGAGAAGAGTATTGCCACGGCTGCAGTGATCAAGGATGCCGGAGATGATCCTGATGTGACCAATGGTGCCAGGATTGAGGCCTCTGTCTGTTGCGGAAAGAAGGACAGGGCTCGAAGTGAACTATTCCGTATTCTGGGTGGGGTTGGCGTGGGCAGTGTTACCAAGAGAGGGCTTGCTGTCCCTGTTGGTGAGCCTGCCATCAATCCGGTGCCCAGGCAGATGATCCGGGCTGCGGTTGCCGAGGCCCTGATAGAGGGAAACGAAAAAAAAGATTGTTGTCTGGATATCACCATCTCCATTCCTCAAGGAGAGGAACTTGCAAAAAAGACCCTCAACCATCGTCTGGGTATTGTGGGCGGCCTCTCTGTGCTCGGGACCACCGGTATTGTCCGCCCGATTTCAGCAGACGCCTGGACTGCAACCGTCGCCACCTCCATGGATGTCGCTCGTGCGGCTGGATTGACCGAGGTGATTCTCTCCACGGGAAGGACATCGGAAAGGGCGGTCCAGGAACATCTCGGCCTGGCGGAAGAGGCGCAGGTGATGATGGGGGATTATCTTCATTTTTCCTTGGTAGAGGCTGCTCGCCATAATTTTCAGCGCATTCATCTTGCGGCCATGTGGGCCAAGGTGATGAAGGGGGCAATGAGAATTCCCCAGACCCATGTCCGCAACGGGGTCCTCGAGGTAAAAGCCGCTCTGGAATTTCTTGCCGGGCTTGGCTGCAGTTCGGAACTCCTGCTTACTCTAAAGGGTTCCAACACTGCCCGTGAGATCTACGGCCGCCTTGTGGAACAGGGAGAGGGGCAGGTGATACTCCGGGTCTGCGAGGCGGCGCGGGACTACTGCCAAGAGGTCTCCGGAATTGAAGTTATTGTCTATCTTGTCGATGCCTCTTCAACGATTGTGGCCATGACCGATGGGGAGGGTTGCTGATGGGATCTGTACTCCATCTTGTCGGTTTTGATGGCCTTGGTCAGAATTTCTCTGTTCTGGGTCATGCCCTTCACTCTTCTGTTGCCCTGGTTGCCTCAGGCTCTTTGTATCAAAGATTGTCCCTGATGTACCCGGACGAGCATCTTCCTCCACAGATTCCCATTGTCCCTCTGGACAAGGCCCTGCAGCAGATTGAGGATGCTCTCGACCACGGTGATGTGACGGTGCTGGCCTCTGGTGATCCACTGTTTTTCGGAATTGGCCGCAAACTTATTGCTGCATTCCCTGAGCTTGAGATCCAGATTACTCCCGCCCTCTCTTCCATGCAGCTGGCCTTTTCCAGATTTCAGATTCCCTGGGATGATGCCCATTTTATCAGTCTCCATGGACGGAGGCTTGAGAATGTGGCGGCCACTCTCCTGAGGTGGCCCAAGGTCTTTGTCCTCACTGACAGGCAGAACAGTCCCGATACCATAGCTCGGCAACTGTTGCTGGAGTGTGGAAAAGAAAACAGCACAGGGATAGAGATTCATGTGGGGGAACATCTCGGATTTGCGACAGAACGACTGCTGAGTGGGAATCTGGAGGAAATTGCTGGCCGACGTTTTGTTGACCCCAATGTGATGATCCTGATGAACCGGACTCCTTGCCCCGAATCCGGAGCCATTTTCGGATTACAGGAGTCTGAAATTTGCCACAGCCGTGGCCTGATTACCAAAAATGAAGTACGGGCGGCATCTCTTCATTCCCTGCGTCTGCCAAGAGAGGGGGTCCTCTGGGATGTGGGAGCAGGTTCCGGATCAGTGGGCTTGGAGGTTGCCCGTCTCTTTCCGGGAATCAGCGTCCTGGCCATTGAAAAGGAAGAGGCGCAGTGGCACAATATCCTGACAAATCGAAAACACTTTGCTGCCTGGAACCTGAAGTTGGTAAAGGGGATGGCACCCGAGGCGCTGGAAGAGTTAGCGGATCCGAACAGGGTGTTTGTGGGCGGCAGTGGTGGCAACCTGGAGAAGATCCTTGATCACTGTGTGGCCAGGCTCCTGCCGGGAGGGATTATTGTGGTGAATGCCGTTATTGAAAAGACGGCAACAGATGCTCCGAAAATTCTACATGAGCAAGGGCTTGCTGTGGAAATCAAAGAACTCGCCGTGCAGCGTTTCAGTTATCCTGAGGGAGAGCGGCTGCACTACAATCCGATCAAAATCATTGTGGGAATAAAACAGATTCAGAGGTCCGTTCATGAGTAAAGAGAAGCGCTTTCCTGTGGCTATTGTCGGTGCAGGACCTGGTGATGTCGAACTGATTACCTTGAAGGGGAGACGACTCCTTGATGAGGCGGACTGTATTGTCTATGCCGGCAGTCTGGTTAACAGGCAACTGCTGCAAGACTGCCGGGCCGACATCTATGATTCCCAGGGCATGAACCTTGAAGAGATCGTGGAGATCATGGCTGCTGCCTGGCACCAAGGAGAACGGGTGGTCAGATTGCATACCGGTGATCCCTCCATCTTCGGTGCCATCAAGGAACAGATGCAGGCCCTGGATCGGCTGGGGATTTCTTATTATGTTGTCCCTGGTGTCAGTTCCGCCTTTGGTGCTGCTGCGGCCTTGAAGGCGGAGCTGACCCTGCCCGAGGTCTCACAGACCGTTATCATCACACGCCAGGAAGGGCGGACTCCGGTTCCGGAACTGGAGAAGTTGCAGCTTCTGGCCAGTCATCAAGCCACCATGCTCATTTTTCTCTCAGTGTCCATGATCGAGACGGTGGTTCGGGAACTGACCGCCGGCGGCTATCCTCTGCACACCCCGGTGGCTGTGGTTGAAAAGGCGACCTGGGAAGATGAACACTGTATTGTCGGAACCCTTGCCGATATAGCAGCCAGGGTTGAGGAGGCCGGTATCAGAAAGACGGCCCTCATCTGTGTGGGGGAGGTCTTTGGAGATACTGCCCTGCATGCGGTTTCCAAGTTATATGACAGGAGTTTCAGCCATGGCACACGAAAAGGAACAGAAGACTAAAGGGTTGGTGGCAGTCTTTACCGGCAACGGCAAAGGGAAGACCACGGCCTCCCTCGGCCTTGCCTTCAGGGCCCTCGGCCACGGGCAGCGGGTCTGCATTGTCCAGTTCATCAAGGGCAGTTGGAAATATGGGGAAATGGAGGCCGCCAAAAAATTTTCCCCGCTTCTGGATTTCCATGTCATGGGCCGGGGCTTTACCTGGAAATCTGATGATCTGAAGAAAGACAAGGCAGTGGCCCTGGAGGCCTGGGAATTTGCCAAGGGGGTCATTGCGGAAAACCGCTACGCCCTGGTCATCCTCGATGAGCTTACCTATCTCTCCCACTACGGCATGCTTGCCGAAGAAGAGATCCTCTCGGTGCTTAAAAACAAACCCCAGGATCTGCATGTGGTCATCACCGGCAGATACGCCAGCGAAGAGCTGATCGCGGCCGCTGATCTGGTCACAGAGATGATTGAGGTCAAGCATCCTTATCGCTCGGGTGTCCAGGCGCAAAAGGGTTTTGAGTTCTGATGGAGAATGGGCGGGCCCCCTTTCTTGATGTCCCCTTTATTCCGGACGAGGGGTATACTGCCTTCCTTGCCGATCACCTGGAGTGCATTTATTCCCTGCACTTCAGCCTCTATACTTCCTCTGGTCTGGATGGTCGGCACAAGGGGCAATATCATGCCGTTAGCCACCTCTTGCCCTTTCTTGCTCTTTTGCCGGGGCCTGGCAAGTATGTCCTCTGCAACAACCGTTTTCTCCATCCGGCCCTCTACAGTGATAACAAATTCCTGGCCGACCTTGTCTCACGCCTGCAGGTCCTCCTGGCTGAGGATTGTCTACAGGGTCTGATTATTAACGATTATTATTTCCTCCAGGCCCTTGCTGATTTCAGCCCGGAGACAGCGGCCTGCCTGGAAGCGGTTCCTGGGATTAACTCGCTCTTCCAGTCCTATTCTCACATTCATAACCATCTTCTTCACATTGAGGCTACGCCCTTTCGCTTACCGACCAAGATTGTGCTGGACCGCTGTTTGAACAGGAGGACAGATCTTCTTAAGAATCTGGTGCAGGAATGTAGGCAGGCCTGGCCTGATCTGATCTGCACCTGGAACTCCTGGCCAATGAGGGATATATGCTCCACTGTCCCTTCAAACTCAGTCATGATGCCCATATCGGGCTTGCCAATACAGGACTCGTCGGAGAACAGACCGTTGGCCTCAACAGCAGGCTGGGATGTGTCCGTTACTTACGGGAGCAACCCGCGCGAATCTTTCAGTCACCCTTCATACGACCGGAAGATTCGGCCTACTACCTGGGGCTGGTAGACGGTCTGAAACTCTGCGGCAGAACCCTGGGGCCTACCTTTCTGCAGCCGGTGATCGAGGCCTACTATCGGGGGTGCCATCATGGGAACCTCCTCCAGCTCTTCGATACCACGGAATGGTTGGCTAAGACCCTTTATGTGGACAATAGCCTCCTTCCTCAAGGGTTCAGGGAGTATCTCAGTGGCTGTGAGCAAAATTGTCTGAGATGTTCCTATTGTCATGAACTGCTGGTGCAAACAGGACGGGATCTTCCCCTCGACCTTCCTGACTTCAGGAGGTGAGCCACCTTTTTTCCCTGCCACTTCTCGGCCCTTGTTGACACCGGATGTCTACGAGGGTATTGTGTTTTTACCTGATTACTCTTGATCAAAGGGCTGGTAATGAGTCTTAGCCCGAACTCCCGGAGGGAAAAATGGAGTCTTTTGATGTACTGTTAGAGCGTTCAACCAAGGTACACGGGCATATCTGTGCCGGCCAGGTGATCGGGGTGAGGATGTCCATGCTCGGTTTGGAAAAAATCGGTATCCAGGATCCCCGCGGACTTAATCGAAAAAAGCTCTATGTTTTGGTTGAGATTGATCGTTGTGCCACAGATGCTATCCAGTCGGTCACCGGTTGCAGTCTCGGCAAACGGTCCATGCGTTGGATAGACTATGGAATCATGGCCGCCACCTTTGTCAACCTTGAGATAGGGAAGGCTGTTCGCATCGTGGCCAGAGAAGAATCACGGGAGCTCTCTCTGAAATATTGCCCCGGGATTGAGAATAAATATGAGCGGCAGCTTGAGGCCTATCGTGTTATGCCCCAGGATGAGCTTTTCACTGTTGAGGAAGTAACGGTGCGGATTCCCGAGGAGGATATGCCGGGGAGACCGCTACGACGCATTCAGTGTGAGGAATGTGGCGACTGGGTGCAGGATTGCCGTGATGTGGAAAAGGATGGCAGGGTGCTCTGCCGCGGCTGTGCCCATGGCAAATATTACCAGGTTGTGTAAGCGCTTGTCTGGCTTTTGATGATCAATGTTTGCACGGAATAACAATGTGATGCTCGGAAAACATATGGTGATTGTTTAGGGGATGGGAGTTGTTCTGCAGTAAACTGTTTTATACCTGTTGCAGCAATGGAGATGTTAATGGGAATGGCTGTTTCTTTTCATTGCTATCTCTTGAAATACTTTAATTGAATACTTGATAGACATGATAACATTACTTGATTATGGCGCCGGTAACGTCCGCAGTGTCAGAAATGCCATCAAAAAACTTGGATACACTGTCCAGGATGTGAAAAGCTCCGCAGATATCCTGGCGGCAGAACGGTTGATATTCCCCGGTGTGGGCAGCTATGGATCGGTCATGGAGAGGCTGCAGCGAGATGGCTTTGTCGAAGCCCTGATTGAACGAATCCGTTCCGACAAGCCTTTTCTCGGGATCTGTGTTGCCCTCCAGGCCCTGTTTGAAGGGAGTGAAGAGTCTCCCGGAGTAGCTGGCTTGGCTATTCTCAAGGGGCAGGTCAAACGTTTTAAGGGCGCTGGACTCTCGGTTCCCCAGATCGGTTGGAATGGTGTAAACCTGCACAAGGAATCGTCTCTTTTTTCCTCTTACAGGGGAGAAAAGCTCTATTTCGTTCATTCCTATCGGGCGAATCTCATGGCAGAAGACCGGGAATGGCTGCTGGCGACCACCAACTATGGTGAGGAGTTCGTCAGTGGAGTGGAGCTGGGAAATGTTGCCGCCTTTCAGTTTCATCCTGAAAAGAGTGGAGAGGTCGGCCTTGCCATCCTCGAGAAGTATCTTCAGGAAAGGGCAACGGAGCCACTTATCGTGTCGTCTCGTGAAAAAACAGGGATTCAGGCTGAAACCTCTATTGCCAAACGGGTTATTGCCTGCCTCGATGTACGGAGCAATGATAACGGAGACCTGGTGGTAACAAAAGGGGATCAATATGACGTACGGGATGCGGGTGAGGTGAGAAATCTCGGTAAACCAGTGGAACTTGCCAAGCGCTATTATGAAGAAGGGGCGGATGAGATCACCTTTCTCAATATCACCGGTTTCAGAGATTTTCCCATGCAGGACCAGCCCATGCTCGAGGTCCTGCGCCGAACCTCCGAGAATGTCTTTGTGCCTCTGACTATTGGCGGCGGGATTCGTGAGTTTACTGATAGTAATGGCAAACATTATTCTGCCCTTGATGTGGCCTCCGAATACTTCAGATCAGGTGCCGATAAGATTTCCATAGGCTCTGATGCCTGCTATACTGCGGAAGAGTATCTACGTAGCGGCCAAAAGACGGGAAAGAGCTCCATTGAACAGATTTCTTTCGTTTACGGGGCCCAGGCCGTGGTCATTTCCGTGGATCCGCGCAGGGTGTACGTCAAGAGTCCCGACGCGACCACTCATAATACTGTGAAAACAGCCTTTCCCGGCCCTGCTGGAGAGGAGTTTTGCTGGTATCAATGCACGGTCAAAGGCGGACGGGAAGGGCGTGATCTTGATGCCGTTCAGCTGGCAGTCAGCTGTGAGGCCCTGGGGGCCGGAGAGATCCTCCTGAACTGTATCGATAAGGATGGGAGCAACAGCGGTTTTGATCTGGAACTGATTAAACAGGTACGGGAGGCAGTTGCCATTCCGGTCATCGCCTCATCGGGGGCAGGTTCGGCTGCTCACTTTGTTGAAGTTTTTCAAAAAACCGATGCCGAGGCCGCCCTTGCCGCTGGCATATTTCATCGGAAGGAAGTCTCCATCTCTGAGGTGAAGATGGCCTTACAGGATAATGGGGTGGAGATCCGTTGAGGTAGGAAAATAGACTCGGAAAAAAAGATTCCAACCGGAACTGAGCGGATTCTTGTCCTTGATGATGAAAAGTTGGTCGTCAGCATGGAGACAATCATTCTGGAAGGATTGGGATATACTGTATACGGGGAAACAGATAGTCTTAAGGCCCTGGAGATGATTCGCTCTGATCCTGGCTTTTTTGACTTGGTCATCACTGATCAAATGATGCCGAATCTTGACGGGGTTGGTTTCAGCAGACAGGCCTACGCGTTGAACCCTGAACTGCCGATTGTTCTTTGTAGCGGCAACATCACTCTGGTAAATAGTGGTGAGTACTTTCTGTCCCAAAATCGGCGTCTTTTGAAGAAACCGTTGACGCTCCAGGTCATGGCAACTATTGTCCGGACATTGCTTGATGAGAGATAACTGGACAAGTGCAGTCTCTTCCTCGTAAAAGGATCCTCGTTTTTCTGGGGCCTTCGGACTTTCTTGCCCTCCTCCAAGTTGGCGGGAGTTTAAAAACTCGCTTCGCCCCAACAGTTCAACGTCCTTTTACTTCCTTGTGATTCCTCAGGCCGCCATATCTCGAAACCTTTCCTCTCCATTCTTGTAGATCAGACTAGAGTCTGTCGGATTTAGAGAATCGTAGCGAAAATTAGAGAAATCGAGACTAGATTTTCATGGATTTGAGGCGAATAGCAGGCCTATTTAACGAAAAGCCATGGAAATCTGGGACGATTTGTCAAGTTTGCAGCAGATTTATATCTAAGTCCGACAGGCTCCTAGGACTGTAAAACTATTTTGAGTCCAATGCTGATGAGGATGATGCCTCCGAGAACTTCCACTCGTTTTCCCCAGATCGCACCCACTGTATTGCCCAGTAACAGCCCGACCACGGTCAAAGTCGCGGCACAGAGGGCGATGATCAGAGCAGGATACCAGATGGTGACTCCGATCAGGGCCAGGGAGAATCCAACTGCCAGGGCATCTATCGAAGTGGCGATGGAGAGCAGGACCAGGGTGAATCCCCGGGTTGGATCTTTTCTGGCCACCTCTTCGTCATCGTCCTGCACCGCCTCATGGATCATTTTAGCCCCGACAAAAGTCAGGAGTCCGAAGGCGACCCAGGGAGCCCAGGTGGTGATAAAGGTCTGCATGCCGAGACCTGCCATCCAGCCGATAATGGGCATCAGGCCCTGAAAGAGCCCGAAATGAAATCCGAGACGGAAGAGATGTCTGCCGGTAAGTGGTTGGAGAAAGACCCCTGCCCCCAGGGCAACGGCAAAGGCATCCATGGCCAATGCTATGGCAATACCTGTCAGTGTAACGAGTTCCATATCTGTTGTATGACTGTTGTGGCTCGCATTTTTCACCAAGGTCCTTGCAGTGGATTTTGATGAGAAGTGCGGCCTGGAAAAAAACGGACCTGCCCAATCTCAGTCAGGGCTTGATTTGTAGCATAGTTGTTTTTGCCTGGCCATGTCTTTCTTGATTTTTTCGGGGAGGTGACTGTTTTTCCTTTGACTCTGTTACATGTTGCCGACGAAAGTGGTTGCGCTGATGGCCTGTACCCTGATGTGACTTGAGAGAGAGTCAGAGAAAACAATAACTGGCAGCTGATATTTGTTGCCGGAACATGGGTCGAATTTATGGATTGTCCCGTTAGGGGATATCGATTTTCTGACCGCCCTTGTGTACGCTTCTCGGGCAAGGGATTGCTGGATTACAGTCAGGAGTCGGTTCTGGATACCTGGGGTATTTTCATGGTCCGGCAGAAATGGTTCTCAAAAATTGAAACAGCACATCTCTTAATACGATTCTGACCGATATGCATGTGTCCAATTGGCATGCTTATCTTCTCGGGGCGCAGGGATGAGTATGGCAGGATAAGGGTGTTTCTGTAAAAAAAGTTGGCCGTCATGCCTGGTTCGAGGTAATATGAAAGGATTGAAGCATAACAGTGCCTCCAGGAAAGTCTTGCTGTCTCTCTTTCTGGTGGTGGATGGAGAGAATTCCTTGTAGGTTGTGCAAGAAGCACTTTATGTCATGTGGGGTAAGGGGATGGATATCCTTCTTGTTGATGATGATTTGTTTAACCAAGATTTGGCATGTATGCTTCTGGAAGATGCCGGACACCAGGTCACAGTGGCGAATAATGGCAAGATAGCACTGAATGAACTTGCTCAGCATGATTTTGAGGTGATTTTCCTGGATATGGAAATGCCTGTCTTGAATGGTATCGAGACTGCGAAGATTATCCGATCCTGTGAGGCAGGTACCGTGCTTTCTGGGCAGAGGAGTGTTTTTCCGATAACGGCCCTTGTTGACAGATATAGGGGAAAACGTCTGGCCATTATTGCTATGACCGGAAATAATGATGAGGAATCCAGGGTTCGCTGTAGAGATGCGGGGATTGATACATTTCTGGCCAAGCCCTATTCTCTGCAAGATTTCAGTGAGGTTCTCCAGCATTTTCGGCAGGGAGCAATAGTTGCAGAGAACTTGTCTCCCCCTGTTTTGAGCAAGGAAGAAGGGATACAGCGAGAGGAATTGACCAGGACTGCCTTCGAGCATATGAAAAACACCTATCCCCTGCAAGATGAACAGATATTTCAGTTATTGGAGGAATCGTTCAAATCTGTGCAACAGGCCATGGATGCTATAGAGAAGGGTATTGAAAATAAAAATCTTGCTCTTGTCGCTTCAGCTTCTCATCGACTCAAAGGAACCCTGCTCGGTATGGGGTTGGATGGGCAGACGAAACTGGCACGAGCGCTTGAGTTGAGTGCTAAGGACCAGGAACAGCAAGAGAGTGAACAGCTGATAAAGGAGCTTGAGATTTCGGTTTCCCAACTGTTTGGCAAAGGAAAGTCATGAAAGAATTGCTTGTCCCTTCGTATCATCCGAAATTGTCTATCCTGGTGGTAGATGACGATCCTCCACAACTTATGCTTCTCCGTATGCTGGTCGAACAGCAGGGATACAGGGTGCTGACCGCTGAAAATGGGATGGAGGCCCTTGAGCTTTTTCGAATCCATTCTGACATCAGACTGGTTGTCACTGACCTGGAGATGCCGATCATGGATGGGTTCGAACTGATTCGAAGAATTCGACAGGAGCAGACCCGGTATACCTATCTCATAGTACTCACCTCCAATGAGGAGAAGGCCTCTGTTGTCCATGCACTCAATGATGGCGCTGACGATTTTTTGACTAAACCGGCCCTGAATGAGGAGTTACAGCTGCGGATTAAGAGCGGAATACGACTCCTTAAGCTGGAGAGTCAGGATGAATTGATTTTGTCTCTGGCAAAACTCGCTGAGTATCGCTCTGAGGAAACGGGTTATCATTTGGAGCGGGTCCAGCGCTATACAGGGCTGCTGGGAAGAGATTTGGAAGCAAATTGCAGGGAACTGTCTTTGACTATCCCCTTTGTCGATGAAATAGCACTGGTAACGCCCCTCCATGATATCGGCAAGGTTGCCATTCCGGATAACATTCTCCATAAACCTGGACGCCTGATTGCTGAAGAATTTGAGACAATGAAAACCCATTCCGCCATTGGTGGTAAGATGTTGCTGGATATCTATTCCCGAACGGGGTCCCATTACCTGAAAACAGCTAGCGACGTGGCAATGTTTCACCATGAAAAGTATGATGGCAAAGGCTATCCGCAAGGACTGGCAGGAGATGAAATCCCCATCTCTGCTCGGATTATGGCCCTGGCAGATATCTATGACGCCATGACCAGCGTGCGCTGTTATAAGGATGCCTATCCCCATGAAAAAGTGAGAAAGATTATTCTGGAGGAGAGAGGAAAGCATCTCGATCCCCTTGTTGTGGATTCATTTCTCAGGCAGGAGAATGAATGGCTGGCCATTAAAGATCGTTATCAGGTAATGGAGGAGGATCTCTTGCAATTGCAAAAATAAGGGGAAAGGCGGTTTTCACCCATCCTTTTTTCTCCTGCACACCCGCCTCTGCTATGACCTGTCGACATCTGCGCACCCCTCAGAGCATCATCTATTTCTGCACTATAATCACCATCTGTTCTCTCTATGCAGCACAACCCATCCAGCCGGTTTTTCAGCGTGAATTCGGCCTGAGTCAACTCCAGGCCATCCTTTTTACCACGTTGATTATGACCCCTTTGGGGATTGCCCCCTTGATCTATGGTTTTCTGCTCGAGAGTTTCTCGGCAAAGATCTTGGTCAGGGCTGCTGTTCTCCTCCTCGGCTGTTTGGAGATTTTTTTCGCGTTGAGCGATGACTATCTGTCTCTTTTGATTATTCGGGGGCTACAGGGCTTACTGATTCCAGCCATCCTCACCTCCCTGATGAGCTATGTCTCTCTCACTTCGGAACCGCATGAGATTCAGCAGTCCATTGGCTTTTATATATCTTCCACTATCATGGGTGGATTTCTCGGTCGTTTTCTCTCTGGACTTTTCACGGATCTCTTTGGATGGCGTTTTTTCTTCTTTGTTCTGGGCCTTCTCCTGATTGTTGCTTTTCTTCTTTTAGGAAAACTGACTCGGGATGTGAGTCTCCGCTATGCACGACCAAGCAGGAAAGATGTGGCAATACTCCTGGGCAGTAAGCACACCATCTGGCTCTATCTCACCATTTTTTGTGTCTTTTTTGCCTTCGCTGCTCTGATGAATTTTCTTCCCTTTCGCCTGAAAGAACTGAACAGTTCGTTCACAGAATCGGGGATCGGGGTTATCTATCTTGGCTACAGCATGGGGATTGTGGCCTCGTTAAATGTGCGTCGAATCATAAAGTTTTTTGGCAATGAGATTCGAGCGGCACAGAGTGGAATTCTTATTTTTGCAGCAGGGACCCTTCTTTTTCTGGTTACTGATCCTGTTCTTTTGTTTGGCGCTATGTTTGTCTTCTGTTTCGGGATGTTTACAGTTCATGCCCTCCTCTCCGGCTACGTCAATACCATTGTCATAAAGAATAAATCTCTGGCCAATGGCTTTTATATCTCTTTTTATTATACAGGCGGGAGTCTGGGGTCGGTGCTTCCTGGTTATGCCTATGCACAATATGGCTGGAATGGCTTTCTGGCAGTGCTCCTCCTTGTCCTCTGCTTTGCCTGGTTCTGCATCAGGAAGCTGGGGACTGGCCAAAAAAATATGAAATGAGGCCGGAAGGATGATTCCTGCTTCGATTTTATTCACCTGATGAGGGGCAACCTGGATAGTATAACGTAACTGTTCAGCTATACTTCATCTTCATCCATTGAAGTCTTCTCCGATAGCACCAGTATGCTTCGAATCCCTGTCGGAAGGAATTATAAAGTACTGCTGACCAGTTACAGAGTGGTTGTTTGCCAATTGTTGGATATTGTCTGAATAGTTACGAATAATCTTGAGTTACGAGGAGATGCATTATGAAAAGTTATCGCAAAGAGTTATGGATTGAGGTCCCGACACGTCGAGCTTTTATCAATATCACAACTGATGTGGAAGAATGTCTTCGGGAGAGTGGGGTGAAAGAGGGTTTAGTCCTCTGTAATGCCATGCATATTACTGCCTCGGTATTTATTAATGACGATGAGGCCGGGCTGCATCATGATTATGATGTCTGGCTGGAAAAACTCGCACCGCATGCTCCGGTTGAACAGTATCGCCATAATGGTTACGAAGATAATGCAGATGCCCATATGAAGCGACAGCTCATGGGGAGAGAGGTGGTTGTGGCAATAACTGAGGGAAAGCTGGATTTTGGTACCTGGGAACAGATATTCTATGGTGAATTTGACGGACGGAGAAAAAAAAGAGTCTTGGTAAAGATTATCGGCGAATGACAACTAACCTATAATAGCCTGATTGACCAAGTGCTCTGTGATTGTATGATACAGGACGCTTGGGCAAGCGGTGTATGTTTGTGTCGTTATTCACACCCGCTACAATTCATCTGAGCGGGTGTGAGCAAGTCTGTTGGAAGAGGAAGTTTTTACCCGTAGGTGCCCCGCCTGCCTTTTTCAGCTCAGCAAGAGGCTTGGGCTATTCTGCTTGGTGTGCTCAGGGCCGGGCTGGTGAAAAAGGGGATGATTCGATCACCCATAGCCTTGGTTGAGGTGGCAACTTGCTGAAAAACGGAATGTCCTCCATTTCTTTTCATCTCAATAATTTCCCAGCAGTCAGAGGCCTGGGCCAAGGCCTTCATGAAGGCCAAGTGCTGAGTATGGCCGCAACGGCTGGCAATGACATGGCCAAGAATAGGGCAACCCACCAGAGCCAGGTCTCCAATAAGGTCCAGGACCTTGTGACGAATAAATTCGTCGGCAAAACGAAGTCCGCCTTCATTGAGAATACTGTTTCTGTCCCAGTGGATGGCGATTACATTGTCCAAGGTTCCACCCAGGGCCAGTCCGTTAGCCCAGAGTTCCTCCACCTGCTCAACATAGCCAAATGTCCTGGCCCGGGCAATTTCTTCGAGGAAATTTTTAGAGCTGAGTTCAAGGCTGTATGATTGTTTGTTGATAACGGTATCGTCGAAGTGGATTTTGTCGCTGATTTTGAATCCCTCGTAAGGGATTATTTTTATCTCTGCTTCCCCGGCTGTAAAGACAATCTCTTTAGTGATACGGAGAACCTTGCGCATGGCATTCTGTTTCTTCAGGCCGGCACGTTTCAGCAGCAGCATAAAAGGACCGGCGCTGCCGTCCATGATTGGTACCTCACTGGCATCAATCTCGATATCTGCGTTATCGACCCCATAGCCCTGCAGGGCAGCCATGAGATGTTCTGTGGTTGAAACCAGCATTCCTTCCTCACCGATGGTGGTGGCAAGTCTGGTGTCTACGACATTGTCCATATGGGCCGGAATAAAATTCTTCCCTGTCAAGTCAGTGCGGAAAAATCGGATTCCGGAATTTTCTGCAGCTGGTTTGATGGTCAGGTTCACGGTATTGCCTGAGTGGAGACCAACCCCACAGCAACTGACTGATTTTTTGAGTGTATATTGATGGGGATCAAGAGTGTAAGCCATTGTAAGTCCTAAGTCCTTATATAGATGTATGAAACACGTGTTTAATGTTTTAATACAGTTATGCAAAAAACATGCCATGTCGGTGGTTGGACCTGGGGCCTGGTTGGGAAGGTGCGATCTTGCGTGGAATCAGGGCCTTGGGTCGATTGGGCGGTTTTTCTTTGTTCCACCCAGTCTGTGGGAATAATGACACAACTGCGGGAAAAAGGACATGATTTCAGTGGGTATGAATGGTGAATGGTCGTTTTTTTGCGTGTATGGAAAACAGCTTTGGCTCGGGAAGATGCTGTTCGGTTCCTGTTTACTATCCAACCAAACGGAACGTGGTGATTGCTCGATTGTCTGCAGGGCAGATACTCTCGTCAGTACCGGTCCATAAATGAGTATCTTTCCCTGGACCTTCTGTCTTCCCCGTTGCTCTCAGCATGTACTTCTGCTAAGAGAAGAAAGATACCTGTGGCACCCTTTATCACGCGCCTTAATTAGGAAATGTAATCACACTGATAGGCAGGGGCTAGTCAGTATTGAATCCGGCCACTTTTTCATTGATGAAGGCCTCAAAAGACGGTTCAGGCCGGACTTCCATCTTGAGGGCAAAGCAGGGGAGTTGAAAAGAACTCTTTTGAAGTTTGATCAAATCTTTTTCGGTAGTGATCAGGGCTGAAGCACCGCTTTTTGCAGCCTGGTTATTTATTTTCTTGAGCAGGAGTGGATTGTAGGGTTGGTGGTCTTTGAGGGCCATGAACCCGGAAAGGGAGAGGTTGTTTTCTTCCAGGCTCTTGCGGAAGAGTTCAGGTTGGGCAATGCCGCTGAAACCATAAAGAGAAGTTGGTAAACTGGACAGTGTGTCGATTTTATCGCTTCCCAGCTCAGTTGTGCCAACAGGCTGATACGAGGAGAAGAAGACAGGTTTCTGCGGAAATCGTTGCTGCAGCAGTTCGCTGAATTGAATGCAGCGATTCCTGTTTGTCTCAGTGATTCCGGTAAGTATAAATCCATGGCAGCGCTTCAGGGCGGAAACAGGTTCCCTGAGATCTCCTCCGGGGAAAACTCGACTGTTGCCGGCAAGCTTTGAGCCACTGAAAAGGACCAGATCCAGGTCGCGGTGTACTGACAGGTGCTGAAATCCGTCATCGAGAAGAAGGATATTACAGCCCAGCTGGTCGATGGCATGGCGGCAGGGGAGAACTCTCACAATACCAGTAAGAACCGGAATGCCGGGAAGGGCCTTGGCCAGAAAGCAAGGTTCATCTCCGGCTGCAGCAGCATCGAGAAAAAGAGTCTTGCCGTCTGAGACAACGTTGACCTTGTTCCCGGCAGCCCCTCCATAGCCGCGGGAGATAATCGCGGGTCTGAATCCCTTTTTTGAGAGCTGAGATGCGAGGTGGGCTATCATGGGGGTTTTACCTGTACCGCCCATGGTCAGATTGCCGACGGAAATGATTGGAACTGAAAGATGGTAACAGCGTTTGAGTCCCTTGCGGTACAATGTTTCTCTGGCTTTCATAACAGCACTGTAGAGAGGACTGAAAGGGCGACCCAGAAAAAAGAGAGTTGAAAAATTATCTGTCATATGTCAGTGAGTAATGATGTTATACAGTTTTTTTAAGGATAGAAAGTGAGGAGAAAAAACGTGACTTTTCAATTATTGTTATTATTCTCGTCTTCTTTTTGACTAAATAGTCCGATCAGGATACTATCATTTGCAGAGAGTTTCAGCCCTATTCTCTTTCAGGGGCTTCTTTTCCTAAAGAGTGAGGGTAAAAAGATAAAAATTTTTATTACATGGAGATGACAATGCAATCAGGATTAAAGAAAAAACTGTTTGTTGCAGCCCTTGCCTTAGGGTTTGCCATGGCTGTTCCGGGTGCTGTTGTTGCAGGAGATACCATTAAATTAGGTGTTGCCGGAGCCCAGAGCGGTGACCTTGCATCTTATGGTCTGCCCACGGTCAAGGCCGCTGAGTTGGTCGTTGCCCAATATAATGCCAAAGGCGGAATCAATGGCAAGCAAGTAGAGCTGCTGGTGGAAGATGATGTCTGTAAGCCTGAGGTGGCTACCAATAGCGCAACCCTTCTGGTAACAAAAGGTGTGGATGTTGTTCTTGGTCACATCTGTTCCGGTGCCACCAAGGCCGCATTGCCCATCTATAAAGAAGCCGGCGTTGTTGTCATGTCTCCATCCGCCACTAATCCTGATCTGACTCAGTCCGGAGACTATCCCAACTTTTTCAGGACCATCGCTTCTGATGATGCCCAGGCCAAGACGGAGGTCGATTTTGCCATTAATACCCTTGGTGCCAAGAAAATCGCCATTATTCATGATAAAGGCGATTACGGCAAAGGTCTTGCTGAATTCGCCCAGTCTTTTGTTGAGAAATCCGGCAAGGCAGAGGTTGTTCTTTTTGAAGGGGTGACTCCAGGTGCGGTTGACTATACCGCCATTGTCCAGAAGATCAAACGCTTCGATGCTGATGCAGTCATCTTTGGCGGCTATCATCCTGAGGCCTCTAAGATCGTCTCTATGATGAAGAAAAAACGTATGAACATCGTATTTATCTCCGATGATGGGGTAAAAGATGATACCTTTATCAAGGTCGCCGGGGAAAATGCTGAAGGCGTCTATGCTTCCGGTCCTCAGGATAACTCTAAAAATCCCCTTTCCGCAGCATCTATCGAGGCCCATAAAGCGGCTTACAATGCTGACCCGGGTGCCTTCTACGAGAATGCCTACTCCGCAGCCCTTGCTCTCTTGAATGCTATCGAAAAAGCTGGTTCCACCGATATGGCGGCCGTGGTCAAGGCCCTGCAGACCGAGAAGGTTGATACACCGGTGGGAAATATCTATTTTGATGAAAAGGGTGATGCAGTTGGTGTTGGCTTTGCCATGTACCAGGTACAGAATGGCCAGTACGTTGAAGTAAAGAACTAAGCCTATAACTTTCCATATTTGGCTCATGCCTGCAACAGAGAGTTGTCTCTGTTGCAGGCAATTTATTTTAATAGTGTCTGTCCAGAAATGAGATTATTCTTCCTGAATCAAGGCGTTCGATGAATGGAACTGCAGGTGCCCTGCAGGAAACGCCCCTTCCCAACAGACTACTTTTGTTAGCACCCCCTTGCGGGGTGTACACTACGACTTTGAGCTCACTCACCTGATGTTGAAACGCAAATCCTTATAAATAACCGACCGATATGGATTATTTTATTGAACTTTTATTTGGTGGGTTGACCAGAGGCTCTATTTATGCCCTGATTGCCCTTGGCTATACCATGGTCTACGGCATCATCGGCCTGATTAACTTTGCTCATGGCGAAATTTATATGATTGGGGCCTTTACCTCTTTCATTGTCGCTACAGTCCTTTCGATCTATGGCTTTCCCTTGCTAGCCATTGTCGTCATCGCAGCCCTTGCCGCAGCTGTCTGGTCCAGTGCCTATGGGGTAACCATTGAAAAAATAGCCTACCGTCCCCTGCGTCATGCACCGAGACTGTCACCCCTTATCAGTGCCATTGGCATGTCTATTTTTCTCCAGAACTATGTATTACTGGCCCAGACGTCTGATTTTTTGCCCTTTCCTGCTCTGATCCCTGAATTTGCCTTTATGGAACCGGTGGCTCATATTGTCGGCTCTTCCGATCTGGTCATCTTGATCACCACTACATTGGTTATGTTCGCTCTGACCCTGCTGATCAAGTTTACCCGAATCGGGAAGGCCATGCGTGCCACGGCTCAGGATCGTACCATGGCTATGCTGGTCGGGATTAATGTGGATCGTGTTATTTCAGCGACCTTTGTTATCGGCTCTGCCCTTGCTGCCCTTGGAGGGATGCTCATTGCTTCTCACATTGGACAGATTAATTTTTATATCGGTTTCCTCGCCGGAATCAAGGCCTTTACTGCCGCAGTTCTGGGTGGAATCGGTTCCATTCCCGGAGCAGTACTGGGAAGCCTGGTCCTTGGCTTGACAGAGAGTTTTGCCACCGGCTATGTCTCTTCGGATTATGAGGATGTTTTCGCCTTCTCTCTTCTGGTCCTGATTCTCATCTTTAAACCCTCCGGTCTTCTCGGGAAGGCCGAAACCAAGAAAGTTTAAGCGGGTATCAGTATGTTTCCTGTAAAAGAATTGAAACGATCCCTTTTTGTCTCGATCTGGTTCGCTTTTCTCACCTTTCCTATCATGGTGATCAAGGTCGATCCCATAGAACGGATTGTGAGCTGGCGCTGGGACAACATGATTTTTGTTGCCATTGGCAGTTTTGTCCTTTCCATTCTGGCCAAGGTCTATTTTGTTCGTAAGGAGCGTCGGGCTGGGAGTAAAAAGGCCCAGACTGTATTGACAGAACCTTATGTCCATCGTATCCTCCGTGAACCAAGGTTTCTCTATCCGCTGAGTCTAGCCGTCCTCACCTTTGCCATACTTTTTCCTCACCTCTTTTCTGCCTACCAGACCAACATCATGACCACTGCTCTGATGTATGTTGTCCTGGGATTGGGATTGAATATCGTGGTTGGGGTGGCAGGCCTGCTGGACCTCGGCTATGTGGCCTTCTATGCTGTCGGAGCCTATAGCTACGCCCTCCTGAACATGCATTTCGGTCTGAGTTTCTGGCTAGCCATGCCAATTGGTGGCCTGCTGGCAGCCTTTGTCGGAGTCCTTCTCGGTTTTCCGGTGCTGCGTCTTCGTGGCGACTACCTGGCCATTGTCACCCTGGGTTTTGGTGAAATTATCAGGCTGGTTCTCGAGAATTGGAATGATTTTTCCCAGGGACCAAGTGGAATTGCCAATATTTCCAGGCCTGGTTTCTTCGGGATCGATATGTCTTTTTCGGCTTCAATCAATTATATTTATTATCTGGTGGTAGGGCTGGTGGTCGTGACTATCTTTGTGGTTAATCGGCTGCAGAGTTCACGCCTTGGCAGGGCATGGCTGGCCCTGCGTGAGGACGAGATCGCCTGCCAGGCCATGGGCATAGACAAGACCAAGACCAAACTCATCGCCTTCAGCCTCGGTGCATTCTGGGCCGGACTGGTGGGTGTCATTTTTGCTGCCAAAACCACTTTCGTCAATCCGGCGAGTTTTACCTTTTTGGAATCGGCCATCATTCTCTCCATTGTGGTCCTTGGCGGCATGGGATCTATTGTCGGCGTCATTTTAGGTGCCTTGACCCTTATCCTCCTTCCTGAATATCTGCGTGCCCTTTCCGAGTATCGGATGCTGGCCTTTGGAGCTATCCTGGTAATCATGATGATATTCAGGCCCGAAGGTCTTATCTCCAACGTCCGGCGCAGCTATCGATTCAAAAAACAGACATCTTCTGAAAGTGAATGACCCATGAGTGAAGCAATACTGAATGTAAGTAATCTGACCATGGATTTTGGCGGGATCAGGGCCCTCGATTCTGTGGATATTGAGATCCATCGTGGCGAGATCGTGGCCTTGATTGGTCCGAACGGGGCGGGCAAAACAACATTTTTTAACTGTCTGACCGGTATCTACACGCCAAGTGCTGGCGAGATACAGCTCCGCCATCCAGAGACAGGAAAAAAAAGCCGGCTCAATGGCATGAAACCGAATAAGATTACCGAAAAAGGGATGGCCAGGACCTTCCAGAACATTCGCCTTTTTGCCAATATGAGTGTGCTTGAGAATGTGATGATTGGCAGACACTGCCGAAGCCACGCCCTCATTTTTGGCGCAATTTTTAGAAATCCCGCCACCCGAAAGGAAGAACGGGAAATCGTTGATATCAGTTACCAGATCCTGAAAAAGGTTGGGTTGCACAAACAGGTCAATGAACAGGCCAAAAATCTCTCTTATGGAGCCCAGCGTCGTCTGGAGATTGCGCGAGCCCTGGCCACTGACCCCTTTCTCCTCCTCCTTGATGAACCGGCAGCGGGAATGAATCCTCAGGAAACCGAGGCCCTCATCAATCTGATCCGTCTGATCTGCAGTGAAGGCCATTCAATCCTCTTGATAGAACATGATATGAAACTTGTCATGAGTCTCTCGGATCGCATATTTGTCATGGACTACGGGAAAAAGATTGCACAGGGAACACCAGAAGAGGTACGGTCAAATCCTGCTGTGATCAAGGCCTATCTCGGGGAGGATGTCGATGCTTGAGCTACGGAATGTCAATGCTGGCTACGGTAATATCCAGGTCCTGCACCAGGTTAACCTGATCATCAACAGCGGAGAAATCATTACTCTCATTGGTGCCAACGGTGCTGGTAAGAGCACCACCCTGATGGCTATCTCCGGGATTATTCCTCTTCGTTCAGGGAAGATCCTTTTTGAAGGGGAGTTTATCCACAAATTATCTCCTGATAAGTTGGTCGCCAAAGGGGTCTGTCAGGTACCTGAAGGGCGTCATATTTTTTCTCAGCTCACTGTTCAGGAAAATCTGGATATGGGGGCCTTTCTCCGCACTGACAAAGTGGGGATCAAGGAGGATTTAGACTATGTCTTCTCCCTCTTTCCCATCCTGGCCGAGCGGCGTAATCAGGATGGCGGTACTCTGAGCGGAGGGGAGCAGCAGATGCTTGCCATGTCCAGGGCACTTATGGCTCGGCCTAAGCTGTTGCTGTTAGATGAACCTTCCATGGGACTTGCTCCCCTGATCATCAAGCAGATTTTTGAAATTGTTAAAAAAATTAATAAAGACCACAATACAACTATTTTCCTGGTTGAGCAGAATGCCAATCAGGCACTGCATATTGCAGACAGAGGCTATGTCATTGAAAACGGAAAGATTACCATCAGTGACACTGCCGAGAACCTGCTGCAGAACCAGGATATTCAAAAGGCCTATCTGGGAATTTGATTTCTGACAAGGGCCATTAAAGGACATGACATTATGAAAGTAGGAGTTATCGGTGTGGGGTATCTTGGCAAGTTCCACGCTCAGAAGTATGCTGCAATGGAAGAAATTGAACTGGTTGGGGTCGCTGATGTCGATTCTGTTGCCGCTGGAAATATTGCCAAGGCGAATAACTGCGCTGCCTTTAGCGATTATCGTCAATTACTGAAAGAGGTAGATGCGGTATCCGTTGTTGTTCCCACCAGCAAGCACCACGAGGTTGCATTGGACTGTATCGAGGCGGGGGTGGATATGCTCATGGAAAAGCCTATCACCACCACCCTGGAACAGGCCGATGATATCATCGGCAGGGCTGCAGAACGGGGTCTGATCCTTCAAGTCGGGCACCTGGAACGCTTTAATCCGGCGGTACAGGCCATGGAACCTTCACTCACGACGCCGATATTCATCGAAAGTCAGCGGATTTCCACCTTTAAGAGTCGAGGTGTGGATGTGGATGTGGTTCTTGACCTCATGATCCATGATATCGATATCATTCTTAATATTATTAAATCTCCGCTGGAGACCATCCACACGGTGGGAGCACCGGTTGTTACAGATTTTACCGATATCGCCAACGCCCGTCTTATCTTTGAAAACGGGGCCACAGCAAATGTCACGGTGTCTCGGATTTCGAGAACGAATACCCGGCGCATGCGGATTTTTCAGCCGGGTTCCTTGATCCATGTGGATTTTGCCAACCGCAAGGTGATGACTGTTAATCTCAAGAAAGGGGAGTTTCAGGAAAATGGAATGCCTAAGCAGGATGTATTAGTGCGCTCCTTTCCTGAAGGTGATGCCCTCAATTCCGAGATCATCCATTTTGTGGAAAATGTGCGCCAGAGAACAAGGCCTCTGGTCTCTGGTTATGAGGGGAGAAGGGCTTTGGACGTCGCCCTGCAGGTGATGAAACAGATTGAAGAACACCTGAAACTTGGGGTCTATGCTGAGATGATGTCGGCAGGCCAGTGAATATGAGATTTTACCGGCACTGGTCAATTCTCAGGCTATGGTGAATCGATTGGCCGTACCCATCGTGAAGTGTTAGATGAACAACAGGGTTATGATCATTGCCGGGGAGGCATCCGGCGACCTGCACGGAGCACGACTGGTTACAGCCATGAAGGCGTGCAGGCCCGAACTCTCTTTCTCCGGTATGGGGGGACGGGAACTGGCTGCGGTTGGAGTAGACATCCTCTTTGAGGCCAAGAAAATTGCGGTGGTGGGGATAATCGAAGTCTTCTCCCATCTCCCGGATATCCTTGCGGCCAGGAAGATCCTGCGAAAAACCCTTGTTCAGGACCGTCCTTCACTGCTGATCCTCATCGATTTTCCCGATTTTAATCTCATGCTTGCCAAGTTTGCTAAAAAAATTGGTATTCCGGTTTTTTACTATATCAGTCCTCAGGTCTGGGCCTGGCGTTCGGGAAGGGTCAAGACTATCAGTCAGCGAGTGGATCGGATTGGGGTGATTCTCCCTTTTGAGGAGGAGTTTTACCGCAGTCGTGGAGTTGCTGCCGACTACGTGGGGCACCCGCTCCTCGATTCTGTACACAGTTCCAGCAGTCGTGAGGAATTTTGTCGGAGTCATGGTATTGATCCGGGGACTACCTGTATTGGCCTTTTACCCGGCAGCAGGAAGAAGGAGATATCTTCCCTCCTCCCCACCTTGCTGCAGGCTGGCCAACGCTTAAAAGAGAAGAGTACAGAGAATTTGGTTTTTCTCCTTCCGCTGGCCTCGACGGTGAGCGAAGAAGAGATCAGGAATAACGGCCTTGACGAATTTGGTCAGGGCCTTGATCTTTATCTTATCAAAGAAAAACGATATGATATGATGGCTGCCTGTGCCGCTGCTGTAGTTGTCTCCGGCACTGTTACCCTTGAGCTCGCCATCCTGAATACTCCCATGGTGGTGGTCTATAAGGTCTCACCCAGGACCTATTTCCTTGGAAAACTCCTGGTCAATAAAGAAATTAAACATTTTTCTCTGGTGAATCTCATCGCTGCTAAAGAAGTCGTGCCTGAATTACTTCAGGAAGAAGTGACCACGGAGCGGATCGAGGAAGAACTTTCATCCATTCTTTTTCATTCTGAGCGGAGGGAAGAGATGCTGCAGGGACTTTCTTACGTACGGGATTGTCTTGGCAAACCAGGGGCCTCTGCTAAGGCTGCCCAACTGGCGCTCAGTCTTATCGATTGAGTGTCCCACCCTGTCTGAACGTGCTTGTCTTGACGATCTTTTTAACTTCTTCCGGTTGCCATCTTTTTCATAGTAAGTGCAGAGGTAACAAAAGAAGGGCAAAGTTGAGGTGGAATCTGATAGCAATGCTCCTTGTTGTCAAATGGTGATTGAAAGCTGATTCTCCAGGCACAGAGGCTGAGCGTGGAGTGGTTCTCCTGGCGCTGGTTGCGACCATACTGGGAATCCCCAAGGACAGGATGGCCCCAGTCAGCAAGATGCCTGCGTATCTGATGCAGTCTTCCGCTGTGCAGGAGAATGTCGAGGATAGTGCTCTTCTTAGATTCACCTGGATAAGCGGTCAGGATTTCGGTACAGGCCTTTTTCCCGTCAAGGGAAGCTGTTAACTGTTTTCCCTCTTCTGGGAGCTGTGGATTTCCCCACACCTCTGCAAAGTAGTTTTTCGTAATTTTGTTTTCCTGAAAGAGTTGTGACAGCAGTCGTGCTGCCTTGGAGTTGTGCGCCAGCACTATCAGGCCTGATGCTTCACGATCCAGGCGATGAACCAGTTTGAAATCCACATGTGTTCTGGATTTTTCTGCGAGACGGAGCAGGGAGCAGTGATCACCGTAACGCGTACCTTGGCTGAGGAGCCAGGGGGGCTTGAACCAGACACTGTACCCCTCTGTTTCTGCCAGACAGTGAGGCTCGATCGGAGTCAGGGCCAGTACCTTTGGATCATAAAACAGCTGGACCCTGTCGCCTGCATGGAGCATGAACTTTGCTTTACGGATGCGTTGTTCCTTGAGGCCTTCTCTTCTGAGCCAAACGGCTCCCTTGGCCATGGCAATCTTAATCCTGGCTTTTGGGAGTCCGCTTGCATCTGCCAGCATCTGGCAGGCGGAACCGGCTAGCGCCGCGGTAAGATTGCAATGGAGAGGTTTATCTATTGTGTGCTCACTCATCTCTATTTCCCAAAATTGCAGATCGGATAGTGACACTGTTTGCAATTACGGCAGAGCCCACCGTGTCCCATCCTGGCAAATTCTTCTCGACCAATGGTTTCCCCGCTCAGAATACGTGGCAGGACGAGGTCAAATACGGTGATCTTGTGAAACATACCGCAGGCCGGTAATCCCAAAACCGGAATATCACCAATATGACCACTCAGGAACATGGCTCCCGGCAAGACGGGTGTGCCGTAGTAGCAGTCGGTGGCCCCGGCCTTGGCAATGCCTAGTCTGGTGACATCGTCTGGATCCACTGACATACCGCCTGAGGTCACAATAAGGTCGGCACCCTTTTTAATACTTGCGCTGATGGCCTCGCTGATAGCGTCGATATCGTCTGGGGCAAAGGTGACGCAGATGACCTCGGAACCCAGGGCCGTAAGTTTTTCTCGCAGCACATTTTCAAAGCGATCTTCAATCCTGCCGGAAAAGACCTCATTGCCAGTGATGACCAGTCCTGCCCTGGCTTTGCGCAGTTCTTTTACCTCGACCACCGGGGGCGTTTGCCGGGCTATGGTCGTGGCTTGTTCAACAATGTTTCGCGCTGAGATCAGCGGAATAAGGCGGGTGGCAGCAATGGTTTCTCCCTTTTTTACCGGGGTGTTGGTCTGGAGGGTGGAGCACATCACCTCACCCAGGAGGTTAAAGCGGTAGAGAGCATCTTCGTTGACTTTAAGAAGTCCATCACAGGCGGCATGGATAGCTATCTTTCCTTCAACAGGCTCTGCAGAGAGCGTGGTGCAGGGACCGGCCAGGGCATCAGCAAGTATCTGGGCGGCTTCATTTTCGTGGATTTCCTCAGGGCCGAGTTTAAGAACATAGATGTGCTCTTTCCCCAACCGTTTGAGGTGTTCCACATCATTTTGGTGAATGATATGACCTTTTTTGAAGGCCCTTCCCTTGAATTTGTCTTTTACTATTTCAGTGATGTCATGGGGCAGAACCATTCCCACTGCCTCATCAACCGCAACTGTTTGTTTCATATATGTACCTTGGTAGAGTAAATTGAATAATCAATATGTCACACTCCGCGACTGATATTCGGCCAGAGGGCTGCGTGGAGCTGGAGTTGTAGTCGTACTGGCAGAGCATCTTCTAAGATCCAAGCTGCCAGGTCCGGAGGAGCCAGCCGTTTCTGTACCGGGGAAAAGAGGAGTGGCAGGAGGCCGATCAGTGCATACTCTGTGACAAAATCTCTTGCCCAGAGGTAGTCTTTTCGGGAAGAAAGGACAAATTTGAGCTCGCAGGCGCCTGCAGCTCGCTGCAGGCGTTGTTTGACCAAGCGGAGGTTGTCCGGGTGAAAAGAGTTGCTTGAGCCGCTGTCCGGGCATTTGACATCCAGGATTGCAACAACACCATCAGGGATTGGGTCAATGGCTATGGAGCCATTGCTTTCAAGCAATACTGTGTTGCCAGTCTCAAGTAATCTGCTCAGCAGTTCAGGGGTAGCCTCTTGAGTAAGCGGTTCTCCGCCTGTGACCTCAACAAGGTCACAGGGAAAGCGGGCGATGGCAGAGAGGATGGACTCGATTCCCTGTGATTTCTCTTCCTCCCAGGTATAGGTTGCGTCACAGTAGCTGCAGCGCAGATTGCAGCCACTCAGGCGGATGAAGGCACAGGGGAGGCCGGCATAGGTGGATTCGCCCTGTATTGAGTAGAAGATCTCTGAAATCTTAAGGTCGGGCATCGGGTCCGTAAAAGATCAGTCCAGAGTTTTCTGTTTCCCACACTTCGACGCTGTACAGGCTGTAGCGATCGTGCAGTAATTCGGGCTGCAGTTTGGCAAAGAGGAAGGCGGCAATGTGCTCGGATGAAGGATTAACATCCTGAAAGGCTGGAAGTTCATTGAGGTCCTGATGGTCCAGTTCATCGACAATCGCATTGACTTTCTTTTTTAAGATCTTGAAATCGATTCCCATGCCTAGTTCATCCACTTCCATTGCCCGCACAGTAACTCTGATCTTCCAGTTATGTCCATGAGGCTTTTCACAATCACCGGGATAGTCACGAAGGTGATGGGCTCCGGCAAAATGGGTATTTATAAAAATATCATACATATGTTGGTCTCCGTTGCAGGGCCTGCTTCCGGGTCCTTTCCCTGTGAAAATAATTGGAGAAAATCACCTGCAAACCTTGAAAATATATTGGGTTAAGTGTTAGAGTTTATGATTCCTGGGGGGGACACAATTCAATTCTGTCCTCAGCTGACTGAGATGCACTTGTTTTTTTCTCGATAAGGCTGCACGTTTCGTGACAAAAACCTTGTCGTTGTCTGGGTAAAAATTCCTATTGTAGCAAAAAAGGAGCTAACGCGCATGGCCTTTATCGCACCCCTCCGGGGCGTTTTTTTCAACGTGGACAAAGTGGGCAGTCTTGATGATGTCGTCACTCCACCATATGATGTGATCAGTGAGAATGCTGTTGAGTCTTATACGGTCAAAAATCCCTACTCCATGATCCGTCTCGATATCACCAAAAATCCAGGCCCTGCCTCTGAGAGTAATTCCCGTTACCAGGATGTGGCTGGTCTTTTTCATCAGTGGCTGGATCAGGGGGTTCTCCTTCGTGACCATCAGCCGGCCCTTTATTTTTATACGGTTCAGTATAAGCATCCTTCTGGAAAAATGCTCACCAGAAAAGGAGTTGTGGCTCAGGTAGGTCTTTCCGAGTTCGGAGAGGGGGTGGTAAAACCCCATGAGGAGACCTTTGCCTCTGTTATCAGTGATCGTTTGCGTCTACTTGATACCACTAAGGCACAATTCAGCAAGATTTTTTCCCTCTATTCCGATGCGGAAAACCGGGTTCTTGACCTTCTTGAAGGGGCCAAAGAAAAAGAAGCCATGGGCCAGATTACTGATGGCGACGGCTGTGTTCATACTCTCTACAGGGTAACGAATGGGGCTGTTATTATGCAGGTCCAGGATTTTTTCAAGGATAAGTCACTTTATATCGCTGATGGTCATCATCGCTATACCACCGCCCTGGCTTACAGGCGATTGCAGCGAGAACGCAAGCAGGATTTTTCCGAGAAAGATCCGGCCAATCATATCATGATGTATCTCTGCCCTATGGAAGATCCTGGTCTCTCCATCCTGCCCACGCATAGACTCCTGAGTGTACCAGGCAGTCTGTCCATGGATGAACTCCGTGTGCGTCTCGAACCCTGGTTCATCCTTGAAGAAATCAGAGGCGGTAGTCGAGAGGTTCTTCTTGCCGAGGTTCTGGCCAGGATGGATGAGGAAGAGCGCAGCGCTTCAGAAAAGATTTGCACGTTGTTCGGCGTCTATCATCCCGGTGAAGACCGTTGTTTTCTCTTGACCATGAAGCCTGAGGCAAGGGATCTGATGACCGGGAAGCCTGATCAGTTGAAGGAGTTGGACGTGGTCGTGCTTTCTGACGTGATAATCAATCATGCCTTGCAACTTGATTATCATCGCTGCGAAGAGGAGAACCTGATTCACTATTTCAGTGATCCAGATGAGGCCATGGATGTGGCAGTCAAGGAATGCAACAGGACCGACGAGGTAACACCATTACTCTTTGTCATGAACGCCACCCGCATTAAGCAGGTCAAAAAGGTGGCTGATGAAAAGCTGATCATGCCCCATAAATCCACCTATTTTTATCCCAAAATCATGACCGGATTGCTCTTTAATATGCAGGTAGAGGGCGAACAGGTCGAGTAAAGCGTTCCCGGCCCCATCTTTGCTGCCCACAGGGGTGCGAAGATGGGGCACTGGAAAATGCTCGTTTGTGTGTAATGGTATCCCAATTATTCGTATCTCCCATTGAACTGTAATAAAGTAGAACGGCTTGGCTGATCTGGAGCAGACAAACGATCCCCTGGAGAGGAGTCGCGACACCCTCTTTGACGGGAGTCTGCACTGCCTGCAGTATAAGGCCGGCTATCGGTTTTCTCTGGACGCGGTGCTCCTGGCCCATTTCGTCTGCCCTGGCAAGGACGAAACGATCCTGGATCTCGGCGCCGGCTGCGGGGTGGTGGGGCTCATCCTTCTCCACCGTGCCGCAGAGCGCATCCGATCTTTGCTCAGTTTTGAGTTGCAGCCTGAGCTGGCCCAACTGGCCCGCGAAAATATCCGTCTCAACCAGTTTGAGAAAAAGATGGAGGTGGTGGAAGGGGATTTATGCCACATCCTTGCCTATTGTCCGCCTGAATCCTTTTCCACTGTTGTCTGTAATCCGCCTTTTTACACGGTCGGGAGTGGGCGCCCGTCTGGAAATGACCAGGCCCTGATTGCCAGACACCAGGTTGCCTGTACCCTGCCTGAAATCCTCGCTGCCGCTGCCGCAGTTGTCAAAAATAAGGGCAGGCTGGTGATGATCTATCCCGCCGAGAAAATGGGGATTCTGCTTGGCCTGCTCCCGCAGCAGCGTCTGGCTGTCAAACGGATGCAGTTGGTTTACTCCTATCCCGAACCGCCAACCAATGCCCGGTTGCTCTTGCTTGAGGTCGTGAAAAATGGAGGGGAGGGGGGAGATATCCTGCCGCCGTTTTATATCTACAATCACAAGGACGGTGAGTACAGCCCCGCCATGCAGCGACAGTATGAGGCGGACTGGAGCTATTCCTGATTCGCCGTAGCAAATCAATACATCTGTTTTTTATAATTCTGGAAAGGAATTCCATAATGTTGGCAATGATCCATAGTGGTGCAGTGCAGGGTGTGGATGGCCTCTCAGTAATGGTTGAGGTGGACCTGGCCAGAGGCTTACCGATGTTTACCACTGTCGGGCTCCCCGATGGCAGTGTGCGGGAGAGCAAGGAGCGGGTAAAGGCGGCAATCAAGAACTGCGGCTATGACTTTCCGGCAAAGCGCATAACCGTGAATCTGGCCCCGGCCGACATCAAGAAGGGTGGGGCCGGATTCGACCTGCCCATTGCCCTGGGTATTCTCACTGCATCCGGACTCTTTGCAGCCGATAAACTTGAGCACTACTGTGTCCTGGGCGAGCTCTCCCTGGATGGGGCCGTCCGTCCGGTTCCAGGGGTCTTGCCGGTAGCCCTTAATGCCAGGGAGCGTGGGCTCAAAGGCATCCTGGTACCAACGGCTAACCGGCTGGAGGCAGCAGTTGTTGGCGGTATCGAGGTCATTGCCATTGACAGTCTCCACCAGGCCGTGGAGTTTCTTGCCGGAAAAATCGAATGCATTCCCATTGTCCTCGAACAGAGCGATCTCCTGGTCTCAAATGCCTTTTATGATGTCGATTTTCAGGAGGTCAAAGGCCAGGAACATGTGAAGCGGGCCCTGGAGATAGCGGCCTCGGGTGGGCATAATGTCCTCTTAAAGGGACCACCAGGTGCCGGTAAGACTATGCTGGCCAGGAGACTCGCAACCATCCTGCCTGATATGAGTTTTGAGGAGGCCCTGGAAACCACCAAGATCTACTCCATAGTCGGTAAAATCAATGCAGATACTCCCCTGATAGCCAGGCGTCCCTTTCGTGCCCCCCATCATACCATTTCCGATGCCGGGCTTATCGGAGGAGGCCAGAATCCGCGGCCGGGAGAGGTGTCGCTCGCCCATAATGGGGTCCTCTTTCTCGATGAACTGCCAGAATTCAAAAAACATGTCCTGGAGGTCCTGCGCCAGCCCCTGGAAGCTGGAGATGTCTCCATTGCCAGGGCCAATCAAACCCTGCAGTTTCCGGCCCGTTTTGTCCTGGTCGTGGCCTCTAATCCCTGTCCCTGTGGATATTACGGTGATGATAAAAAGGAGTGCAACTGCAGCCCCCAGCAGATTCAGCGCTATACCGGCAAAGTTTCCGGCCCTCTCCTTGATCGGATCGATCTTCATCTCGAGGTCGGCGCTGTTCCCTTCAAGGAGATCAATGATGAGCGCCAGGGAGAGTCTTCTGCCAGGATCAAGGAAAGGGTGGATGCCACCAGAAAGGTGCAGGAAGGGCGATATCGGGAAAACAAGAAGATCTACTGCAATGCGCAGATGGGACCAGGGGAAATCGCACACTACTGTAAACTGGATGATCCATGCATACGTCTCCTTGAAAGGAGCGTAGAACGCCTCGGCCTTTCAGCCCGCGGCTATCATCGTATCTTGAAAATAGCCAGAACCATCGCCGACATGGATGGCAAGCAGGAGCTGGAACTCTCTCATGTGGCGGAGGCGGTACAGTACCGGAGAAATGGATGAATTCAATAGGATCCCTTTTTTCTGAGGATCCCTTTTGACCTGTCCAAAGGGGGAGCCAGCCCTTTCAGTATCTGGGTATCGGCACAGCAATTTTCCCCCTGAACTGAGGTTACAGTCACACCTCAAGGTGATCAAGCATCTCATTCAGGGGGGACTGACAATACGTGTTTGAGCTAGTTCTAGTTCTACTGTCAAGCAATTGTATTGGCTTGAGTAGCTTGGAAGCTACTCAAGTGTGAGTATTAAACTGAGATCTACTTTTTGCGTTGTTGGCAGGCCTCTATCCTTCCAGGAAACTGAATCCTCTGCATTCTTGATATCCTCTGTAACGGTGACAACGTCAAATTGCCGGGGACTGTTGCTTTTAAGGAGTCTTTCTGGGTACCCTCTGTATCCATTGTAATCATTACCATAATTACTGCCCTCAAATCCTCCATGGGCATTGGCATCAGGGTCTTCCTGCTTCAGGGCATTGTCGATTTCATAAACATTTGTAAACCCCTCAGTTTCCAACAGCTCCGCTGCAAGGGTACTCCGCTTGCCACTTCGGCACATTGTTATCAATGCTTGGTCTGTAGCAAACTCTTGCTTGACTATGGCAAGAAACTCTTCATTTATTTCGTAAGTGGAATTGCCTGTTGCGTCGACGCCTGTCCAGAACTTCCAAGGTATAAGGTAGGCAATGGGATCCCCTCCTGCCTCTAAGGCCGGACTCCCCACCCACACAACTTCTTCCAGGGTTCTCACATCTATGAGTATGGCTTCACCCTCGTCTACCATGTCATAGGCCTCTTGAGCGGTTATATTTTCAAATGCTTTCGCACTCCCCACAGCCATGATCAATACTACCGTGAATGCAAGGACCAGAGACAACAATTTCCCTTTCATATACTACCTCCATTTGTGATTAAAGTGCCTGCTTTCCGGTAAGGTAACGGAGACATTCTGTAAGGAGTCGCTCATGTTGGAGTTCTTACAGAAGTGTCAGTTTTAGCCACTTATATCTGGTTGAACCAGCATTACCTCCTTTATATTCTTGACCGGGAATGGCCTGACGAAATGAACAGATTTCATACTTCTAATGGAGCAGGCAATAACCTATGTTCTTTATAGAACTCAAATCGTGAGCAAAAAGAATGGTTGCGGATTTTCTTTTCATGCTATTCTCAGCACTGGCTCTATCGAAAAATGGTTTTTAAAAGTAGGGTTCCGGGCATAAGACTTGGTGGCTTTTTGTCGTCGAAACCCTTGCATGATTCATCCAGCTTCTGAAAGTAGCAAGACCGTTTTGGTATTTGTCCCGACCTCAATACCTCACGGTCATTTGCCAACGATCTTGGAATCGTGGTGCACTTTCCTGTCTGGCAGGAGGAGCTATTTGGGTGATAAAATCCTGTTTGATTACATTATGGGTTCCAGAGAAAATGGTAATTTTATCCTATGGCGTTTGTTGGCAACCAATTGAAACTCTGAACTAAATAAAAAGCAAAGACTTTTTTTGCAGCTTCCTGGCAGGAAAAAGTCCGTGTTCGCTTGGAAGGCTTGATTCGCATACATCCTAACCGGATAATTGTCTGGATTCGAGAAAGAATTTTTTTTGACAATATTGATGGTGTTCAGCGCAGGCAACTTTTTCTTGCTCCATATTTTCCCTTATCGGGAGTGCTGGGCAGAGAAGAATAGCCTCCCAGTCAATCTCAACAGCTACTCCTGCATGAATTTCTCCATAAAATTAATGCATTGCATGTATCGGCAGATCAACATCTCAGGAGCAGGGGACTATGTTGTTGTACTCTTGTTGATTATGTCTCCTTGCCTGGCAGGAAAATTACAGCTTTTCTTTGAAAGAGGTTTCAATCAAAAACTGTCGGACCTATGGCAATATCGAGGTAACCTTTGTGGATCAAGCATAAAGAGACAGCAACTGGAATCAGCCTGCGGGAACGTACCGGATATTACAATAATGAGTATGTTCGTCTCTCGTCAGACACCATACCGGGAATAATATCTTGACTCTTTCAAGTATACAGTCTATTTTAGAATGAACGTTCGTTCTAATGGTAAAAGGTAGGGGACATATGAAGCCTGATAAACGCGAAATAATTCTTGATACGGCATTGGATCTTTTTAGCCAACGTGGATATTTTAACACCTCGGTCCATGATATCCAAAAACAGGCCAACGTCAGCATTGGGTCCATATACCATTATTTTAAAAACAAAGAAGCCATTGCCAAGGCCCTTTTTGATGAACTGTCCCATACAATGGCCAAGGCCATGATTGATATCATGGAGAAGCACACCACTGCTCACGATCGTTGTCGAGAAGTCATCTCCTACCTTTTCACAATGACAGAAGAGAATCCTCAGGTCATGCACTATATTCTGTATGCCAAGCATAAAGAATTTCTGCCGGATCAAAAACCTGTCTGCTCTTCTCGTCCCTTTGAATTGATGAAAGAGATGGTTATTCAAGGCATGGAAGATGGCGAAATTCGTCAAGTAGATCCGAATGTAGCGGCAACAAGTATTTTTGGTGGTGCAATACGCCTGACCCATCTCCGTTTGGATGGGGCACTGGAAAAACATTTGTCTGAGTACCTGGATGAATGCTGGCAGTGCGCATGGCGATCTGTTGGTCAGTAAAAAAAAACGCCCCCATAGAACGAACGTTCGTTCTATGGGGGCGTTGAACACACGCTGTGGTAAACAGATTTCTCATTCTTTTTTGCATCGATATCTAGCAAGAAGTATCAGCAGTGATCGACGACAATGACTTGCTGATGGGAAAGATCGCAGAGAATACCAATTTTGATTTGAATGTTCACAGGATACAAAAACACGCAAAAAAGTATCTTGTTGGATTGGCAGGTGTGTCCTGAAATGGCGGAATGATAATGGCCCCGGCGCGTAAAGAAGAAAAAGATTGATCGGAGTATATTTGTTCACTGAAAAAGGGACATAAAATATTTTTCAAAAAAGAAAATCATCAAATAATGTACCATTCGTTTGGTACATAAGGAGGAGTTGTGAAGGTTCTTGCTATTTCAGGCAGTCCGAGAAAGGGCAAAACAACGGATAGAGTTATCAAAGAAGTGCTCAAAGGTGTGGCTTGTGAAACAGAGTTTATTCGCCTGGCTCCCTTGGAAATTTCTCCATGTACGGCATGTCTGGCCTGCCTCACAGACAACGTATGTAAAATAAAGGACGATATGCGCTCATTGCGGGAAAAAATCATTGAGGCCGATGCCTTTGTCATCGGAGCTCCCAATTATTTTTCCATGATGAACGGTATCACCCATAATTTTTTGGAGCGACTTTGTCAGTTTAGACACCAGTCTTGCAGAATGTTAGCCGGGAAATTAGGGGTTGTTGTCAGCACCGGTGGCATCCATCCCCAAATTCCGGGTCAACAGATTGAAAGGATTTTTAGCTACTACCAGATAGACCATGTGGGGACCATAGAAGTGCAGGGAGCAGCATCATGCTTTACCTGCGGACATGGCGAGGAGTGTGATGTCGGTGCTGTTCAGATGATGTACGGGGCCGGCACCAAAATTACCGAAGACATTATTCCGGACCTGTCAAAACAAGTGGCCAAAATTGTGGAGGCGCAAGAGTTGGGGAAACTCTTAACGAAACGTTTAGCTCAGAAAACAGGTGCTGTTGCAGACGTGGCCTGATTGGGCTGTCGTTGAGTTGATGAGGAATCGCTATAAGTCAATGAGCTGGATGAAATGATAATCAGATTATTTCCCGTGATATATTTCTGAGGTCATTTGCATCTGAACACGGGCAATCTGTCATAGTTGACTATGGCAAGGCTGACGTTGTCAGCCATTCACAGAACGGAGCAAAAACGCATTGAAATATTTTTGACGTGTGTTTGTGGTCCGGTAAATTTTAACATTTAGTCAGGAGATACCAGTATGTTTCAAAAAATAATTGTTGTTTTGGTGGCCGTCACTCTTCTTGCAACTCCAGCTTTTTCTGAGGAACAAGTCACACCAGAACAGCGTTTCAAGCAAAGCATTGAGGCTATTCAATCAGGCATAAAGTCCATTGATCCTGAAACACTAGCCGCCTGGATCGAAAATGAGCGCGATTTTATTTTAGTTGATGTGCGTGAAGCAAACGAAGTTGAAGCCTTACAAATTCAGGCAGAAGATTCCATGGCCGTTCCACGTGGAGTTATTGAAGTAAAACTGTCTCGTAAGATAAAAGACCTGGACACAAAACTGGTTTTATATTGTCTTAAAGGAGACCGTGGAATGCTTGCCACCAAAGCATTGACAGATATCGGCTATACCAATGCTTATAATCTCGATGGAGGGATCCTGAATTGGATTAAAGAGGGACGTAAGGTTTCAAATATGTTTGGCAGCTTTGAAATGAAGGATTATGTCTCCAATTTTAAATAAGCTGTAATATCCTTTGATCTGGCAGATCCTTATTTTTCATATCGTATCTGTCAGATCACCTCCATCTTGACACTCCTCCTCCCTCTCACCACGCAAAGAGGATAGCGGGCCTCACATATCCCTGTTTACCGATCATTCCATTCTTTCAGGAAAAAGACAACTTCACTCACTTTTCCCCTTCGGTTCCATAGTATCCCAGTACGAATTCGATCAACCTGTCTCAATTCATACAGTAAATTTGCCTAGAGAACCATTTTGCTGTTTTTTGGAAAAAATCTTGACAAGGTCAAAGGGAATAGGTAGTTATGTTTTTTAAGTAAACATGTTTACTTAAAAAACAAAAACACTGACAGGGAGCTCATGAGTAGAAGAGACGATTCAAAGGCGGAAACCAGGGAATTAATACTGGGGGCTGCGCAGAGTATGTTTTGGGAAAAGGGTGTGGATCGTTGCACCATACGGGATATCGCCGTGGAAGCAGGGGTCTCACCGGCTACTATCATTGTTCATTTCAGGAATAAAACAGCCCTCCTTGAGGCATCGCTCCATGAAGATATCGAGAAAGCGTTTTCCAAGGCGCAGGCAACCATGCCCGTAGAAGATGGACTTTATGCTGTTCTCTTGCATATGGTGTCGTCCATGTTTTCTTTTTATGACAGAAACCGGGAACTGTATCGAATTCTGATTCGGGATACCTTCTATGAGCCGGACCATGAAAATCCTACCATGCTGAAGATGCTGCATGAGAAACTGCAGCTCATCGCTATCCTGATAGAACAGGAGAAAAGCAAAGGCACAGTTCGTGATGATGCGGATTCATTTTTGGCGGCTTCTTCGTTCTTTTTTCTTTATATCGGGGTGCTGGGGGATTTGCTGCGCGATCCGGAACTGAGCGTAGCCAGCGCAACGGAACGATTTTCAGCAATTCTTGGCCAGCACCTTACAGGAATTTTAATTCGTGGGGAAGGATCGTGAAACCCATCTATAAAAAATGTGAAGCCCTGTTTATGGTAATAACGGAATTTATCTATAGCAAAAAATATGTCGCACTGGTGTTTTTGCTCCTGTTCACCGCAGGGCTGGCCAGTCAGCTTGGCAACATTACCATTGATACCCGCGACGAAGGGTTTTTCCATGATGATGACCCAGCACTTATCGGCTACAACGATTTCAGAGAACGCTTTGGTCAAGATGAAATTTTTATCATTGCGCTGCAGCCGGAAAAAGGTCTGAATAAAGAATTTTTCAATACCCTGTACCAAATCCATCAAGAGCTTGAAGCGTCTGTTCCCTACATCGACGATATAAAAAGTCTGGTCAACGGCAGAGTTGTCCGGGCGGACCTGGATACCCTCTATGTTGAGGACCTTGTTGAGACACCACCTCAGACCGATGAAGAAGTAGCAAGAATCAAAGAACTTATTGATCACTTCCCCCTCTATGAAAACATGCTGGTCTCCCGGGATCGATCAACCGTTTCTATCATTATCAAGGCGCTGGCCATAAAAGAGCTGTCGTCTGACGATCTCCTAGCCGGATTTGACCAGGAGCCTGGCCAGGCGGGGAATGACGGGGACAGGTACCTGAGTAATTCGGAAAGTCTGGAGATTACCAAGGCAATCCAGACTGTGATTAAAAAATATCAAGGATCCGACCTGAAGGTTTTTTTTACTGGAACTCCGGCGGTGGTGGCTGAGTTGCAGATGAGTATTGAACGGGACCTGTCTCTGATCATGCCTCTTTCCATGTTGCTGATTATCTTCTTCCTGACCCTGCTCTACTGGAGAATCTCCGGAGTTGTCTATCCCTTGCTGGTGGTTGTCCTCTCCATGCTTGCTACCTTTGGTTTCATGGCCCTGGTGGGTATACCCATAACTAAGAGCGTTTTATCATTTGTCCCGCCCTGAAATATCCCAAGTGTCCTTATTTTCTCAAAACTGTGTCGCTTTTTCCCAAAGTCGGCAGGAGGAGCGGGATGATTGATAAAATGTAGT